>Ga0126375_10000121_pt1 | contig 16825 bp, 17 predicted proteins | sample PanSoiMetPlot_14_FD_109577 | JGI IMG/M metagenome (GOLD analysis project Ga0126375, IMG submission 109577) | Tropical forest soil microbial communities from Panama - MetaG Plot_14 | ecosystem: Environmental > Terrestrial > Soil > Tropical forest | place: Panama | collected 2016-02-17 | reverse complement strand
CGGCGAGCGCGGAAAGCGCAGCCGCGTTCACAGCGAGCTGGTATGCGGGCCCGAGACCTTGTCCGATGAACAGCTCGCCAAGAACCGTGCTGAATTCGGCGCCGAAATCGTATCCCATCCGCTGGACGACGAGTATCACAAGGCGCGCTCGCCCAAGTGGGACAAGATCATCACGCCGCTGTTCTCGGCCGGCAACTGGGGCGGCCAGGGACTGCATCCACGCGGCAATTTCGAGGGCTTTGTGCGGGCTGCCGCCAAACAGAAATGGCTGGAAGCACACGGCATCGAGCACTGGACGCACTTTTACACCGACTATGGGCGCGAGCAGCAGTTGCGCTTCTTCGACTGTTTCCTGCACGGCAAGAAAGACGGCTGGGCGAAGCAGCCCAAGGTACTTCTGCAGGTGCGTCACATCGATAAGTTTGTTCCACGCGCCGAAAATGAATGGCCGCTCAGGCGCACCAGATGGACCAAGTTCTATCTCGATCCGACATCCATGATGCTAACGACCAAAAAACCCTCCGGCCTAGCGCAACTCAAGTTTAACGCGATGGGCGATGGCCTTACCTTCCTCACGCCGCCGCTTGGGAAGGAAACGGAAATCACCGGGCCCTCGGCGTTGAAACTTTTTGCTTCTTCTTCGACGCCTGACGCAGACTTTTTCATCGTACTGCGCGCGTTCGCCGGTGACCTCAAGGAAATTGTGTTTCAGGGTGCAATCGACCCTCACACTCCGGTCGCACAGGGATGGCTGCGTGCGTCGCACCGCAAGCTCGACAAAAAGTCGTCGAAGCCTTACCGCCCCTATCACGCGCACGATCAGAAGCAGCCACTAAAGAAAGGCCAGCCGGTGGAGCTCGACATCGAAATATGGCCGACTTCGATCGTTGTGCCGGCTGGCTATCGGGTAGGTTTGTCAATCCGCGGCAAGGACTACGAATATGGCGGGGCGAGCGGCGGCAGGCTGTCGAACTTCAAGAATGAGCTGAGAGGCTGCGGTCCGTTCCTGCATGACGATCCCCGCGATCGGCCACCAGCGATTTTTAACGGCATTACGAGCTTGCATTTTGGCCGCGCCAAGACGCCTTATTTGCTGCTGCCTATCATTCCGCCGAAAAAACGGGCAGGTGGAAAGTAACACGGTGGCGTGACCGGGCTTTACAAACCTTACAAATTCGAGCTGCGGCCATATAGGGTATTCATTCTCCTCGAACCTAAGGTAAGCTTCGTGCAACCTTCGAAGTAACAGAAGGATCAGGGGAATGAATACGCAATTCTGGGTGGTCCAGGCATTCAATGGCGAGTCCTACGGTCATCGACACACGTCGCAATGCTTCGAATAAGGCCACATCGCCAATGTTTACCGAGCGACAAGGCCAATCAAAGGGAGGAAATTCAATGTCTCGCAAAATCACTCGTCGTAAATTTATTGTCGGAACGGCCGCTGGCACCGCTGCCGCGACGTTTAATTTCCCGGCACCCGCCATCGCGCAAGCTGCGCCATTCAAGCTCGGCCTGCTCACGGTCAAGACCGGCCCGCTCGCGCAGGGCGGCATCCAGATGGAACAGGGGATTGTCACATTCCTGAAGGAGAAGAACTACACGTTCGCTGGCCGGAAGGTCGAATTTATTTCCGCCGACACCGGTGGAAGCCCCGCTGGCACCAAGACTAAGGCACAGGAGCTGATCGAGCGCGACAAGGTCGACACGATCGTTGGTCCGCTCGCCGCCTTCGAACTTCTGGCTATCACCGACTACATCGCGCAGCAGAAGACGCCGTGCCTAAGCCTTGCCGCCGCCGAGGACTTGACACAACGGAGGCCAAATCCATACTTCTTGCGCGCGTCGGCGACCTCCTCGCAGGCGATGCATCCGATGGCGGATTTTGCCGCAAAGGAACTGAAGCTCAAGCGAATGATCACGATCTCGGAGGACTTCGCCTTCGGCTACGAACAGATGGGCGGATTCCAGCAGACCTTCGAGGACAACGGCGGCAGAATCGTTAACAAGCTTTGGCCCCCGATCGTGACCCCCGACTACACGCCTTACTTGGCGCAGATCGAGGGCGTCGACGGCGTGTGCCAAGGCTTTGCTGGCTCAAATCCGCTCCGCTTCATGAAGCAATACGCCGCGGCTGGATTGAAATATCCGGTGGTGACCGGCGAAACCGGCGGCGATGATGCTCTACTGCGTTCTTTCGGAGATGAGGCCCTCGGCATGTACAGCTGCTGCCCCTACACACTCGACCTCAACACCGACACCAACAAGCGCTTCGTTGCGGCTATGAACAAGGACTATGGCGTTGATCCGGGCTTCTATTGCGCGGGTCTTTACGTCAACGGCATGGTGGTCGAAGCGGGTCTACAGAAAACTAGCGGCAAATCGGACGACAAGACTGAGTTCATGAAAGCGATGAAGTCGGTGTCCCTCACCGACACGCCACGTGGGCCGATCAAGTTCGACAACTTCGGCAACGTGATCGGCGACTTCTACGTCCGCCATCTCGAAAAGGCGAACGGCAAATTCATCAACAAGACGGTCAAGGTTTACCACAATGTGAGCCAGTTCTGGACCTACGACGAGAAGAAGTTTCTCGAACAGCCCGTCTATTCGCGCAATTATCCGCCGCTCAAATCGTAATTGACGGCAACACAGCGGGCGCCGCGAAGGCGCCCGCCTGCTCTTGACACGGTGGCGGGGACGACGGCGACCATGACTTTTTGGCTGGTGCTGACGGCCAATAGCATTACCTTCGGCGGTTTGTTGTTTCTGCTATCGGCGGGCTTCTCCCTCATCTTCGGGCTGATGCGGATTCCGAACCTAACACACGGCTCGCTGTTCATGCTGGGCGCCTACATCGGCGCGACCTTTGTTATCGGCATGCTCGGCGTGAAGATGAATTTCTGGCTCGCCGCAGTGCTGGCGACGCTCACGGTCGCCTTTCTCGGCGCGCTGGCAGAGCGCATGCTGCTGCGTCGGCTACCCGGCGATCAACTGGCGCAAGTATTAGTTACGCTCGGCCTGTCCTTCATGGCGGCTGACTTTTGCCTGCTGGTCTGGGGCGGCGATCCGCTGTCGGTGGCAACCCCCCCGGAGCTTGCCGGATTCGCACGCCTCGGCGTCCTTGTTTTCCCGAATTATCGGCTGGCGATAATTGTCATTGCCGTCATCGTGGCGATCGGCCTTTGGCTTCTGCTCGACCGTACCCGGCTCGGCGCCATGATCCGGGCCGGCGTCGATGATCCCGACATGGCGCGCGTGGTCGGCGTTCGCGTGTCGCAGCTGTTCACCATCGTGTTCGCGCTCGGCGCAGGTCTCGCCGCTTTCGCTGGCATCATCGGCGGACCGATCCTTTCGGTCTATCCCGGCCTGGACCAGGACATGCTGCCACTGGCGCTGGTGGTGGTCATTCTCGGCGGCAGCGGAAGCTTGCTCGGCTCCTTCGTAGGCAGCATCATTGTCGGTTTCATTTACAACTTTGGTCAGGCGCTGCTCCCGGAGCTTGCGTATTTCGTCCTCTTCTTTCCGATGTTGCTCGTCCTGCTGCTGCGGCCGCAGGGTCTTTTCGGCAGGCATGTGCCATGAGCGGTCGCGTTTTCGCCCTTGGTGTTGCGTTCGTCGCGCTTGTAACCCTGCCGTATTGGATGACAGGCGTTTATTACATCAATGTCGCCAGCCAGATTCTCTTCTACGCGATCTTTGCGCTCGCGTTGAACGTGCTGGTGGGCTACGCCGGTCTGGTTTCGCTCGGTCATGCCGGTCTTTTCGGCGTGACCGCTTATGCAACCGGCTACATGTTGCAGCTCGGATTCGGTCATCCAATGGCCATCCTCGTTGCGCTGGTTATTAGTTTGATTTCGGTGGCGATCTACGCGGTACTGTCGCTGCGCTCAACGGGGATCGGCTTCATCATGATCACCCTCGCATTGGGCGAAATCCTTTGGGGACTTGCCTATCGCTGGATCAGCCTGACCGGCGGCGACAATGGGTTAAGCCTAAAGACACGTCCGGAACCGTTCGGCTATTCGCTGTCTGACGCAACTGCGTTTTATTACGCCACGCTGGTCATTTTCCTGCTTTCGCTCGCAGCGGTGACGGTGTTCGTGCGTTCACCGCTCGGCGCCGCGTTGATGGGCACCCGCGACCAGGCGCGCAGAATGAGTGCGCTCGGCTATCACGTCTGGGCGATTCGCTTTTACGCCTGCCTGTTTTCTGGGCTTCTGACCGCCGTGTCAGCCATCCTGTTCGTCTATTATACGCAATTCATCAGCCCGCAGACGCTGGGTCTCACCTCCTCGGCCGAGGTGCTGCTGATGGTGATCTCAGGCGGTGCCGGCACGCTGCTCGGGCCGATCTTTGGCGCGGGATTGGTCGTGATTGTTAAGACCGTTGTGAGCGGCTTCATTGAACGCTGGAATTTTCTGCTCGGCGCTATTTTCGTCGCTATCGTGATTTTGATGCCCGAAGGCCTGGTGCCGGGAACTGCACGTCTGTGGCGGTTGGCGCGACGAAAACGAGCGCGCAGCAGCAAGGCAATCCCGGGCAGCGCCGAGGCAAAGCCATGACCGCGCTCACTGTTACGGGCCTTTGCAAAGCATTCGGCGGTCTGCGTGTGACCACGGATGTCAATCTCGATGTCGAGCCGGGTGAGCGACGGCTTATCATCGGCCCCAACGGCGCCGGGAAGACGACGCTGTTCAACCTCATCACCGGAGAGCTGACGCCGGATTCGGGGACGATCAAGCTATTCGGCCAGGACATCACCAGTGTGCCGAGCCGCCGCCGCACTCACCTCGGCATGGCGCGCACCTACCAAATCATCACTCTGTTCGTACGCGACACTATTATTCACAACGTAACGCTAGCGCTGCTCGGCCTGTCACCTTCGCGCTGGAATCCGCTGATTGACCTCAAAAGGCAAGGTCATTTTGTCGAGCATGCTCAAGCAGCATTGGAACGTGTCGGTCTTGGGCACATAGCAAATCGTCCATTGGCACAGACCTCCTACGGCGAGCGCCGCCGTGTCGAGATCGCCATGGCGCTCACGCAGAATCCAAAAGTCCTACTACTTGACGAGCCATTTGCAGGCTTGTCGATCGACGAACGGCGTGACGTGAAGGAGTTGCTGCTGGCGATTCCGCGCGACGTCACCATCGTGATGATCGAACACAACATGGACGTGGCATTGGAATTCGCCGAGCGCATTACGCTCCTGCATTTTGGCGAGGTGATCGTCGAGGGCAATCGCGCGGAGGTGGTCGCAGATCCCCGCACACGGGAGGTCTATCTTGGCCACTAGCGCGCTCAGCCTCAACCACATCGACGCCTTTTATGGCGATAGCCATGTCCTCGGCGACGTGTCGTTCGAGCTTGGGGAAGCGCGCATGCTTGGCCTGCTCGGCCGTAACGGTGCCGGCAAATCGACGTGTATGAACGTCACAATGGGACTATTGGCGCCGCGGCGGGGTGTAGTCACAGTATTCGGCCAGAAGGTGAGCGGTTTCCCACCGGAGATGATCGCGGCACGTGGAGTTGCGCTTGTGCCACAGGGCCGCCGCATCTTCAAAAGCCTGAGCGTGCGCGAGAATCTGGTTGTCGCCGCCCGCAAGCCTGATCCCGGCAGCAAGCATGCGCCCTGGACTACGGACACCGTGTTCGGGATTTTTCCGCGCCTGGCCGAGCGGCGCAATCAGATCGCGGCGCATCTGTCCGGAGGCGAACAGCAGATGCTTGCAATTGGCCGCGCGTTGATGGGAAACCCGCGTGTTCTCCTGATGGACGAGCCGTCGGAAGGACTGGCTCCACAGATCGTCGCCGAAGTGATGGCGACCATCCGCAAACTAAAGGAAAGTGGCTTGTCGATTGTTCTGGTCGAACAGAATCCGAAACTGGTGTTCGATGTCGCGGACGACATCGTCATTCTCAACACCGGCCGTGTCGCGATCGTTTCCACCCCCGCGCAACTGGAAAAAGACGGCGTCGATTTGCGCCAGCACCTTGGGGTGTTTTGAGTCCTCCCCGTTGAAAACCAAGAGAGCACGGATTACTGGACCATCTGTATTCGCGGATGATGACCAAACAAGAGGCCGGAATGGCTGACATCTGGAACAAATATGCCGACACTGCTGCGCGCAAGCACGGCAAGCCAGGGCGCGACGTGCGGCCGAAGAGCGTCACTATCGATGCCCATACACACATCGCCGTGCCGCGTGCTGCTGAATTCATCAAGCCGCATCTCGACATCAGCACGATTCCTCTCGCGCATTTCGCCTCGGTGGAAACCAAGGCGATCAACGCCAAGCAGGAGGTCGACATCCGCGGCTGCATGACCGGCTATTACGAGCGCTTCGCCATCATGGACAAGATGGGCGTCGATGTGCAGCTGGTGATGCCGCCGCCGCCGCAGTGTTATCACACCGTCGCGCTCGAATATGCCGTGCCGGCCGCGCGCATGATCAACGAGGGCGTTGCCGAATTCGTGTCGCGCCACAAGGATCGCTTCATCCCGTGCGGGACCGTGCCAATGCAGGACGGCAATGAGGCGGCGAAAGAGCTCGAGCACTGCATGAAGACACTGAATTTTAAGGCTGTCGAGATCCTCACCAATGTCGCTGGCAAGGAACTGTCTGATCCCGCCTTCGCGTCGTTCTGGAAAAAGGCCGAAGAATTGGGCGCATTGGTAATCATCCATCCAAATGGTTTCACCGAAGGCCAGCGACTGTCACGTTTTTATTTCAACAACATCATCGGCAACCCCTTCGAAACGACACTTGCCCTGCATTATTTAATCTTTGACGGCGTGCTTGAGCGCCATCCAAATCTGAAGATCTTTGCCATGCATGGCAGCGGCTATCTCGGCGCCTACTCGGGCCGTATCGACCATGCCTGGGGGGCGAGGTCGGATTGCCACGCTGATCTGCCGAACCCCCCGACCAGCTACTTGAAAAAGGTTTACGTCGACACGGTCGTTTTCACGCCGGGGCAGTTGAAGGCACTCGTCGACACCTTTGGCCTCGAGCACGTCGTCATGGGTAGCGATTATCCCTTCGATATGCTGGAACACGATCCTGTCGGTCACATCGCTTCCGTCGAAAACTTCGACAAGAAAGCTCGCGCCGCGCTCGCGGGCGGCAACGCGAAGAAGATGCTGGGGATGTGATCGCCTCTCCCCGCTTTTGCGGGACGCTACCGCACTGGCGGCTCCGAATTATTCAAATGGGAAAGCGCACTCGTCGCGTCACGCATGAGTGACGGATATCTGCGCGATAGCTTGACGGCTACTCGCCAACCTTGCTGATGCCTGCTTCAATACGGCGCGCCTCGATCCGCTCTTCGGCTGCTCTGCAGGCGAAATTGGTGCTCATTTCTATATCACCGCGCTGTTTAGCTTCATTGGCAAGAGCCTCGTATTGGGCTGCCCTTTCCCGACATTCAGCCGCCCGTTCGGACGCTTCGGCGCGCTCTTTAGCTTCGTCGGCCATTGGCTCGTTTCCTGTCAGAAAGTCTGCTTACGTATCGGCAGTTGATCTGAGGCGATCAGCTCACGCGACAGCTAATTGGGTGGATAGGCGCGACCATCTCCGCTCGCGCCATCCTGCGCGCTCGCACGAACCCCGAAGCCTGCACGCGGAACTAAGCTCTGCCCTCAAACTTGAACGAAACTTTCACCTTCGCGCGATACGCTTCCACTTTTCCATCCTTGAGCTGCATGTCTAATTGTTCGACCTCTGCAATCCGAAGGTCCCTTAGGGTCTTGGCGGCCGTGTCGACCGCAGTTTTTGCGGCTTTCTCCCACGATTCCGCACTGGTACCGACCAATTCAATGACTTTGTAAACGGAGTTAGGCATAGCGCCCTCCTTGGAGCGTCTAGTCGGTGGAGTGTCTCGCCACCGACCGTTCTGGTGATCCAGCTAAGCCGCACAACTTGAAGAGGTAAAAGACCGCAAGTCAAGCAAGCGTAGAGGCAAGATTGGGACCTACGCGTATAAAAAATCCAGCACGGCAGTCTCGGCGATTACTGCCGCATCCGTGCTGTGCTTACCGGCGCGCGCCTGTTCTTCCTGCGTACGGCTCGCTTGCAAATAAGCACCGAGATGGCGCGCGCGTTCGATGATGCGGTAGTTTTGCGCCAGCCGCACCGCTTCGAAACGCTTGAGTGCGGTTTCCACCTCGGTTTCTTTCTGCAGCGCTTCCGCCAACGCAGCCGCATCGTCCGCCGCCTTTGAAACGCCGGCCGCTACATGCGGCCGCGCAACGAAAGCCGCGTCGCCCACGACCGCCACCCGGCCAAAAGCCATCCGTGGCGATTCCAGATCGTAGATCGGCTGCAGAATTGGCTCCTCGATCAGTCGCACGATCTGCCAGAATTGCGGAGCCACCAACCTCTCGGCATCAGCGCGCATTTCGGCGATTGCTTCGCGGCGGATCAACGGAGGCGGAATCGATATGGTGTGCGTAACACCTTGCTCGTCGGTAAGCAGCCATTGCAATTTCGTCGTCTCATCAGCCGGGCGATACCAGACGACATTGTAGCGGCGATGGCCGGATCGTAAGTCATTACCGGGCCCGGCGACAGGGTAGCCAAGAAACTGTTCGCCCCGAGGTAAACCAAATGTCATGTACTCAAAAAGTTCATGATGCACGTCTGGCGGAAAAGACCTTTCAGCAATCAACGCGCGCCAGGCCGAGTAGCCTGCGTAGCTCGGAGCCACTTCCGGCAGTACGTGCTGACGCACTGTCGAGCGAATGCCGTCGGCTCCGACCAGCAGATCCACTTCCATGATTTCGCCATCGGAAAAATGCGCCCGCACTGCACCCGAATCTTGCGTGAACTCTGCAAGGCCGCGCCCACGGTGATAATGCGCGGCCGGGAATGCGTCGCGCAGCAGCCGGTAGACCCGCTCCCACGCGGTGAGTACTTGCGGGCATTCGAACTCATGCGTCAGACGCCCTTGCGCATCGAGGATCTTGCGGGTCGTGATATGGACGCCCAGGTCTTGCGTAGCGAGACCAAGCCCGCGCAGCCGTTCGATCAATTCATACTGGGCCACGATGCCGGCGCCGCGGCCGGACAACTCGCTCTCCACCCGCTCGTAAATATCCACCGCCCAGCCGGCGCGTCGCAGCAGAAGCCCGCTAAGCAAGCCGCTCATCGAGCCGCCTACAATTAATGCGTGTTTCCCGCGAGCCCCGGCCAATCGATCCCTCGATCTTTCCGTTTACCCATTTATCCTATATATGACAGCGAACAGCTTTGGAGGAATTCCGATGGCCCTGACCATGCTCGACAAGCCTCCTGAGAAAAAGGAAAAGTCGCAGTGGCCGGCAGACCTCGCCGCCGAGTTCGAGCGTGAGAGCAAGAATCCGAACCCTTGTGTCGGCTCCACGCTGCTATCGGAAAATGAGCGAACCCGCGTATGGATCATCCGCCTCGCCCCCGGCGAGCGCATCGGCTTCCACCGTCACGTGCTGGATTATTTCTGGACTTCAGTTTCCGGTGGGCGTGGGCGGCAACATGTGCATGACGGCACCACCGTCGAGTACACCTACCAGCCAGGCGAGACCCGGCACGAGAGCTACGGCAAAGGCGAGTTCAAAGTGCATGATCTTGAAAATCTCGGCGACCGCGAGATGGTCTTTATGACCGTCGAATTCAAGGATAGTGCTAATGAGCCAATGGCGCTGCCGGCTGGCGTAAGGCCGCAGTCCGCCGCCGCCTGACATACTCTCTCTCAACCTTCCACCCGCCCCCGCAGTGCTGGTCGCCGGGCGTTTTATTTTGCCGCTAGGGGCAACTTCCACTAACCGAGCCGGCGGACTAGCCAAGCAGTTGATCATACTGCAAACTGCCGAGCAACGCCGGACACGGGCAAAGCAAGAACACAGCGGTCCAGGGGGGACAATGACAACCACGCAATATGCGCCAACGCGCCAATCGAGGATCGTATAAGTGTCCTTCGATCTCCTGATCGGCGCGATCGTCGCCGGGCTGCTGCTCGGCGGCTTCTACGCCGCCGTTACCGCCGGAATCTCGATCGCCTTCGGCATGCTCGACATCGTCAATATCGCGCATCCGGCCTTCATCGTCCTTGGTTCCTACATCGCCTACATCATCAATGTAGGTTTTGGTGTGGATCCGATCATCATCAGTGTCGTCATGCTGCCGGTGTTTTATTTGCTCGGCACCGCGATCTACCAGGTCTATTATCTGTCATTCGAAAAACGCGGCCAGGAATCCCTGCGCGGCCTTGCTTTCTTTTTTGGTGTGCTGTTCGTCACCGAAGTCATGCTACTGCTGGCCTTCGGTGTCGACTATCGCTACGTCGAGGCGCCCTATATCGGGCCGAGTTTACATTTCGGCCCCATCGATCTGCCGCTGCGCATGCTGGTTCCTTGCCTCGCTTCGCTAACGATGTTCGCCGTATTGCAGATTCTTATCAGCCGCACTTTCACGGGTCGTGCGGTGCTCGCGGTCTCGCAGGACCAGCTCGCGCTTCAGTTGATGGCCGTTGATCCAATCCGCATCAAGCGCATTGCCTTTGGTCTTTCGATTGCGACTGCTTCGGTCGCCGGCGCGCTGCTAGTTATCATTCAGCCGGTCGAACCCTCGGTCGGACGCGAATACATCGGGCGCGTGTTCGCCATTTGCGTGCTCGGCGGCCTGGGCAGCATGCCTGGAACGCTCATCGCCGCTATGCTGCTCGGCGTAGTGGAAAGTATCACCGCTACCTTTTACGGGCCGTCCTGGGCCCCGGCAATCGCGTTCGGATTCCTGCTACTCACCCTCGCCTTTCGCCCTTCCGGTCTGCTTGGACGCTGAACCGTGCGCATGCTGCCTTTCACTCTGATTTCGGTCACGGTCGCAATCGGCCTATTCCTGCTGATCCGCATGCCGAACATCGAATATCTGTTCGTTGCCGCCTATACCATCGTGCAATACGTCGTGCTGACGACTGCGTGGAACATCCTCGGCGGCTACACCGGCTATGTGAATTTCGGATCGGCTGCGTTCTTTGCACTCGGCGCCTATAGCTCGGTGGCGTTGGCGACCTTCGCCAATCAGCTTGATGAGTTGGTTCCGGAAAGTATCGCACCAATGTTGCACCTGATTTTCCCGCTGTCGATACCGGTGCTGATCGTGATCGGCGGAGTGGTGTCCGGCATTGTCGGCCTTGGCATGGGCTATCTGACGCTGCGGCTGCGTGGGGCGTTCTTTGCCATCGCCACGCTGGCGATGGCTGTCGTGCTGCAAACGCTGGTGGTCAACTGGGAATTCGTCGGCGGTTCGAGTGGCGCCTATATCGTACGGCCGGGCGAATTTCCTGGGCTCGGCAGCTATATGCAATATCTGTTCGCGCTGATGCTGGCGCTCGCGGTTCTCGCTCTGGTGACCGCGCGGGCCATTGAGCGGTCGCGACTTGGCTACGGCTTCGCCGCCATCCGCGACGACGAGCTAGCTGCCGAGGCGTCCGGTGTGCCGACGCTGCGACTCAAGCTGATTGCGACCACGTTGTCGGGTACTCTGATGGGCATGGCCGGCGCGCCGTTCCCTTACTACATCGGCTATCTCCAACCGCAATCGGCATTCAGCCTCGAATACGCCGTCAATTCCATTGCGATGCCGATGATTGGCGGCACCATGAGTTGGGTCGGCCCGTTGGTCGGAACACTGCTGCTCGGCACCTTGCAACAGACCGCCAATGTCACGATTTCGTCCGCAGTCAACCTGCTGCTAGTCGGCCTGCTGTTGATCGGCTTCGTGATCGTTGCGCCCAATGGCATCGTAGGACTGGTGCAGGATCGTCTGCGAGCGCGGAGGGCAAAATGAGCGCGCTGCTGCAAGTCCAAGAACTCAGTAAGCGATTTGGCGGCTTCGTGGCGCTCGACAGCATCGATCTCGAGGTGCAGCCGGGCGAACGGCTGGGCCTGATCGGGCCCAATGGTTCGGGCAAGAGCACGCTGGTTAATTGCATTTGCGGTACGCTGCAAAACGAAACCGGCACGGTGCAATTCGACGGGCATCCGGTGGACGGCTTGGCGGCGCATGAGCGGACGCACCGTGGCCTGGCGCGCAGTTTCCAATTGCCACGGCCGTTTCCGAGTCTGACCCTGGCGGACAATCTGCGCGTTCCGATGCTCTATACAGTGCACAGCCGCTCTGGGCCGCTGCATGCCGAGAATATCGAAGCGCGCTGCGCCGAGCTGCTGCAAATGGTCGGGCTGGCCAAAAAGGCACGCCAACGGCCGCGCGATCTGACCCAGGTCGAGATGCGCAAGCTCGAGCTTGCGCGTGCGATGGCGGCGGAGCCTAAGCTGTTGATCGCCGATGAATCCATGGCCGGTCTATCGCACTCGGAGATCGAGGATATTCTGGCACTGCTGGTGCGGCTAAACGAAAGCGGTATCACCGTGATCTTGATCGAGCACATCATGACGGCGGTTATGAGTTTCTCACAGCGCTTGGCAGTGCTGGTGTCAGGCAAAAAGATCGCGGACGGCAAGCCGCAAGATGTCGTTCGCGACCCCGAAGTGGTGAGGGCGTATCTTGGCCAGTAGCATTACCATTGAGAACGTGAACGCCGCCTATGGCGCGGTGCGGGTAATCGAAGATGTTTCGATCAAAGTCAATGCTGGCGAAACCGTCGCCTTGCTCGGTACCAATGGCAACGGAAAAAGCACGCTGATGAAGTGCGTCATGGGCATCGTGCGCCCGAGTGCCGGCCGAATTGTCGCCGAGATCGACGGCGAAAAGTATGACCTCGTCGGCCGAACCACTGAGCAGATCGTGGATCTTGGCATCGCACTCGTGCCGGAAGGCCGCCGGCTGTTTCCAAAGCTCACCGTGGAAGAAAACCTTCTGCTCGGCGCCTTCCGCAAAAAGGCACGCGCACAAATCAGCAGTAATCGCGATTTCTGTTTCGACGCGTTCCCCCGATTGGCCGAGCGGCGCAGCCAGCTTGCAGGCTCCATGAGCGGCGGTGAGCAGCAGATGCTGGCACTGGCGCGCGCACTGATGCTTGCGCCACGAATCCTATTGGTCGACGAACCCTCGGTCGGGCTGGCCCCGCTGTTGGTCGCCAGAACAATCGACGCGATCAAGCAGCTCAAGGATCATTATCAACTCACGGTGCTGATGGCGGAACAGAACTTCACACAGGCTGTACGCATCGCGGACCGCGGCTATGTGATCGTACATGGCAAGATCGCCTTCGAAGGCCGCTCGGCCAACGAACTCAACAACAATGACTTGGTCCGCGAGCTTTATATGGGAATGTAGCAATTTCCCGCTCGTTGGCCCAAGGCCGCAATTCTCTTTGGGTACCCGTTTGCGCGGGGATAAGCGGAATAGTGCGACGCAAAACTAGAAATCAAAACGGCGCGGGATTTCTCCCGCGCCGCAATCTTTTCAACCCGATAGAAGGTTACTGGATGGCCTTCTCGTAGGGGAAGATCACGCTGCCGGTCTTTAGATCAGGCGGGGTGAGCACGGTCTGGTAGTCCATGCCCTTCCATGTCTCCAGGCCGGCACCTTGTTTGATGTCGTGATACTGCACCTGCAACATGCGCGACCTCGCCCATTCGCCCTTGTTGCCTTTGCCGAAGCTGATGTCGCCCATGATGGTCGTAATGGTGTGGTTGCGCAGATGGTCGGCGATCTTGTCGTCATTGATGCTTTTGGTGGCGGTGATCGCATCGCCTAACATTTCGAGGTAAGCGTAGCCCCAGGTGCCGAGATAGTAGCCGAGCGGATCAACACCTTCCGACGCCGCGCGCGCCTGGTAGATTTTCAAGAACTCGTTCGTGGCCGGGGTTGCCTGTGACGGCACCCAGGTTTCATAGTTGATAATGCCATTGAGAGACGGGCCGAGCTTGCTCTTGAACGCGGTCGCCTGCAAGCCGACCATAGCGCCGCCGAGCATCTTCGGCTTGTAGCCGAGTTCCTTGATGGCCAGCACCATACCGACCGAATCGAGCGGATACGAGCACACGATCACGGCATCGGCATTGGCCGCCTGCAAGGCGCGTACGATCGGTGTAAAGTCGGTCGTGTTGCCGGGATAGCTCTTGTCGTAGACGATTTGCTGGCCGTACTTCTTGGCGTTTTCACGCGCGCCTTCGCAGGCGTTCTTGGAGAACTCAAGATCCGACCAGGCGAGCGCAACGGTCTTGAGCTTCTGCTCCGCGGCAATCTGGTAGAAACCGTCGGTGAAGGCCGGCTTGGTGTCGGGGCCGGACGGCAACATCGAGAAGTACTTCGGATAGTTGAACTTGCTGTTAACCGCGAGCCCGAACAAGCCAATGAACACCTTGTTCTTTGAGATTACGACCGGCATGGCCGGCGCGATCATGGCGGTGGCGTAGGGGCCGACCACGAGATCGACTTTGTCGACGTCGAGCAGCTTGGTGTAGATCCCGGGGACGGTCGACGGATTGCTTTGATCGTCGTAGTAGACGATCTTCACCGGGCGCCCGATCAGACCGCCCTTTTTGTTGACCTCTTCTTCCCAGATCTTGGCGCCAAGCAGCGCCTGCTTGCCATTCGGCGCAAGTGGGCCCGTCAAAGCCATGCTGAAGCCGATCTTGATCGGTTCCTTGTCCTGCGCTTCGGCGCCAGACACAATGAACATTGCGCCGACTGCAAAAGTGACGGCCACCCCTGTGGTCCACGCCAATGCTTTGGTTTTGAGATATCGAAGCATATTAGTCCTCCCAATTAGGCGTTATTTTTCGTCATCTTATGCGCATTTTGCAGAATTTCGCTAGAGGGGCGCAAATCCGAAAAGGTGGGCTAAATCCCCTCAACGATGATGGTTTCGACCTCGCCCGCACCGCTGCGACGGAATGCAGCGGCCTTTTCGTATTCCGGCGATGTAAAACAGGCGACGCCCTGCTCAAAGGTGGGAAATTCGATCACGATGAAACGATGGAATTTGTCCGGACCTTCCATGATCTGAAAACGCCCACCTCGAGCCAATACCTTGCCGCCGAACTTTGCAATGATTGCGGGCACAAGGTCCGTGTATTTCTTGTACTCGACGGGATCGTTGATCTTTGAGCGCGCTACCCAATAGGCGGGCATTTTGAACTCCCTCTCAGGCGCGTCATGCCCGGACTTACACTGGGCATTCGTGTCTCTAATGGTTGAGATTATCAAAAATCGTGGATGGCACGCGCAACTAGGCGTGCCCGAGTTGCGCAAAAGATTAATCTGAGTGTCGCAAGTCGGCGATACCCGGCTTGCGGACGGCAATTCCGGCCATAACAAAGATGAGGCTCGCCATGGCGCGCAAGATAATCGACATTTCGGTTCCGCTTGAGAACGACGTGGCCGCCGACCCTCCCGGCTACGGCCCGAAGATCGAATATCTCGATCACCAGGCTACGGCTGCCGACGTTATCAAGTTCTTTCCGGGCTTAAAAAAGGAGGACCTTCCCGACGGAGAAGGCTGGGGCTTTGAATGGGTTCGGCTGTCGACGCATTGCACGACCCATCTCGATGCGCCCTGGCATTTCGCCTCGACCATGGATCATGGCAAGCGTGCCATCACCATCGATGAGGTGCCGCTCGAATGGTGCTTTCAGCCCGCGGTAAAGCTCGACTTCCAGCATTTTTCGGACGGCTATGTCGTGACCGCCAAAGACGTTGAGACCGAACTCAAGCGTATCGGCCACACGCTATCACCGCTAGAGATCGTGCTCGTGAACACAAGCGCGGGCGTCGCCTATGGCCGCCCCGACTACGTCGCCAAAGGCTGCGGCATGGGACGTGAAGCCACGCTCTACTTGCTCGAGCGCGGCGTGCGCGTGACAGGCATTGATGGCTGGAGCTGGGACGCGCCATTCATACACACGATGAAAAAGTACGCCGAGACACATGACGCATCGCTGATCTGGGAGGGTCATCGCGCCGGACGCGAGATCGGCTATTGCCATATTGAGAAGCTGCACAATCTAGAGACGCTTCCATCCAAAGGCTTCCTGGTGAGCTGCTTTCCGGTGAAAGTGCGCGGCGGATCGGCCGGCTGGACGAGAGCGGTTGCAATCATTGATGCTTGATTGCCGACCGCGCCGGGCGATAGCATCCCATCCAACAACGAGGCCGGGTAAATCCCGGCAAAAGAAGCCCTTCCTGGGAGGATTCAGTGGACAGACGTCGTTTTGTCGCCGGTAGCGCAGCCGCAGCTGCCGTGCTAACTGCTTGCCCGGCTTTCGCCGAGGACGCTTTTCCGACGCGCGCCATTACTTTCATCAATCCGTTTCCGCCCGGTGGTGCCGCTGACGTGGTCGGCCGGCCGCTTGCTGCGGTGCTCGAACCAATCCTCAAGCAACCTTGCATAGTTGAGACCAAGGCGGGCGCGGCTGGACAAGTCGGCGGACAGGTTGCCGCAACAGCAAAACCCGATGGCTACACGCTACTCATCCACATCGTGTCGATCTCCGGCTTCGCGGAAGTCGACAAGCTGTTCGATCGCCAACCGAAATTTACGCGGGCCGACTTCATCCCGATCGCACGGCTGACGTCGGGGCCCATGGTTCTGCTGGTGAATGACCAACAGCCATACAAGACGGTCAAAGAACTCGTCGACGACGCCAAGAAAAATCCCGAGAAGTTGATTTTTAGCTCGTCCGGCCTTTACGGCGCGTTGCACCTGCCAACTGCGCTTTTTATGAAAGCCGCCGGCATCCAGATGAAACATCTACCGACCAACGGAGGTGGGCCAGCACTCACTGCAATCCTGGGCAACAATTCGCAGGTGCTGGTGTCGTCGATTGCCGCGGCGAGCGGACAGGTCAAGGCCGGCAAACTGCGCGCGCTTGCGTGCT
>Ga0126375_10000119_pt1 | contig 16963 bp, 17 predicted proteins | sample PanSoiMetPlot_14_FD_109577 | JGI IMG/M metagenome (GOLD analysis project Ga0126375, IMG submission 109577) | Tropical forest soil microbial communities from Panama - MetaG Plot_14 | ecosystem: Environmental > Terrestrial > Soil > Tropical forest | place: Panama | collected 2016-02-17 | reverse complement strand
TCCGCATTCAGGGATCGTCTCGAGAACACGCCCCTCGATGAGCAAGGCAAAGCGAATCTAGCTCATCTTCGATATGTAGTCAACATATAAATACGACTTGTATCTGCGAGATGCCACTCTGGCGGTGCCCGGAGATCGACTCAAGTCGGTGGCTGCCTAGTTGCGCTAATGATCACGCACCGGTTCGTTGAGTAGAGGCGGCGATGGCATATTCAGAGAAAGACGTTAGAAAAATATCGAAGGTGCTCCTTGCCCTAGTCGCGACGATCGCGCTTCTCGGGGTCTGGGTGTGGATCGGGAATGATGATCCGCTAGCCTCTCGACCATTTTTGGTATGGGCACTCGGCAGATTTCTCGGCATCCTTTGACAAATGCGGAAGGCGCGGGGACTGGGCGGCGCGACCTAATTCCCCTTCACCGGCCGCTCGCGAGTTGGGCGCGGTCTACTCCTGTTCTTTCTTGGGCTGCACCTGCTGTTGCTGCTGCATGACAGGCCGGGGGGCCATCTGAGCTTCGTTGAACGCCCGCTGAACCGCATCGAAATTTGTGCTTGGCCCGTTGGCCATGTCGTACCAACGTTGCGCCATCACAAGGAGGCTGGCGCGCGTCCGTAGGTCGGTGGTTCTACGGGCAAGGCGGACACAGTCCGCCGCCGCTTTCCTGAACTGGTCGGATTGGTCGGGCATAGTCCCCACGCATGACACACGTATTTCCCCGCAGAGGAATGCGTTTAGGGCGCGAGTCGTTCCAGGGGGCGGGGATTTTTTTGGCGCACGTTGCGACCCAAGCTCCGGTCGGATTTCACAGCCGCCCGCCGCATAATTCAGGAATCGCGCGGCGCGGTTCGCCCTGCATTGCGCGGTAGAATGCCGACATGAATAGCGCGGCCCCCTCGCTCTACGAGCCGATCAACCGATACAAGCCGCTCGGGCCGGACATCGGCGTGGTCGATGGCCCGTTCGAGTATTTGACGACGGCGAGCATACGGCTTCCTCTCCCATTCACGACGCGCATGACCGTGGTGCGCCTCCGCAACGGCGATCTCTTCCTTCATTCGCCCATCGCGTATGACGGCGCTCTTGCGGAAGAGCTGGCCTCGATGGGGAGGGTGCGCCATCTCGTATCGCCCAATCAGTTCCACTACGCCCACATTGGAGAGTGGTCACGAGCCTTCCCCGACGCTTTGACCTGGGCATCGCCGGGCGTACGACGCAGGGCCCGGGCTCGCGGCATCGACGTCCAGTTCAAGCGGGACTTGGGCACATCCGCACCGGAAGAGTGGCGCGACGATATCGACCAAACCACCATCCCGGGCGGCATCTTCGGAGAGATCGTTTTCTTTCATAAGCGCTCAAGGACGCTCATGCTCACCGACACCATCATCAACCTTGAGCTCGACAAGCTCACACAGCCCTGGCGGTTCGCCACTCGGATGACCGGAATGCACTATCCACGGGGCCAAATCTTTTTCGGCATGCGGTTGCCGATGCTCTTGCAAAGGAGAAAAGCGAGGGCCGCGGTCCGCACGATCTTCGCGTGGCAGCCGGAGCGCATCACCCTCGCCCATGGACGCTGTTTCGAATCGAACGGCGGCGAGACACTGCGACGCGTGTTCGCCTGGGCACTGTAGCGGCACGGGTCGCCGCGATGTCAAACGTGTCGCCCAACCTTCTCCGCAGAGATCAGAGGCGCGGCCGCTCGCAAGGCGAAGCCATTCCGGGGCGCGACACCGGGCGAGAATGAAACGCCATGAATGCTCCACTCATAACCCTCGCTACCCTCGCCGCCGCGTTTCGCTCTCGCGCAGCGGCTGCAGCGCTGCGTTCACGTCGAAGACGGACGGCCTGTCTCCATGCTTGTGGAACAGACCGGCGCAGAAATCCTGCAATCGCGCCCACGATGTAGGCCGATCAAGCTAGTTAGGACGTCACCATCTCCAATAAGTAGTCAATAACTGAGTACGATACGCGCTTGACTAATGTCGCTCGTGTGATCGGCTATCGAGGGCCGCGCCGTGCGATCTCGCGGCATCCGCCGGGCATGGTGAGGCTGGGTTTTCGCAAGAAAAAAGCCCCGCGCGGGAGGTTGGGGGCCGCAGCGGGGGAGTGACAAAAAACCTAACGCGAGTAACCAACGCCGGAAATCGGTAATTCACCTGAAAACGACGTAGGGACACCCCTTGCGAGCTTTACTGGTTTTTGACCCAAAGCGGACAATTACGGCTCCGGTATTCTGGTGGCCAATGCTGGCGCGCTTTCGCTGCCAATGGTGGCGCGGTCGGCACAGATGTCCTTGCTTCTTTGTCGGACAAATGCTGACCAGTACAACGTCACTTGCGACGCTGTTGTCTGTACGTCTCGTCTCCGCATTCAGCGATACACCGTATTTGTCGGTTTAGCGACTTCTCGCGCGGCACCGATGAACAGTTTCGCAATCGGACTAAGCGTGCGATTCTTCAACGTGATAAGGCCGATCGGTCTGCGTGTTGAGCACAAATCGATGGGCAGTACTTTCAGCGGGATATCGTTCGAACGGTAGCGCACAACTGAGGCTTGGACGATACTGATAAACCGACCGCTGGCTAACAGCGAGTTACGTAGCGGCGTGATTGAACTGAGCACAGTTGAACGCGGGACTTTTAGTCCATGGATGCGAAATGCCTCCGCAACTAGTGACCCGTAAAGACTATCAAGAGGCGGTAGAGCCCATACCTCGTCCATCAGTTCTTCTAGCCTCACCTTGCGTCGACGGCTCCAGGGACTGCGCGGTCCTGCCACCACCACGAGGGGTTCGTTGTATAACACCTCAGCATGTAGGTGGTCGGCAAGGCTTGCCGTCAACATTGGTAATATGACCAAGTCAAACTGACGTTCCTCAAGTGCGCGGTATATCGTCGAGGCCTCGCCAGCTGAAATGTGGAACACGATCTTGGGATATTGCCGGGAGAGCTTCTCCACGACCGCTGAAATGAAGCCAGTTGCAATGGCGATCGTACTTCCGATACGGAGCTCCCCCGATGTCGGGTGGGCAAGAAATTCAAGGTGCCTTGAAGCTTCCTTTAGCTCGTCGAAGGCGAGAGCACTGTGTTCCAGAAGAGCACGCGCGTAGATCGTCGTCTCCACACCGCGAGGACTACGATCAAGTAGCGGCACGCCAAGCGAATGCTCCATATCGGCAATCGCCTTGGAGATCGCGGGCTGAGACACAGCCAATTGGACCGCGGCTCGGCCCATACTTCCGCATTTGGCAACCGTCATCAGCACGTGGAGGTCCCGCAGCGTGAGATATCGGCTTAAACGCCTTTCATCCCAAGGCATTGTAATGGGCCTCATAAATTGAAGTTATGGGTAGATACGAAAGCGATATTACAGGTTTATTCCAGTCGGTGGTACGCATCATGCCGGAACTTCCAACGACACATTGGAGGAGGCCATGACTGGTCAACGGCTCGTGACGCTCACCGTTGCGCTGCTGGTCAGCGCAAATACTGCCGCGCTAGCTCAGAACTATCCCGCCCGGCCCATTACATTGATCGTTCCATTCGCTGCGGGAGGGCCTACCGACACCATTGCGCGTGTCGTCACCGACCGAATGCGTGACTCCCTCGGCCAGCCGATCATCATCGAGAACGTCGGCGGCGCGGAGGGCGGGATCGCCGTAGGCAAGGCCGTACGTGCAACGCCGGACGGCTATACCATCAGCATTGGCAATGTCGCGACCCACGTCCTGAATGGAGCTGCCTACTCCCTGCCGTATGATCCGATCGGAGACCTTGAGCCGATTTCGCTTCTTACTGACGCCCCGGCTTTCATTGTTGCGAACAAGTCGGTGTCAGCCGGGGATCTGGAAGACCTGATCGGCTGGCTGAAGGCTAATCCGGGCAAGACGTCGGCGGGAACGTTCGCCACTTGGGGACGCCTGTTCGGCGCCTACTTTCAGCAGAGCACCGGCACCCACATCCAGTTTGTGCCCTATCGGGGTGCTGCTCCCGCCATGCAGGACCTGATCGCGGGCCATGTCGACTTGATGTTCGACCAAGCTGCAAATACGCTTCCGCAGCTGCGTGCAGGCAAGATCAAAGCCTACGCTGTGGCCGCAGAAAGGCGTCTTGGATTGGCACCAGACGTGCCTACGCTGGACGAATCCGGCGTGTCCGGATTCTACCTTTCGGTCTGGCATGGGCTCTGGGCCCCGAGAAATACTCCAAAGGACATCCTGAGCAGACTTAACTCTGCCGCCGCAGATGCGCTGAGTAATCCGGGCGTGCGTCAGAGGCTCCTTGAACTTGGGCAAGAGGTCCCGGCCCGCGATCAACAAACAGCTGAGTTCCTTGCCCGTCACCAAAGAGCCCAGGCGGACAAGTGGTGGCCAATTATGAAGGTGGCCAACATCAAAGGAGGGTGACTCCACCCTAATGAGCATGAAAAGCTCGGTGCTTCCTATTTTAAGGCGAGTCGACGCGCGCACAGCGCTCGGGCTTGACGTGCCGCCCGTGCCGACGAGGTGATCGAGTAGCGGGCAGCTATGTTCGGAATTGGCACTTTGCGGCTGTTAGGCAATGTCCGCTTTGCGCCGCTTGCGGGGTTAAGCGGACATCACTGATCGAGTCCGGACCTTGCGATCTCGTCCATGCCAGCGCGCACCTCGTCGTCGGCGTAGCTGAGCTGGCCAGGGGCCTCTGTTGGGCCTTTTATTGCGTGCTGCCGGTGAGTCGGCAACGGCTGCTGTTGAATTGATGATTTGTCGTTGACGACCGCCAAGTGACCTCGCTATTGGGCGCGATATTGAAGACCACGCCGCCGTGCTCGTGTACGAACTGGCCATCCTGGTAGAGAGAGCAACTGAAGCTGACCAATTTGTAATTTTGTGCCGATTTGTTCTCGATCACGGCCAGCAGGTGCATGATGCCGGACGCATCACCACGGTCAACGCTGACGATGTTGACACTAACGCCAGGTGCAGCCGGTGCAGCAGGCTGCTGCTGATCACAACAACCGACCAGCAAGGCCAGGGCGATGGCGAACAGTGTTTTCAACCTGTCAGCCCCAACAACATCCCTGCGCGAATCGTACCGCGAACGCCTTCTGCGCGGCCTCTACAACGCTCGCGGGGAGCAGATCGAGAGTGTTGTCCTTCATCTGCGGAAACACCCACTTGCCAAAGCGGAATTCGATCCAGAAGCGCGCACAGCCGGCGTTCGGTACCCGGATCGCTTCTCCGGTCCTATGATTGGTGAAGTGCCCGGTTCTGTCGGTCGGGCTGCAAAAGCTACGAAACGGCACAGGGGCGTCATAGCCGGACGTAGAAACAATTTCCGGCTCCAGGCAACAACCGGCCGCAAGGTCGTACGGTCCGTGATGCCGGATGGACTTGCCGTCAACAAATGTGTCGAGTGGAAAGAGCGGGAGTTTCGGCGGCCCCGAGCCGAAAATCGAAACCTCGTACTCGTCAAGGCCCTGCAGGGCGCACAACGCTTCGCGTAACCCTGCCACATCTCCGAACTCGGCAGTGTAGCGTGGGATGGCAACTGCTTCGCCAGTGAGGGGGTTTGTGCCAGTCCGAAATTGTGCTGCCCAGCTCTTCCTCCTTGCGTATGTCAGCGGCTCGAAGTCGGCCTGCGCCTGCAGTTTCAGGTTCACAGGCGCGGCTCCGATTTCGATCAGAGCCGCGAAGAAATCAGCGACTTGTCCTGGGCGTGGAGCGTAGCCCACGTGATCCGGGATCATCAGGTGAGTGTAGTACAATGACATCGCCCTGCCCCTCCACTCCCGGTCGAGCCCGCACCGTGCGATCTCGTGCACCCTCTCGCGCACGTGCGTCCAGGTTGGGGCGGAGCCATCGCTTTGGCCGGCCTCGCGGTCCTCGCCGAGATGATCTGCGAGCATTCCCATCAGCATTGGTACTGTTCCATCAAATTCCATGATGCGGCCTCAGTCGTCGGCGCCTCGCCGAGGGGAAACCCCTAATACGATTTTCAGGTAGTTCCCTGATTGGCATCCGACCGGTGCGTGCGCGATATTTTCCGTAAGCGATGAAAGCGAATCACCACGACCGCGATTCCGAATAGACGCCCCAAGCTTTGTTTGGCCCCGCGCCGGGGATGAAAGAGGAAGCTGATGGCAGCAGCAGAGCCGTCCTATGGCACGTTCGAAGGACGCCCCGCCCTGTGGACGTCGGGCGAGGCATGGGTGCTCTATGTCCGCACCTGGCGGAAGGTTCACCCCGCGGAAATGTTGATTGGGGTGCAGCAGATGAGCAAGGCTGAATTTATCGCGGCATTTGCTCAGCTCCCGGCGATGCCGAGCGCTGCATTCCGGGTTCGCGGATAGCGTCGTATCTCCCCAACCCGGTCAGAACGAGCGACGCATGCCACCCGGCGTAGCGTGGCCTTCGGCTGGCTCTTCGCTATTCTGCTCATCCGCGCAACGGCGCCGCGCTACGACCACTGAAAGCCCGCAACACATCGGCGCGCATTACTGCGGCGTTGCAGGAGGAGGCGGCGTTGCAGGGGGAGAAGGTGCGGGAGCACGCTGGCTCTGACCGGTCGTTTCCGCAGGCGGGTTGCCGGAGGGCGTCGTGGTGAAAGCGTAGTAGGCCCAACCGGCGAACAGCAGGAAGGCGACGAAGATCACGACGTTCCAGCGCCGGCGCGACGTCTTGACACCTTCCAGTTCCATCCTGGCCTTCCTGCGCGCGAGGTCGCGGCGCTCCATATCCTCCAGTTCGTCGGTCATGGGCGCTCCTTTTGGGTGTCCACGCAGGACAACCCGCGCCAATGCGCACCGGTTCCTCCGGACCGGATCGCAGCACACGCGCATTGAGCCCCTATAAGCCGCAGCGCTCTTTTCGCAGGTGCAACCGCATCCGGTCGCAGCGCACACGACGAGGAACGGACAAACGCGAACCATCCGCTGCCCGTTCGCGTTGTAGCAACGGCGTTCGTAGTCGAAAGGTTGTTCCAAGATACAAAGTCGAACAAGGGTCCGGCGGGCAGGAGCGGGAAAGCAGGAGGAAGCGATGACTTACGGCACGCGCACGGACCACTATCCGGCCACTTCGAAACTGCTGCATTGGCTGGTTGCGATCTGCGTTCTCACCACGGCCCCGGTGGCGATCATGATGGTCCGCATGAGCGAGGGGCCGACCCGGGACACGCTCTACAATTTCCACAAGTCGCTGGGCGTCTTGATCCTGGTCCTGATGATCCTCCGCCTGATCAATCGGCTCGCCGTTGGCGCGCCGATTCCCGAACCGGGGATCGAGCGTTGGCAGAAGACCGTTTCGTCGGTCATGCACACATCGCTCTACGTGCTGCTGCTGGCCATGCCGATCGTGGGCTACATCGCCAATTCGGCCTATGGCGCCGCCACGCCGTTCTTCGGATTGTTCGATGTGCCGCCGATCGTCGGCAAGAACGAGACGCTCGCAACGCCACTGTTCACCATCCATCGCTCGGTGGGCTGGCTCCTGATCATTCTCGTCGTGACCCATATCAGCGCGGCGCTCTATCACCACTTCGTCCGCGGCGATGCCGTACTGCAACGCATGCTGCCGCGCGCGATCGGCGGGTCGGAGGTGGCAGGAACACACCCGGCGCGTTCAGCTGTGGTACGTGGCCGCTCGTAACACGTCTCCGATCGAGATCGAGCGGGAAGCCCGCTACTCCTTCTCCTCCGGCTTGGGCTGGATCTGCTGTTGCTGCTGGGCGGGCTGTTGCGAGCCCGCCTCGGGCGCCTTTGGTAGCGCCTCGGGCGCCTTTGGTAGCGTCGTCCGCCGTTCGAGGCCGCGCGCTCGCGCCAGGTACTCTTCTGCCAAGCCGAGCAGGATGCGCGCCACGTTGGGATCGGTGGCGGAGCGAGCCAACCGCCGGCAACGCTCGGCGTGCTCGCGCAGTTCATCGGCTTCTGACATTTTGTGCCCTCTCCCCTTTTCAGGCCAATTCCGAAGGCGGCGATGCGTTCCGTACGGTAGCGGACAGAGGCTCGGTTCCATTTGTTGCATTTCGGAACAATCCGGTGGTGGCGGCTTGGATCCACGCGCCATGCGTGAACACTCGACACAACCAAGGCGATTCCAGCCGCCGCTGACCAGGCGGACGCGCAAGAGCGCATGGCCGACGCGTTGCGCGCCGTCCTTGCAGCCCTGACCCGGGCGGCAAGGCCTGACGCCGAGCATGGACAGCCGAGTCAAGACGGCACTCGACGACACGCGCCTGCTGATTCTGGGCGCCTAGACCCTGTTCGGTTTTCATCTCAACGGCGTATTTCAGCGCGGCTTCGGAGAGCTGTCGCCGTCATGGCATTCGTCATCGGCTTCCTGATCGCCCCGTCTGGCGGTGACCACGCGTTTCGCCGCCGCCGTCGCCATGACAAGGGCCTTCGAATCCCGCCTGCTCCCTCTGCTTGCCGCCCTCGCAGCCGGCATGGCCCTGCTGTCGCTCCGGTACGTCCAGCCGCTGCTGGGGCGCGCCCGCTGCAGCGCGAGATGAGCGGCAAACGCGGAACCGTCATCACCTCTGGACCGTTTTATTGGCGGAGTCACGCGTATGAGACGGCGACGGTCCGCGAGCACGAGCGTCGGGCGAACGCGCCCGCAACCGATGAACGTTCCGGTGAACCTTCCTTGGCCGGATATCTCGAACTTCGTCTTCGATGTGGAAGGAACGCTCGTCGATGCCGTGATGCCGACACTGCAATGCTGGCGCATGACCTTGCAGGAGTTCGGTCACCCATTTGCACTGGCGGATCTGCATCGATTCTCCGGCATGGACGGCAAGGACATGCTGAAGCAGCTTCTGCCGGCGAGCAGCGCCAGGGAACGCGAACAGCTTCTTGAAAACCAAGGACGGCGCTATCGCGAGGAGTTCCTGCCGCGGGTGCGGCCGCTGCCTGGCGTGCTGCGGCTCCTCGAGCAACTCAAGGCGCGCGGCTGTCGGCTGGGACTTGCCACGGATTGCGAACGCGACGAGCTCGATCGTTACCTCGAGATCACCGGCGCCGCTCCACTCGTCGACGCCATGGCCTGCGGGAGCCTGGTCAAGCGCGGCAAGCCGCATCCCGACCTCGTGAGCCTTGCCTTGCGGCTGCTCAAGGCGAAATCGGCAGCGACGGTCATGATCGGCGACACGCCTTATGATGCGGAAAGCGCCCGTCGCCTCAACGTGTGGCCGGTCGGCGTGATGACCGGCCATTTCTCGGCCCCGGCGCTACGCGCCGCCGGATGCCGAGAAGTCTTTCGCGATTGCGTCGCCATTCACAGAATGCTCTTCGCCACCGCTGAAGCAGATCCGATTGAGGCAAAGGCCTCGTAGCGAGACTCAGCCGTGGGAGCGGCCATTTCGCCGACAAGAGCCTCTCAGATACCCGATCCTGCGACGATCAGCGCCAACCCAGAATGCGACCGATCTTTCTGCGGGAGTTCGCCGGAGCTCCGAGCGCTGCATCAAGCCATGGGTCGTCGAGGATCGACCAGAGCAGATCGACTGCGACCTGCGGCTCCTGGGAGCCGGCGGCGACGGTACGCTGGGCTTCCCGCAGAGCGAACAACGGAAAGGTATCGCTGGCGGCGGACAGCGTCGAATTGACATTGGGGGACAGGAGCAGGCTGCGCAAGTCGCTGAACGTCAAATCCGACGATCGGTCCGGCCGCAGACCGGCCCACAATATATGCTGTGCTTGCCGCAACGTTACTTCGATGACGCGGTTGGGGTCCATATCAACGCAATTCGAACATCGGGAGGAGCCCAGGAAAAAGAATGTCCGAGCTCCCCCCAAGACGGATGCACAAATGGGACGCAATGCCGGGTCCCACGGCAATAGAACCGGGCCCCGCCGAAGTTGTTCCATTGGCGCCCGCCGATGGACGCGCGCCATTTTCGAGAGGCTCTTCGCCACGCGCGACGCGAGAACCGGCAAGACCAAGGCATCCTCTGCATTGCAGGGACGACGCGGAACCTCGGGAGTGCGGGGCTGTTGTGTAGCTGACCGAATGCGGACGGAGGACGACAACCGTGAGACGGCTCAGATTGCTGCGATGGCGAAGCGGGGAAAAGTCCGGTACCGCGAAGGCCGACAAGCTTGCGGATATCCGGCGCCGGACCGATCAGAGGATCCGGCGGCAGGAATTGCAGAAGAAGCGAGAGGCGGCCGGTCTGCCGGTCGTCGGCGCCTGAGCGACGTCGCGCGACAACGTTTCTGAGCATCCGGCGGGACTTCACTTGCGCTCGGGCGGCCGCATCTCCATCTGCGGCACGACATGACCTACACACATGATGCCTACCGCCGGGGCTACGCTTCCGGCTTTGGACGCACGAGCTCGCGTCGCGAGCGCATCGCGCGCCTCGACGCGCTGGCCACTCTGCTCGATACCGCCTTCGTGCTTCCCGGAATCAACCTGCGCTTCGGTCTCGATGCGATTCTCGGGCTTGTGCCGGGCATCGGCGATCTCGTCACCACCGCAATGGCGCTCTACATCGTCCACGAGGCGCGCCAGCTGGGCGCTCCCGGACATGTCATCGCGCGCATGCTTGGAAACGTGGCGTTCGACGGCATCGTCGGCGCTGTTCCAGTGCTCGGCGATGCCTTCGACGTGATGTGGCGCTCGAATCGCCGCAACATGCGCCTGTTGCAGGACTGGCTGGCGCGACAGCCGACACACAGGAATCCGTAAAGGGGCGAGGCGCCGCCTTCTGCACGCGGGAACGCCGGGTTGCCGCGGAAGTTGGACTGGCAGCACGGGTCCGAACAGGAAGCGTCAATGACAAATCGTGATCCTCAGGAGGGCCGCGAACGTCACGGCAGGCGCCGCCCTGACGTTGGATGGAGCCCGGGAACGATGATCGCAGCGCTGATCGCGGCGGTCCTGATCGTCGGTGCGTTCGCCTACGCGATGAACGTCCGCTCCACCCACACTGGCGGCGTCGGAGCAGGCACGTCGACGTCCGCCCCGGGCACCACCGGTCAAGGCCCCACGCCACCCGCGGGCAAAGCGCGATAAACGAATTGGAATCCCGGCGCGCGCCCGGTTTTGTCGGATAGCTTTGCGCGAGCCCCGCAGCGACGCTGCTTGCCATAATGTCGGACTTGCGACTCAGAAACGATTCCTAGGCGCGCTCGTTGTTGGTCAGCGTGGGACTCGGATGGACAGCCCACGTTGACACCCTCCCTTGGAGGAGCCCGGTACCCGGCCGGGTTCCTCTTTTTTCGGCGTGTTGATACTAGAAACGAGGATTGGTCGTGCTCATGAAGCATGGGCCGACTACGTGCGCGAACGCGTGGCCAGCTAGCGAAGAGCGTTCTCGAGCTGGCGCTTGCTCATCTTCGAACGGCCTTCTATCCCGCGCGCCTTCGCCCGTTCATAAAGCTTCTGCTTCGTGGCATGTCCGTCGCGCCGGGATCGCGCACGCGCCGCCCTGCGCCCGCGCACCGTGCTACGCCTGGCATTCTTGCCGCCCATGCTGCGGCTGCTCTCGCGGCGACCGCGCGCCCCGACGTGCGATTTCCCTTCCTTCTCCTGCTGAGAGGTTTCGCCACGTGCTTCTTTTCTTTTCGTCTTTGCAAGGGCGCGCTTGTTTTCGGCCTTGCTCTCGTATTTCGACGCACCGGCTTCGCTCAAGGCGATTGCGATGGCTTGACGGCGGCTCGTCACCTTGCCGCCTCTCCCGCCAGGCCCGCTCTTGAGCTCGCCGTGCTTGAACTCATGCATGACACGACCAGTCGTCTTGCGCTGCCTTGGGCTGGTTCTGGGCATTGCCGGGACCTTTCTCGAACAGGCCGGCGGCGCGGCAGCCGATTTGCCCAAAGCTACATCGCTTGGGATGCCGGGGGCCGCCGATCGCCTGTTCAACGCTTGGCGCCGTTGCCGGGTTTCATGATCTGTCCGGTATCAGACAGACGGGTCGGCGGCCCGTTGATAACGTGCTCCAGGGCGGCAAGCGAAGTCCGGGGCGCCGAGATGTCTACGCACCCGATCAACGATGCCGAGCATTGGCTCAGCCGCGCTGAAGAGATGAGAGCGCTGGCCGAGCCAATGAAGGACGATGTCGCGAGGCAGACGATGCTGCGGATCGCGGTCGACTACGAGAATCTCGCAAGACGCGCTGACGACCGCGCGAAGGGCACGCGAAACAATTCACGAGCATCGCGGACAGGCAGTTAGCGGTGCGCCGCGCCGAAGCCGGTGCGCTAGTCCTGGGAGAAGCGGGCGGCGAGTTCCTCGGCCCGCCTCATCGACTGCCGGATCACGTCCGCCTCCTGCTCGAACTCGTTCGCCTTCTGGGCCCAGGATTCGGCGGTTTGGCTGCGCCCTTTCTCGTCAGCCTGCCTGTGCAACCGCTGCGCCAGCGCAATGCGCTCCTCGAGGGCGCGCACCGCGCTGGCCATGGCGCGTTTCAGGTTTTCATCGAGCGCCAGGCTCATCACCTCCGCCGTATAGGCGTGACCGGTATGGCAGCGATAGCGGAGGAGCTCGCCTTCGTCGATTTCCCACATCACGCCGTGACAGTCCGGACAGGCCAGCACGGACCGCCGTCCCATTTGATCCATCATATGCATGCTCGACCGTCCGCTTTTTGCGATCTCCACCTCGTGCTTAATCCCTTCCGGACAGGGCACTATCGCGCCGGCCGGTTGCCCAACCAGCTTCTCCAGCAGAGCGGGCATTCCCACGAGGCTCACGACGTGATCGGGCTTCGAACGGCTCAACGCCGTTACCGGCATTTCCGGGTAGGCGGCGTCATTGGGATCCTGCACCACCGTAATGCCCCCGCACGCCTTGATCGCCCGGAGGCCGGACGCGCCGTCGCCGAGCGTGCCGGTGAGGACGACGCCGATGGTACGGGGACCGCAGCACACCGCCGCCGAGCGAAACATCGGATCGATTGCCGGCCGGGCATGGTTCTCGCGGGGGCCCACGCCCAAACGCAACTGGTCGCCGTCGACGATGAGATGCCGTTCGGGCGGGCCGATATAGATGTGGCCGCGCTCTATGGTCTGTCCGTCGCTGGCGAAGGTAGCGGGGAGCGGCCCTGCTTGCGTCAGGATGGAATCGAGAACGGAGCGGAATTGGCTCGACAGGTGGATAAGAATCAAAACGGAGGCCTGCAAATCGCGGGAGAACTCTCGAGCCAGAGAACGCAGCGCTTCTATTCCGCCGGCGGAGGTGCCGATAGCGAGAATGTCATGATTGGCCATTCTGTGGTTCTCCGAGCCTGCGGTGGGCTCGGCCGACGGCAGACTCCCGAGGGGGAACAGTTCTCTTGCTGGATTGGTTCCGAACCGCACACGTCCATTGAACGGGGTTCCTGGGTGTTCCGTTGTAAACCATTGGCCTAGCGAATAGAGTCCGGTGGCGAGGGCGCGCGTTTGCAAAGGTGGCGTCATGGAAGACGATGATAACAGTGATGCCGAGCGTGACCTGCCCGAGACCGAACGCGACGCCAAGCCGCTCATTGTAGGGATCGGCGCGTCCGCGGGCGGCATCCGCGCGCTGCAGGCGTTTTTTGATGCACTTCCGGCGGACACCGGCGCCGCCTTCGTCGTCGTGGTGCATCTCGACCCGCGAAGTCACAGCGAGCTCTCGGCGATCCTCGCGGCACGCACACGCATGCCGGTTGCCCAGGTCGGGGAGACGGTGAAACTGCAGGCCGACCACGTCTACGTCATTCCGCCGGATCGCCGCCTGCACATCACCGACCATGAGATTTCCGCGGTCGAATTCGACGAGCCGCGTGGCCAGCGCGCGCCGATCGACCTGTTTTTCCGATCGCTGGCGGGGCAGCATGGCGACAGCTTTGCCGTGATCATGACCGGTGCGGGCTCGGACGGCGCGATGGGCGTGCGCGCCGTCAAGGAGGCGGGCGGAATCATCCTCGTGCAGGATCCGAACGAGGCCGAGTATCCCTCGATGCCGCGTAGTGCGATCGCGACCGGAATCGCCGATTTCGTGCTGCCGGTGCACGAGCTCGCGGAGCGCCTGGTCGAGCTGATCCGCAACAAGGACAGCATTTCGATTGCCGACTCGCAGCGAGTTGACGAGGAACTCCTGCGCCGCATCCTCGCCCATGTGCGCGTCCGCACCGGACACGATTTCTCGAAGTACAAACGCTCGACCGTCTTGCGGCGGATCGCCCGCCGCATGCAGGTCACGAGGACCGAAGAATTCCAGGATTACTACGATTTTCTGCGCGACAACGTTGACGAGGCGCAGGCGCTGCTGGGCGATCTTCTCATCTCGGTGACGACGTTCTTCCGCGACAGTGAGGCATTCGATTCGCTGAAGCAGCACGTCCTGCCGGAATTGTTCGACGGCAAGGACCCGACTGAGCCGATACGCGTGTGGGTGCCGGGATGCGCCACCGGCGAGGAGGCTTATTCGATCGCCGTCATGTTGCTGGAGGAGGCGGGGCGCCACGAGATTCGTCTACCGTTCCAGGTATTCGGTTCCGACCTCGACGCGCGCGCGCTGGCCATCGCCCGGGAAGGTCGCTATCCCGCCGCCATCGAAGCCGACATCAACGAGGATCGGCTGCGCCGTTTCTTCACGAAGGAGGGCGACCACTTTCGGGTCCGGCGCGAGCTGCGCGACGTCGTCCTGTTCGCCAGCCACAGCCTGCTCAAGGATCCGCCGTTCTCCCGCATCGATCTCGTCTCGTGCCGTAACCTGCTCATCTATCTCGATCGCGAGCTGCAGCAGCAGGCCTGCAGTACCTTCCATTATGCCTTGAAGCCCGGGGGCTTCCTGCTGCTCGGCTCGTCGGAGACGGCGGACAATCCGCCGGACCTGTTTCGCAGCATCGACCGCAAGTCGCGCATTTATCAATCCACCGCGCATGCCGGCGACAAGCCGCGCCTGTTGCCGCGATTGCTCGGCGGCCTCGGGATGCGCGAGCACGCGCTGGAACCAGGCCGACCGGCCAGTCCCAGCGCTCTGCTGAGCGAGGCGGCGCTGCACCGCCAGGCAATCGAGAAAGTGGCGCCCCCCAGCATTCTGATCGATCGAACACATCGGGTGGTGCATCTGTCAGAGAATGCAGGCCGCTACCTGCAGCCGTCAGGCGGCCCGCTGAGCGGCGACGTCGTCGATCTGGTGCGACCCGAGCTCCGGTTCGAGCTGCGGACCGCGCTCAATCGGATTTTCGAGCATCAGCAGCCCACGCTGACCCTGCCGGTACTGGTGCGCTTCAACGGCGCGCCGCATCGCGTCCACCTTCAGGTCAAAGCGGCGGACGAGGCCGACGAGCTCAGGCCGCGCACCGCGATCGTGATGTTCATCGAGGGCGAGGCGGTCGAGCAACCCCAGCCGTTGATAACGTCCGAGGAGCAGCACGCGACCAACGAGACCGTGCGCCGCCTGACCGAGGAGCTGCAGCTCACGCAGGAGCGCCTGCGCACGACCCGCGAGGAATCGGAGGCGGCGAACGAAGAGCTGCGCGCGGCCAACGAAGAGCTGCAATCGATCAACGAGGAATACCGGTCGACCTCCGAGGAGCTGGAGACCAGCAAGGAGGAGCTGCAGTCGATCAACGAGGAGCTGCAGACCGTCAATAGCGAGCTGAAGCTGAAGCTGGAAGCGGTTTCGCGCGCCCACAGCGACCTGCAGAACCTGATGGCGGCGACCGACTTCGGCACCCTGTTCCTCGACTCCAGCCTGCGCATCAAGCGGTTCACCGAACAGGTGACCGAGCTGTTCCGGATCACGCCCAGCGACGAGGGCCGGCCGGTCACTGACTTTGCGCACCTGCTGGAATACGATGACCTCGTCAAGGACGCGCAAAACGTGCTGACGCATCTCGCTCCGATCCGGCGCGAGGTTCGCAGCCGCAGCGATCGCTGGTATGACATCCGCCTGCGCCCATACCGGACCGTGGACGACAAGATCGACGGCGTGGTCATCACCTTCGTGGACATCACGGAACGACGCCAGGTGGAGCAGGCGATGGTGCAGAGCGAGCACCTGCTGCGGCAGGACAAGCGGCTGGTGGAGCTTTCGCGCGATCCCATTTTCGTCTGGGATTTCGTCAACGGCGTCATCGAATGGAACCGGGGCAGCGAGGAGCTTTATGGCTACAGCCGCCAGGAGGCGCTGGGAAAGCAAAAAGATCAGCTCCTCGGCACGACAGTGCCGGGATCCTCGTTCGCCGAAGTACGCGCCAAGCTGCTCGAGGCGGGAAGCTGGAGCGGCGAGCTCCGGCAGAAGACCAAAGGCGGGCGCGAATTGATCGTCGAAAGCCGCATCATGCTCGAGGCGATGGACGGCCGCCGCCTCGCGCTCGAAAGCACGCGCGACATCACCGAGCGCAAGCAGTGGGAAAAGCGGCGGGAAATGCTGCTCGGCGAGTTGACTCATCGGGTCAAGAATACCTTGGCCGTCGTGCAAGCGATCGCACACCAGACGCTCCGCGGCCGCGGCTCGGCAGACGACTTCGTCGAGCGCTTCGACGGCCGGCTCGCCGCCCTGGCGACCGCACACGGCCTGCTCGTCGAATCCGATTGGAGCGGAGCCGATCTCGCCACGCTGGCGCGGAACCAGCTCGCGCCTTACATCTCGGAAAACCCGGACCGTTTGCGGATGCAGGGCGAGCCGGTTTCGCTGCCGGCCGATCTCGCCACCCCGTTCGGCCTGATCCTTCACGAATTGGCGACCAACGCGGCCAAGCACGGTTCCTTGTCACGCGCGCGCGGGAAGGTCGATCTGAGCTGGAAGTTGAACTCCGGGAACAACCCGCGTGCCCTTACGGTTGTATGGAAGGAGACGGACGGTCCACGGATCAAGCCGCCCAAGAGCAGCGGCTTCGGCAGCACGTTGATCGAAAAAGGGATCCCGAATGCGACCGTCAGCCGCGAGTTCCGCGCCGACGGCTTGCTGTGCACGATCGAATTGGCTTTGCCGGAGGCGGCGCCAACGATGGACTAGACCGCCATGCTCGATGTGACGTGCGCGTTGCACGGGTCCCGCGTATTGCTGG
>Ga0126375_10000118_pt1 | contig 17057 bp, 23 predicted proteins | sample PanSoiMetPlot_14_FD_109577 | JGI IMG/M metagenome (GOLD analysis project Ga0126375, IMG submission 109577) | Tropical forest soil microbial communities from Panama - MetaG Plot_14 | ecosystem: Environmental > Terrestrial > Soil > Tropical forest | place: Panama | collected 2016-02-17 | reverse complement strand
GGTGTAATTCGAGCTGAGAGGGCCGATCGTGCTGCCATCAGTTTGGGTCGCTCCGCCCTTGACTATCTGTTTGAAGTTGGCTACTCCAGAGCCTGTATTCTTAACCATAGCGTTCGCTACGACGCCTCTGATCGTCGTCGGGGCGAACCCTAAATTCTGGTAGTCGTAGAGGTCTTGGTTCCCCACTGTGCTGGACTGAGCGTAGCTCGTGTCCCCGTCATCTCCGCCAGTCTCGTTCACGCGAGAGTAATTGGTTGCACCGGTGTCCGGAGTAAACTGGATTGAGTTGTCAGCGTTGGGAAACAGAGTGGTTATGATCAGGGGCCCGAGGGGCAAGTCGGAAGGCTGCGGGCCTCCAGCGTTGCCATCCCAGACTATAAGGTCGTCATAGGATGTTGCACGGCTAGCCTGGTTCCCGATAGCGAGCTGGGTGAACGCGGTAGTATTCGCCGACGCCGCCGTACCGTTCCACTGCGTTGCGCCATCGACATACATCTTTTGCACAGACGTGCCGGTCTGGTTGTACCACTCAACCCAGTGCCAGTTGTTATCACACACGTTCATATTGCCGGACGCTATCTGGGTGGAGTTTTGGTCGAGCAACAGAAGTCGCCCAGTCGAAGCCTGTACCCTAACGTAGGCGCCTACGGGTTGCGTGCCACGCATGAGGAAGGTGTCCCCTGCGGGCTGAGACGCTATCTTTATCCAGAAGGCCACGCACTGAAGGGTAACCCCAGTAGCCTGGATCGGAACTCTCATCTCCAGCTGTCCTGCAGCGTTGCACGTAATGCCTCCCGTGCCGTTCCGTCCAGCCGTGCTAGAAAAAGTCCAGCCTGAATCAGCCTGCGCCCACTTCTTCGTCAGGTCAGAAGTGCTACCGTAGCAGTCGAAGCCGTCTAGGAACTGAATGGCCATCCCACCCCCCTAGGCCACCGTGTAGCCGAACTTAGCGGAAGCAAGATTCGCTGCTGTCCAAGCTGCCGAAGTGTTTGGATCCTGCTCGTAGGCCTTCTTGGCGTTGAGGTCTCCAATAGTAGACCAGCTTACCAGAGCGGCGTTAGCTGCGCTGTCGCTCACTGTTGCACCTGACCGGCATCTCGTCTTCCAAGACACCGACGCGGTCGTGCCCGGGTTCTTCACACGTGTCGTCACCCCTACAGCGTTGATCGTAGTCGGTGTGAAGCCAAGCGCACCGTAGTTGAACTCGTCAGCGTGGCCTGAGGTATTGTCCTGGTTGTAGGACGTGTCATCATCCGCAGCAGTCTCGTTGATTCGGGAGAAGTTGTTCGCCCCACTGTTCGGTGCAAACTGCACAGCACTGTCAGAGGCCGCCCGCAGAGTGTTCATTTGGCGGGGACCGATAGGAAAGTCAGCTACTCTCGGAGAAGGCGTGTTGGTGTCAGTTACGTAGATGTCGTCCCAGATGTAGTTGCCCTGAGCAGCGCTGCTGAGATAGATCGAGTCGATCGTTGTGCCGGCAATGCCAAAATTGAGCGTTATAGGTCCGGCGACTGCTACACCGTCCAACCAGATCGCCCCGGAAGTCGATCCTACACCGAACAGTGCGTCAACCCAATGCCAGTTGCCGTCACACACGTTGCCCGAGGTCGAAGCCTGTAACAAAGACATGCCCGCATTGTAGAGTCCGAGCACACCGGTCGTAGCGAGCCCGAGACACCCATTCTGAGCGTCGCCCGTGCTGGCTAAGGATACGAACTGTAGCGTCGCAGAGGGCGTTGCAGTGATTTTGAACCAGCCAGAAAAGCTCATGTTCGTACCGCTCGTGACACTGAGCGTTGAGCGCGGCGCGTACAGCACACCAGCCGTAGTTGTCGTCTTGATGCAACCGCCGCTGAGCCTCCCAGAGGTCGCGTCCCACGTCCACGCGGTGTTAGTGTTCGAACGCCAATTCTTCAGCAGATCGGCTGTTGCACCGTAGGAGTCGAACGCATCCCACCATTTGAGTGCCATCAGTTGACTCTCCTCTGCTGCTTAGGAGGTGTCCACAAGGGTGACGAGGGAACGATTACTGCAGAACCGTGTTTCTTGTTCAGCTCCTGGACACACTGAGAGGAGCACGCTAGGAGGTCCTCGAAACCTCCTGCTGCTGCCTCTTTTCGCCTGAACGCCCAGCCTTTAGGAGGCACGACATTATACTGCGTGTCCAAGAAGCCTTGGGCCCGCTTGCCACACTCATTGCAGAAGAAGATGAGCAAATATCTCATGTCTCACTGAACCTTGTGCACTGCTAGCCAAGTGCCTTCTATGTGCTCGATCTCCATCCCGGCGCGATGCAGGAAGTCTAAGACCTCTGGGACATCCACCGTACCCGCGTCATGGTAGTCATGCCAAACTATTAGGCCCCCAGTCCTGACAAGCCCCTGCGCCAACCGAGTGTCATTGAACACCGCTTCCCTACCGTGGTCTCCGTCAATAAACATGACGTCACACTGGGGCAGATCCTCTGGGTTCAGATCCAGAGACCCTCGCCGCCTGAGCACAAGATGGAACAGAGGATCTCCCCTGACATATTTGCCCGGTATGTCCGGAATCTCGTCCACCTGGAACCTCTTTATCGGCCTGTAACCGTGTTCAACGTCGACTCCGACATAACACTCTATGCTCTGGACCTCCCGAATAATCGACCTAGCTGTCCTTCCCTCATTGACTCCGATCTCGATCATTATACGGGCCGGTGGGGCAACCGATTTCACTAAGGCAACAAGGACTTCCAGCTCCCCAGGGTTCATGAACCGCTTGGGGAGTCCTAACCAATTGATCGGTCGCACATCAAGCGACTGTTGCGATACCATCGGCAAAGACATGTTGATCGATAAACCTTCCGGCTGCTTCTATGGCTTGGGGGATGTCGATTGTCTTGTCACAGGTGCAGTCGTCCCTCCAGCATCCGCAGGCTGGGTGGACTGGACTAATTGTAAGCGTCGGCGTGAGCTTTGCGCCAGCAGATAGGTTTGTCGAGCGCTCAAATCCTCCCCACATGCAGATGCTTGGCGTTCCCACAGCTTGAGCAAGAATAGCTGCCATTCCAGAGCTGCAATAGACAAGCGCAGATTCAGCACATAGAGCAGCCAACATTTCGAAGCTAAGCTCTGCTCGGTGGTACTCAAGGTCGGCCTCCATCGGGAATCCGGATATCCACTCCCTCCCAGGGTATAGGTCGGCTATGCTTACCACAAAGAACTTGTCCCGAATGGCCATGAACACTTCTGCATAGGCCTCAAACTGTGGGTTACGTGCTGCACACCCCTGCCACTCAGTCCGCTCTATTAGGGGACGATAGAGCATAATGGGCTTACGGATGTGCTCTCTCGCCATAAACAGTTGGCAGTTCTTGCGCCAGTGCTCTGGGATGGGAAGACGAAAGTCTAGTCCCTGGTGCGGGGGGCAGCGGAAATTGTAAGCCATCGCCTGTAGGATGCTGCCATACTTATTGATGACGTCCGGATTGTACCAAGTAACCCACACCTCCCTGCAGGGAGGGATGGGCTTGGTGGAAAACCGCCCGATTTCCCTGGAGATGTTCTTAACCTGCATCCTCAGGTGTGTGGCCTTAGGTATTACGTTCAGAGTGGGCATTAGGTCGTGGTAGACAGAAGCCCATGAAGACTCCAGCCAGAACTCATGTGTGTCCTGGAGCAGCCACCACTTTAACGGTCCGCGCTGGTGGATGGCGTCGCCGAGACCATGCATGCCTCTGATGAGGACGGGCCTCTTCCCCTTACCATCCCAAGGGATCTTGGTGTTGGGGACTACCGTCACTGCGGTCTCCCCTTGCCTGGGTTAAAGATAGTGTCCTCGTCGACCACCAAAGGGGCCTGGATCACCTGCTGGAACGGGAATACCGTCTTGCGCAGACCCGTGACCCCATCATAATGACCCAAGAGTACGGATTTGGTCTTACCACACAGGAGATCGAATTCCTGCTCGACTGCAGCGCGGGTGGCCATGGATTGTCGGAGGGCCGCCACAATCAGATTGAAACACGCACCGACCACAGCTTCCCTGGAGTGGCCATGCGAGAGACCAGCAAAGGACGCAAGCAACTGCTGTTGCTCAGTCGGAGCACGGACCAAGGGATCCTTAGGATTAAAGGTCGGGGGTGCGTCGGACACAGTCTGCCTCCAAGCTTTCTGTCCCGGCGATCAGTACTAAGCAGCTCGCCTGATCACCTCTTCATAGTTGACCGCCAAATACGAGCGGGATTTGTTCTTTGGCCTGAACTCAATCACTGCGTGTGGACAAGACCTGAGAACCTCTTGAGCCACCAGGCCAACACGCGGCCGAGGGTCCCCGTGGTAGTTGTATTGGTAGATTCCGAGGTCGAGGTGTCCCAATTCCCCAATGTGGCGGAGATTTTCTTTGGCTCGCACGTCGGAAATAAGGAAAATGCCGCTGGCATTCCATGTGATGGTGATGTTCCCACCGTTAGGAGTAACAGGTAATCCGGTGACTCCGGTATCTTCGTACAGGGTGAGACGCCAAGTGGTGTTTGCGCCAGCGTTCTTCCTGTAGATAACGAGTGCACCCACTGCACTGCCCGTAACCGATGTATACGTAACGTCGTCCGCGTCGAACGTGCCATTTGTTGCAACAGGTGTGGTGAGCTGTTGATCAGTTCCAACAACTCCGGCGAGTGAGGAGTAGAATTGATGCGTTGCATTGTAGGTATAACTGGTTGTGTTGACCATCGCGACGAATGGTGCAACTGTTGCGCCGGACTGGATTAGGTCTGTGTTAGCATCTCCACTGAGAGCCGACTGCTTGTACTTTGGGTAAATTGCGTTTGCCACAGCCGTCTCCTGATTGTCAGAGTAGCGTAGCTACCCGCTGTTGATCCAAAGAGCGGAGACATGGGATCCTCGCGAACTCCATGATCTCCCGTGCTTCATCTTCGATGCGGGGATCTGAGGCGTGGGAGACCCCGCACATGATGTATCCTCCTTCCCGGACATCACGATCTGTGTAGCAAACCCCACCTTTCCAATGGCCACGGATGTGTTGAGGTCTCTCGAAGTCCTCAAGGCGAAAAGGATCCTCGCCCACGTAGGGCGCCCAGTATGTCACCACCTGGTATAGGTCTGGCGGCCCGTTCGTCATTGCGCGTGGTTATGCGTTGGGGTTCACTGGTTGTCCGGTCTTTGCGGCCTGGATCTTGGCTGCTGCCATCTTCGCTTCGTCGGCCGATTTGACGTCACTTGCCACTGATTCGGCTGGCTCGAATTTGTCCTTGAACGCTTCATATTGGCTATCCGTGAGGTCCAACAGGGCTCCTTCGGTGACCAAGTAATGTGACATTTCCGGGCCATCCGTCTCCGGATTGTACTCCGGATTCACAGCACGGTGTTTGCCTCTCATGAGGCGGTACTTCTTCAGCAGCGCAGCCATAGTTTGCCTCCAATGGCCTAGGTTGAGCGGTCCCCAGGCCCTAGTGGCTCATTGGCCCTAGTTCAGCCTGAGGTTCAGTGACTCAGTTACGCGTTAGCGGCCGTTAAGATCGCTGCCGGAGTCTCGTTGACGATGTCGTACGCACGAGTCTCTCGGCCGTCATCGTTCGAGGTACCGATGTAAGTGATCAAGCTCCCTGAACCGTGTGGAACCACATTAGCGATCGTAGTAGAGCCGACCTTGATGACGACAGAGTCCGAAGTCCGGGTGAGCGAGATGAGATTGGTAGCAGCCATAAGGCTCTCCTCTGTTACTTGGTCTCGTGTTTAGAGGGCCCGAAGATCCGGGTGGTCCTCGAGCCCACTCGCCTTGTCACGCGCCGAACCGGGACAGAATGGCCGAAACGTGCTTCGACGAGCCAGTGATTACGACCAGTGCGCGATGCCGCTCTGGGTGACGTAGTCGTATTTGAGGCGGGGAACCATGATGGCCATCACCTTAAAGTTGGTGACCATACCACCTTCAGTCTCCCACTGAACTGTCGTAGGCTGCATGCCATCGACCAGGTCAACGACGTCGTTCGACATCTGCACCAGGATGATGTTGGATGCGGTGAGATCCTTGCTCTCCTTGATGCCTGAGAGCCCTGGAATCGCCAGCACACGCTCCATGATCGTACGGTCGCCGGCCGCTTTGAAGTCGGCTCCCATTGCGGTGAAGACTGCTGAAGGCACGTACATCGAGTACGGGCCGTACATGTTGTCGTCCTTGAGGGACTGCATCATGGCAAGCGTATCGGTCACAATCTGCGTGCCAGAGGCTGTCGTCCAAGAGGCGGTCACGCTCCCAGTGTTACGGTTGACGGCTGTGGTGTAGCCGTAGATCGTGTTGTTCGTGCCCAACACAGTTGAGCCAGCGAACAGGAGTGTCTCGATGAACTCCGAAACGATTCTGGCTGACAGTGCTGCCTGCGAGACGTCCAACGGTGTGCCGATCCGCCTGGAGGTGTGGATTTGGCGGATATTCATGTTGAAGTCTTTGTGGACGATCGGCAGGGGCAATGAGAGCTGCTTGAACTCTTGCCTGTCGTTGGGGGTCCTTGAGAGTCCACTCATTCCGATCTCAGCACCGGTCATCGTGCCGATCTGTTCCCAGACGATCGAGGTGACGCCGAGGGCGTCCGGAACGTTGTAGGTCAGACCAGCTGCGATGAGGTCTGCGACGCCTACCAGTCTGCGCCGCGCTACCTCAATGACCGTGGTATCGTAGAGCTCCCACTCCAAGCGCCGGAGAACTGCGTTCTGGCGCATGCCTTGGTGCCACCAAACCCCCTGGGCGTCCTGACGAGCATTGTCCGGGATCGCAGGGCGAAGGGAGTTGATGGAGAAGCCGCTCGAGAGCAATCGCTGCGCGATCGTTCCCACGGCAGTAGTGCCACCTTGCTCGTTCGGGCCGATGGCATCTGTGATAACGACTGGATTCATGTGAATGATCCTTTATGTCCTGATGCCTCGGTTACACGACTGCGACTTTGATGAAGGTCTCGGTACCCCCTGAGGAGTTATCGACGGCCTCCAACGCGATCGCAATGAAGTCCTCGTAGTCGGCGGTGGTTCTCCGGAGCGTGCCGTCACCAGCGCTCTCCAGCTTGTCACCCTCGAGGACTGCAGTAGCATTCGCAGCGAGCTTGGCGAGCACCCAATCTCCACTGTCGAAGTGCTCGACTTGGCAGAGGTCGTTGGTGGCATAGGCGGTATCGATGTCCTTGCCAATCAACTCGTTCTCGAGAGCCCACATCCTCGCGGCACGCTTACCGGCGATATTGTGCACGGTAAACTTGTCGTTCGAACCCAGCTGTACAAGGTGGCCAGGATTGATGGCACCTCCTGCTGGCTTCTCCAGGCGCGTACCCGGCTGACCGAGTCGGATCGTGCGTGGACGTGTGTTAATAGTCAGATCAACCATAGGTCATCTCCTAGATGGTCGGGGTTACCACGCTGGCGTATTGCCTCCACGCACTAGCCGAGCGAGATTCGGTGTCAGGCAGCAGCCTTCTTCTTGCCGTTGCCGTCCTGTGTGTCGTCCTCGTCGTCGTCCGACGCAGCTCCCTTCTTGTTCGGTGGCTGGTGGAGTCTGGGCGGCGGCGGTGCATACGGAAGGTCGCCGGCGTTCACACGCGGCTGCACCTGCGTCCTCAAGGCATCCACTGCGGGGGCTTGCCCGCTGTAGTCTGGGACGCGTGCGAGCTCCGTGAGGTTCTCGAGGGTCTGGATGTCGAAAGCGTTGAGCTGTGCCTCGGTGAACTTGTTGCGTGCGTTCGCCTTAAGTCCAGCGACAAGGGAGGTCTTGCGCTCCTTGTGCATCCGGAGCCCCGCCTCCAGTGACTCCCGAATCTCTGCAGGAGCCGATGTCAAGAACTCCTCGACTGTCTGAGGCTTCTTGGGTTCCGGAGGCGGAGCAACCGGAGGACTCGGCGCCGCCTGCTGTTGCAGTCCTCCTGCAGCTGGGGCCGGTGCCGGAGCGGGAGCAGGTGGTGTCGCCGCAGGAGTTGCCTGAGGCGTAGCGGTAGCAGTCGGATCTGGCATAGCAGACTCCTGGGTTGAGAAGTTGTTGGCTGCCTCAGGGCGAGGTGTGATAGTAGTAGTCAGACGCACGGCTTGATGCTCGCCCCGATGGAAGGTTGCCTCCTTCGTCGTCGGATCGATGGAGTACTTGCGTTGAAAGGTTCCCCTCTGCCCCGAGTCCCCGTTGTACATGGAAAACACCGCGTGGTCGTTAGTGAAATCCACCAAGTACGGCATGTAGTCGCCGGGGTACGAGGCGTCCAAAGCATCCTGAATGGACTGCCTAGCGTCCATGGCCATCATACCACTAGGCATCGCATTGTGGAGCAATGCCATGGCATCTTCGAGGCCAAAGGGCTTCTTGGTAGAAAGGTGTGCAGCTGCAGCTACGCCCAAATTAGCAGGAGGGGGGCTGGGAGTTACTTGAGCGCCGGGTGAAGGGTTGCCATCTCCACCGCAGCTGCACGAGTCTCGGAGTTTGTGTACGCGGAGTGTGAAGGCCGGAGCTTGGCCGGAGGCTGAGCGCCCTTGTTGAGCCTGAGCTGCAGTGATGCCTGCGCCACAGCCGTCTTCTACTGAGCAGGCGCCTGTCAGTCCCTCAGGGAGCAGAGCGAGGTGATCTGGTACCACGCCTCTCCAGGTCGAAAAGTACTTCTCGCCTTTGCCCCAAACTCCCTCCCCCATTTCCAGGTTGGTGAAGAGGCCTGTAGATACCTCAATCACCTCGCCCTTCTTGACCTTCGCCAGCAGTGCGCGAGCTTCGTCGGAGTGCTGATTGGCTTTAGCAGGATCGATCCAGGCTTCCATCGACAACTTGTTGCCTACCAGCTTGGTGTTCCAGATGAAGCCTATCTGGAACTGCTCTTGGATGTCCGGGGAAGCAGAGGCTGAAACGCGGACGATGGACCCCTCACTGTCACCAGGGACGTGAGGATGGTCCATCGTCAAAGGGCGTCCATTCCAGGAGGCTGGGAATCGTCCGAACTCGGATGCCAGAGCGAGCTCTGGAAGTTCGGCCGTTACGCCCTGGATCACGCCCTCTACTAACGCGACTACTGGAACCACGACGTACTGCGTGCCACCAAGAGACTCTACGCGGTAAGTACCCGTACTATGAGCACTGATCGCTAGGAAGTCCTTCAACTCGTGACCCTCCATCGTCGTCGGTGACGCAGACTGAAAGTACTTACAATACCCCTTCGGTTCTACCAAATCCTGTACTGTACTGCAGAGATTAGGGGCTTCGAACATGGTGCAAAGCGCGCACCGCTTGTACCCGTTCGGCATACTCTGGTAGTTTGCTTCCTCCTTGGTGGCCTTAGCGTTACTCTTACTCTTACGGTCGTACTGACTGTAGCAAAACGCGGCTCTCTGCTTCTGATCCGGAAAACTCTTGCGCGCCTCCGCATCCCCCATGCAGCGGGAGACGAAGCCTTGTCTCGACTCTCCGCTGTTGGGTGTCGGCATAAGTTATGGAGTCGGTGCAGGCTCCGGTGTCGTGGGCTGAGTGGGTGGTCCGGCCGGCGTATTGGCTGCAACTGCGCCAGCCAGGGACGCTGTATTGGCCTCGAGAGTGGCAGAGAGCTCTGCGAGCTTGGTGGCGTCGGTGCCAGCGGCGTCGAGTGCGTCCTTGAGCCCTTTGAGAAGGGTTACCGCCGAGGCGACGACGTCGCCGTTCGCATGGACGTCGGCTTGAAGCGAGTCGAGTGTTGCCATAACGTCTGACTCCTGGGTGCTGAGCTGCTTGGAAATGGTGTTCAACAAACGGTTGTTATCCTGCTGTGCCTTCAGGATCTCGTGGAGCATGTCCAAAACGAGGTTCTCAACCAGCACAGTAGATACCCTGGTTTGTCAGACTATTATAGAGTGTCCTCATATGGTGCGTCAAGAGGGGATTTTCTGGTCATTTTCTGGTCGTGCCTATCTCTTGGTGTTAGCTGTTAAGCGTCCTTCAGGCGTGTTGACATGGTAGACCGTCGAGTCGCTCGCGTGGCCCGTGAGCCGTCCCGAAGCAGCTTCTGGTGCACCCTGCTTGCGCAGCATGTGCAGACTAACGTGGTATTTTTGGTCCTTCGGGTTCCATTCCGGTTTGTCTAGTCTAACGCTCGTGCTCGGCCCGACGTGAAACTTGGACTGGTTTATCATATCGAGCCCAGCCTCGCTCTGAGCCCGCGTGTTGATGAACTGCTGCCAGTAAACATTGCCACCCCTAGCTAGAGGGTAGGCTCTGCCCTGCACATTGCTCTCTACGGAACCCTTTACTTTCCAGGCGCTGCCGATGCGCCCGGCGCCGACCCCCGCTTGTCCCTGCGCCAGCGCTGGACCGCAACTAGCGGCGAGGAATCCCACCACTAGCACCATGTGAACGTAGGTGGTCATTGAGCGCATTGTACTGGGCATCTAACGCCTGCAACATCTGGTCGCTTTTCTTTTCCATCAGGTCGATCTGCTTCTGGAAGGTATCGAACCGCGACGTATTGGTCACCTGCAGGTTAGTCATATTGTTGCCGATCCCGTTGAGACGGTCGTTGAGCACGTTCTGGAGGTTCTGCATGCCCTCCACTTTCTTAGCCAGCGGAGTATCGAGCCTGTCAACTCGCTCCTCAAATGCTCTCAGGGCATCATTAACCCGGTCGATACGCAAGTTTATCTGCTCAATGAACCGCTCACGTGACCTGTTGATTGAGTCGATCGCTTTTTCCTGTTCGCCGAGTTGCTTAGTTGTCGTTGCATAGAACGCGATCCCTACTGCAACCCACCCAATGATCGTGATGATCGGCGCCCAAGGCACCCGATTGGTGAACTGGGTAAATCTGTGATTTCCGTCCGGTAGGGCCATAGCTCATCTGCGTCCGTCCAGCTTGCGCATTATTTCCTGCTCTGTAGCGTACATGGTGTCGAGTAGGCTGACGATCTTGTCGATACGACCCTCAATCCGCTGCGAATTGTTCTCAATGTTCGTGAACCTGTTGTTGGCCTCGACGATGCGCACCTGAATAGTTTGATTCTGATTCGAGATGCTGTCCGTCACCGCTTTCAACTGCGCGGTGTAAGTGTCCATCAGCTTCTCGCGCGTCGCAAAGATGCGGTCGATGGACTTAGCGTTCTCCTGCAAGGTGCGGTTGGTGGTGACGTAAAATGTGGCCCCAAACACGATCCAACCGATCACCGTGATGAGCGGCATCCACGGGACCGAGTTGAGCGTGGCGATAACGCCATTCTGCTGACCATTAGGCACCAGGCGGCGCTCCGTTGCCGCCAGGCGGCTGCGTCTTTCCAGCCGGAGCTAAGCCAGCCGGATCACCCGGGGACAGTGTGAGACCAGTAGGCTGTGGAGAATCAAACACGGGCGGATGCTTACCGAAGGACACAATTCTGCGCATTTCGTCGGGAGTGAACAGCGGAGCAGTAGGCTGTCGCTGGACCTGAGAGGTTCGCCCCGTCTCAGGGTCAACAACAGTGTCGGTAGGCTGCATGGTATTGTGTGCTTTGGCCATATTTGCTGCACTGCGTGCCATTTGGGCAGAGGTTTGCGCGCGTTCCAGCGGGCTCATCTTGAAGGCCTCTGGCCATTGAATCTGAAGGTTCTGCGGGACCGGAAGAGCTCCTGCATTGATGAAGCAGTCTAGAACTCTCTTCAGGACCACTGGTGCCCCGTACTTGGTCACACGCTCCGCAATCCTTTGAGACCAGTTTGCTCGATCTTGTTGGGAAGACAGATGTCCAGCAGTGGCTCCCATTAGCACTAACTGCGGGATCCCAGTGGCTATGCTGATAGACCGGATCAACATCAGGTGGGTGTTCTCGGGATTGGCGGTATCCGACCCTAGGTTCTGGATCTTTACGCCTCTGGTGCGCACGATCCGCCGGAGTTGATCCCCATACTCCTCCACTTCCTTCCTGAGCTCGTCTAGGGCGTCAGGATCCAAATCCATGTCTTTGTCGAGGTCAAACTGCATACCGCGGTTGGAAACCTGCCAAAATAGCTCACTTGCGCCTCCCTGAACCTTAAGGAGGTCATCAAGGTCGTTATTAATGGCCTCAAGTCTGCTGGTCCCGAATATCGAGTCCTCTAGCAAGTTCTCCGCCACGTGGACAAGACGAGTGTAATGGCAATTGAAAGGCTGACGGAGCTCCACAGCGTTCATGCCTTCAGAGAAGGATGCCATCAGCCCATCCACCACAGCACGTCCTGGGTTGATGGAGTATAGGGTAGGCATACCGAATCTGGGGTCAGAGCTGTCCGTTTCCCACTCCAGGATCCTTATTGCCCCTTCATGATAGGGCTGTAGATACATGATGTTTCTGAGAGTTCCGCCTTGCCCATTGGTTGGGGTCGAAATTGGTGAGTCCAGTTTGCGGCCATCATCAAAACCCACGACCATCACTGCGAATCGTCCTAGGCCTGCCAGCGTGTCCAGGCGGATTATGTGGTGCCACAGCGTGTTGACCTGAACGATCTGGTTCCACGCGTCACTGAACTCCTGGTTGTCGGCCATAAGCTGCGGTGGATCCGACCACATCGAGTCAACGGGCAACTCAATGACGCGCTTTGCCATGCCCTGCTTATAGAACTTGGCTAAGAAAGTTTGGTAATCGGTAATTCTTTGCCAGCCGAACACGTCATACAGGTCACGACGACCATGCATCTGCATGCCTGCTAACCACATCCTCATGCGGTTAAACAGCTGTCCCGCCCAGATTACGTTCGCCTGGTTGTTCTTGATAGCCATCGGTTACTTCCTGTAAGTGCCACCCCAAGTGTATGAGGTGCGTCTTCCCTGCGCCTTCGCTTGGGCTTGCCGCAGTTTCTTGCTGTTCTGGACGCTGTCCACTGTGGATTCCTTGCGTCCCCAAGTGGCGGAATACACGCGCTTCCCCGAGAGTTTCGTGTATCCAGCGCCAACCGTGTCGATTTGGTCGTCATACAAGCCGGGAAAACTGTCGAATTCCTGGTAAAAGTCCGAATTCCACTCACCCTTGAGCACAAAAACTTTGCCAGCCTCAGCAGCGGCCAGCATTGGTTGCGCCCGAATGACCTTAGCAGTCACAACTGGGATGTTTTCCACCTGAAATTCCGGCAAAACCGTGTTCTGGTAGTGCTCCACCAGCGCTTTTCCTGCGGATCCGCCTTCCTGTTCGATGAAAATCTTGGTCGATACCCCATCTGCGATGGCAGTTTTGAGCACTAACTGCTCCACCGCTTGTGGCGAGAGTTGGTCCCTGACGATGTTTAGGACATAGAAGAAGCCGGACTCGCGATCGTAGCCACATAGAGCACCGACTGTGAAGTCTCCTCCCTCCTCCGTCGCTGCCAAATCCCAAACGCGGGCTAGCGACATGTTTTGCCAAGGGACGATCTCCACCTGATTCAACCACGAGGCATCGGCGAGCTTTCGAGCCTCATCCACGGGTCTCTGCTGGAAGAGGGCTTGGAAGAAACTGCTACCGAGTACCTCGTGGCGCTCCATGAGCACATGCAGAGGGTAGCGCTCAGGGAAGAGTGCTTCGCCGGGGGCTCGCCCTAGTATATCATCCTGTTCAGCAATAGCTGGAAGGACAATGTTAGTCCACTTACCAGGAAAACGCTGAAGTATGCGACCAATAAGATCGTCGGAATGCCAACGAGTAGCAATAATGATACAAGTGCTATTCGGCTCCAGTCGGGTGTATGCCGTCGTAGCGAACCAATTCCAGACATAATCCCTGTGAGCAGGCGAGAGCGCCTCCTTGATTTCCTTGATGTAGTCATCTATGATCAGAACGTCCGCCCCCTTACCAGTTATCACACCACCCACACCCACAGAAGACATGCGACCGCCAGCAGAAGTCCAGAAATCGTCAACGCGCATAGCACTTTTGTTAAGTCTGACATTCAGGGCCTCTTCGTTGTCCAGGATCAAATCCCTGCACCTCCTGCCGAACCCTTCACTCAGGTCCGCTCCGTACGAGGTTAGAATGACGTGTGACCTAGGAAAGTGCTCCAAAACCCACGCTGGCAGATAGACATCGATGAGTTCGGACTTACCGTGGCGAGGTGGCGCTGAGATGATGATGCGCCCCCCACCAGTGGCGATAGCTTGAGCAATCACTTGGGACACATACATCAACCAAGGAGTTGGGAGCCACCTCCCTTGAGACAGCTTATGAGCGAAAGTCGCAGGCGTAAGCTTCCAGTTCCCTGCAATCTGGGCTAGGAGTGCCTGATCGTCCTGGGATAGTTGCTGCGTCATGGCTTACAGGAATATTATGTCCGCGAACGTACCGGAGACTGCTGGGTAGTACAGCGCTTTCCCGACGAGTGCAAACTGGGCAAAGGCATCGCTGATGAAGTCGATGTCCGTGTCCACAGTGAACTGCACGTTTGGGCAAGTGATCTGCACCATTGGTCCCTGCGAGTTTGCACCGACAAACTTTACGGCTCTAAAGATCGTAGTCCCTTGGATCTTGTAAACCCCGCCGACGTTCACCGCGCCTAAGCCAAGCGCTAAGGTCTCAGCGTGCATTTCGTCACAGGTGATGGACACCTGCAACGACTGAGTCTTAAGAAGTGACAAGTCCAACACACTCGCGCCAGGAGCCATAGAGGAGAAGTGCTCGATGAACTCCTGTGCAGGCTTCAACGAGAACTTTGGACAGTTCCCGATGTGTGTGAAGGAGGACGAGCCTACAGCGGCTGTGAACACGTTCCCTTTGCCGATGTAGTAATTGAGTGGACTAGGAGGGGTTGTAGGCATCGTAGTGTTCCTTAGATGAAGGCGGCATCGCAGAAGGTGTAGTCTGTCCCACCAGGAGTCCTCGGCCAATACATTGCCTCTCCCTGCAGCGGGAAGGACAGAAGATCCTGGCTAATAAAGTCGGCTTGCGAGCCCAAAGCAAACAGCACCTTCGGTAAGAACAGTTGGACAGGGGATCCCTGCGTGTTCGTTCCGGCTAACATAACGGCCCTAAACACTAGCGGTGTGTCCACACGATAGACTCCGCCTATGTCTGTTGCTCCCAGAGCCAGCATTAACGTCTCCGGAATCAGCTCGTCAGCGTCTATCGACACCTCCAACGACTTGGTTTTGACCTGAATTTCGTCCACGGCCGCAACACCTGTGTCGGTAACCATGAAGTGTTTCATCGTGTCCGCGTTGGGCTTGATCGAAAACTTTGGGCAGTTTCCGAGCTGCGCCCAAGAGGTCGTGTCAACAGCGGACGTGAAGACGATACCACGCCCCAGAAAGTAGTTCAGCGGGTTTGGGGCAGCTGAGGGCATTACTCCGGCTCCTGATCGGCCTGTCTCTGCGAGATGGTTTTGGTCATCCGCACGATCAATTCCTGTGCAGAGGCCAGAGCTTCCGGGTTCCTCAGGATCTGGCGCACATCCACTACGCCTTCGTCGCTCATCTTCAGACCTGCAGTCTCTGGCCCCTGGATCCTCTTGAGGGTAGCTTCCACCGTTTCGGTCTTGACGTCGTTGGATCCACCGCCCTGAGGTGATAGTCCCATGGCAGTTCTGGTCATTTTCTGCACTTTTTCCATGACTGCCACGAACTTTTCCGGGTCCTCCTGGAGGTAATCCCAGTCAATTGTGGCCATCATGCTGTTCAACTTGGCGAAAATCTTGTTCGCGGCCTCGTAATGGTCATTTTCGGCCCGTAGGATACGGGCTTCACGTACTTTGGCGTGATGGACGGCGTGGTGTAAATCGTAACATCGTGCTCGATGAGACCAGTAGAACTCGTGGAACCAGCTGAGGATCTCAGGCATTGGTCGGGATTTGATGAGGTTGAGCTGCCGAACCCCTGGCAACTCGCAGTATTCCAGGAAAACATTGAACTGTTCCTTGGTTTCGTGTGGCAGCTTGGACCAAAACGGCTCACCCTCAGGCAAGGCGGGGAAGCCTTCGTTGTTGTTCAGGTACACAGTTGCAGAGTCAAGATAGTCCTGCATCTGCGCGTAGCGCATGATTTGAGCAGCGACCGAGGAGAATTTGGAGTTTTCCCCTTGGAACACGCTAAGGTCCAGCATGTCCGAGCGGTAAACCAGCCTCGGAAACCCCATTTCCGTCAGGGGAAGGTTCACGGTCAGCTGCTGAATCAGCTCACTGCGTGTTTGGATCGCATTCAAATCCACGCCGGCTAAGGCACGTGGCAGCTCGGGCGCCGCCTCCCCCTCGCTGGCCGTAGTAGTGGTGGTTGTGTACTCCAACCCAAAGTCATTGGGAGCGTCGGGGACTACAGCGAGCGTTTTAGGCGCACGAGGCAGGATCTCGCCTTGCTTGGCGCGGGACTGATTCGGGTTTTCCGAGTAGGCGTGGACCAGAGCCCGCCGTCGACGCTCTTCGGGGTCAAGAAGATCGTCAGCCGAACCATACTGCTTCGGCTTTGGGACGTTTTCAGCGACCAGGCGGTCGATGTCGGCCGCGCTGAGCTTCATGGTACGAGTATTATATGATGGATCTCGGGGTCCAGTCAAGCCGGAATTTTCTGGTCAAATTATGGTCGCCCAGCATTTTGACTATTGAGGTCCTGAGGACTTTTATCTTATAATAGGGTATGCTAGGCAATTAGGCTTGGCACTAGGAAGGAGATGGGACGTCATGACTAAGATGCACCGGTGGACGAAGTCCGACATCAAGGAGCTCCGGCGTAGAGCTGGCAAGCAGGATATCCGCAAAATTGCCAGAAAATTAGGCCGATCGGCTGGGGCAACCGCGCAGAAGGCGAAGGCTCTCGGGCTATCTACTGCATACTTCGTTCACCGCTAGGAGGGAGGGAAGGGATCCATCATGGCACGTCGGTATCGTAGGTTTGTGAAGGAAGCCCCAGGTATGTCTGGCTTTTGGGGTGGCGTCCGGGTGGGTCCCTTCTTCTTTGGGGGTCGCCGTGTGCTTCAGGTTAGATTTGTGTCCTATTTGCTGTATCCCGTAGTGCTTGTGTTGGTTGCTGCATTCATTGCTCAGGTTCTGTTCCATTAGGTAAAAAATTTTGCCTAGGCTGGACCGTGCCTACCCTAAACAGGCCAAAACCGGTAGGATTGGTTCGGACTCTGAGCGCACGGTTACAAAAAAATTTTTTTCCTTTTTCAAAAATTTTTACC
>Ga0126375_10000117_pt1 | contig 17122 bp, 16 predicted proteins | sample PanSoiMetPlot_14_FD_109577 | JGI IMG/M metagenome (GOLD analysis project Ga0126375, IMG submission 109577) | Tropical forest soil microbial communities from Panama - MetaG Plot_14 | ecosystem: Environmental > Terrestrial > Soil > Tropical forest | place: Panama | collected 2016-02-17 | reverse complement strand
CCACAAAGAATGTTTGAACCCGTGAACGGATGCTGGTCCGCGGAAGGGAACATCTCGTAGTCAAAATCGTGCAAAAGCCCGACTAAGCCCCATTCGTCCTCATCGGCATCATTCGCGCCATACCGTTTCGAGCAAGCGCGCATAGCTGTCTCGACTGCGAGCGCATGTTTGCGCAGGCTTTCACCCTTCGTGTACTCGCACAATAAATCCCAGGCTTCCTGGCGATCGGGCATCGTCAACACCAACTATGATTTCGGATTGCCCTCAGAAACTAACACGGGCGAATGAGACGGGACAAGTCACCTTATGGTTATGGGGTCAGGCCTTCGATTCTTCGATTCACGCCCGCGCGTGTAGCTTTGTCTCATCGCCCACCGAGAATTGAGAATCGAAGAATCGAAGGCCTGACCCCGGTTTTCGGCTAATTAGTCTTTGCGCGATAACCCTGGCGCGCGCGAATGGCTATGTCCTTTCGGGTGGTTTTGACTTGAATCTTTCGATAGGCGCCATTGTCACTTTTGTTTGTGGGGTAGTAACCAAGCAAGTATTGCGTGCGCAACTCGGCGGCAATGGCAGCGAATGCCTGCGGCAACGAACCGACAGTATCAGCTCGATAGAGTTGCCCGCCCGACCGGTCGGCAAGTTCTTTGAGATAGCTATCAGCCATCAGGTAAAGATTATCGAGCTGAGCACTAATCGAGTCATTCGCCGGAGGCGGAGTATTTATCGTGCCGGGATTTGGATTGCTGCGCGGATCACGGCGAGTTCGATCGGGCTGCGGTCTGGTATCAGGAAACGGATCGGTCGGCGAGGTCGTCGGCGGTTGTCCCACGGGGCCACGCCGGCCCATAAGTATTCCGATTGGATCGATGGGAAGATTGCTTCGCGGGGGCGCAGGCGCGGGATTACCTTCCTCGCTCGGAAATGTAGTGGGCGTCCCTCCGCCCGTACGTTGATTAATAACGCTGCGCGTCGGCAATCCAACCCCGTTCGCGGCGGCATCCTGCTGTCGTGCGAGCTTTTCCGTTTCTGCCCGCGTGTCGAAACGGATTGGATAGACAATCACGCCGGACTCATCGAGATCGCGAATAGTGCTGTCAAAAGTCGAGCTCTCGCTGTGCCAATCCATCCCGTCGGTAAAAATGACGATTGCTTTGCGTTGCTGAATCGGCCGCAATGAATCCAGCGCCAACTGCACCGCGTCATAGACTCTGGTATTGTCTCCCTTGCGCGTCTTTGAAATAGCATTTCGCAATATTAATTTGTCAGCGGTGAAGTCGTTCCAATTGTGCAACTCGCCATCGAATGAAACTACCTTCACTTTGTCATTCGGCCCAATTTGATCGAGAAACTCTATCGCGGCGCGCTGAATCAACGGCAACTTTTGTTCAGTACTGTTGCTGGTGTCGAGCATCAACACCACGTAAAAAGGCGCTTCCACCGATGCAAGAAAAGCAATCTCCTGCGGAACGCCGTCTTCGGCCAGCTTGAATTCTTCCTTCTTAAGATCGGCTATGTAAGTGCCTGTACGAGAGCTGGCAATGACCGGGACTGTAACCAGATTCGTATCGATCTTCAGAGTTTCAACGTCCTGAGGTTCTGACGTCTGGCGAGTACTGGGTTCGGACTTTGGCTTTTGCGTTGAAGAACGTTGAGCGCTTATCAGAGATGTGGATGAGAGAAGACTTGCGACCAGCAGAGCGAGCGTCAAGCGTTTCATTATTCGCCTCTTTGTTAGCTAACAGCCTTCTGATGCACGAGTGGATCGATTCGTTGTCATTCGGGAAGAGTGTGGTTATTGTAACTCCGGTGAACTGCAAAGTCATCATCGCCAGCAGTTAGGTTCTCTCTCACGATTCCTGTAAAGTTGCGCGAATGGATTTCTTCCCCAATTTGCTTCAACTGATCGAGCATTACATGCTCGAATACGGTTACTGGGTCGTTTTTTTTGGCGTGATGCTCGAAAACGCCGGGCTGCTGGTGCCGGGCGAAACGATCCTGCTGGTCGCCGGCTACTTCTGCTCGACCGGAGTCTTCCGACTCCCCCTTGTTATGGGGATTGCCACGACCGGCGCAGTTGTCGGCGATAACATCGGATTTGCGATTGGCCATCATTTCGGCCGTGACGTTCTTTTGAAGATCGGCCGCTTCTTTTTCCTCACCCCAAAGCGTTTCGAGCACATGGAGAATTATTTCAAATCTCACGGAAACAAAACCATTTTGGTCGCGCGCTTCATCACCGGACTGCGCGTATTTGCCGCGCTGTTGGCTGGAGCTTCGCGCAAGATGCCGTGGCGGGTCTTTCTTGCGTATAACCTGGCTGGAGCGACGCTTTGGGCAGTTGTCATTACGCTGCTGGGTTATTTGTTTGGGCAAAGCCTGCCGTTGCTGGTGAAATGGGTCGGTCGCAGCGGCACGATTCTGCTTATCGCGTTGATCGTAATCGCCGTGATTATCTGGCGCATTCGCCGTCATCGAAAACGCCATGACTAGCGTTCTCGTCTCAACAGGTGATCAAGATCTTGCAGCACAGCTCGAAAGACTAGGTGCCCGCGTCATAACGTGGCCGCAACTCAACCTGAGGGAAGCCGGCGACGCGTCCACCCTGGACCAGGCGATCGCCGATTTGTTCGGGTATGACTGGCTCATACTGAAGAATGATCGAGCCGCTGAATACTTCCTTCGCCGCTTTAGGTTAGACAACGCCGCGGATAGTCTCGAACAGTTGCGAGTTCTGGCGATCGGTGAGGCCACAACTGAGAAAATGATCGACTCGCAGATTCATGTCGATGTGTCCCTTGATCGCGCTTCTTTCAAGAACCCGTTCGCGGCAATCGAATCGTATCTGGGTGGTCGCGACTCAGTGATCGGTCTTAATTTCCTGGTTCCCTGCGCCGGCACTACTCGTGAGGAGTTCGAGCGGCAGCTTGACGAGGCGGGAGCGCGAGTCGACGCGGTCATCGCTTACCGCACCACTGCCGAGAAACAGAAGCTCAGCCAGATTAAGGCTCTCCTTCTCGGCGGAGGGATCACGCGCGTAATCTTCACCAGCCCAGCCGCGCTCGACGAGTTTGCGCAATTGTTCGACACCGATGACCTGGCAGGTTTGCTTGGCGAAACCACGGCAGCCTGCATCGACTCAATAACGCGAGATGCTGCAACTAACTTCGCGCTAACTCCCACGTCAATACCAGCCGAGACATCAGTCGAGGAGTTGGCACATCTGTTAATAAGCACGACGTCAGTGACTTAAACTCGCACAGGCAAGTTATCAACTCACGCGCAACCCGGTGTGCTAAACTGAAATTGATGAAGGGGCGCGTTCTAATTATCGATGGTGACTACCAGCATTCCGAAGCCTTACGGCATCAGTTAGAGGGCTCTGGATACGAAGTTCGCACCACAAGTTCCCGCCAGTCGGCAATCGAATTAGCGGAATCCTTTTCACCCACCGCTATCGTCACGGATCCTGCGGCTGAGACTTTCGATTCTGGCGCCTTGTTGCGCGCACTGCGGCTGCAAAAACCGCATGTCCCCGTAATTTTGACTATGCGCAACGGCATGGATGAAAACGCTTTGCGCACGATTCAGGACGAGGGTGCTTATCACTATTTTGAAAAACCAGTTGACCCGGAAAAGTTTCTGCCGGTGCTTGAGCGAGCTGCTGAATTGGCCGAAACACGTCTCGAGAACGAGATTCTCCGGCGACAACTGCGTGACCGCGGGGCATTCGGCGAAATCGTCGGCAACTCGGAAGCTATGCAGCGCGTTTATCTGCTGATTGAGCAGGTCGCGTCTTCGTCCGCGTCAGTCCTGATCACGGGTGAATCCGGCACCGGCAAAGAGCTGGTTGCTCGCACGATTCACAATTTGAGTCCGCGCCGCAACGCGCCGTTCCTCGCGATCAACTGTTCCGCGATTCCCGACACGCTGATGGAATCTGAGTTGTTCGGACATGAGAAAGGCGCATTTACCGGGGCGGTTGCGCGACGTCACGGATGTTTTGAGTTGGCTAACACGGGAACGCTGCTGCTGGATGAGATCGGGGAAATGCCCACTCTGCTCCAGGCAAAGCTTTTACGCGTGATCGAGGAGCGCGTCGTACATCGATTGGGTAGTCGAAAAGACCTTTCCGTAGACGTTCGCATTCTCGCAGCAACCAACAAGGAACCTCACGCCGCCGTCCGTGACGGGACACTCCGCGAGGATCTGCTTTATCGCTTGAACGTGATTACGATTCACTTGCCACCGCTTGCCGATCGCCTGGAAGACTTGCCGTTGCTGACGCAACATCTGGTTACGCGGCTGGCCGCCAAACATAATCGGCCCGCACGGTTTATCAGCCCGGCGGCACTTGACGCGCTGCGCTTTCATTCATGGCCCGGCAACGTACGTGAGTTACGGAATGTCATCGAACGCGCCGTAGTGATTTGTTCTGGTGAACAGATCGAGCGTCATCATTTTGCTCCATACCCTTTCGACCAGCGGCAAAAACTTCGTTCAGAAGACACCGTGACGTTTCCGGTTGGCACGCCATTGAAGGATGTCGAGCGGGCGATGATTCTGCGGACCCTGGACAAGACCGGCAACAACAAGACTCGCGCCGCCCAGCTCCTGAACATCAGTTTGAAAACGCTTCACAACAAGTTGAATGAATACCGTACCCGCGGATTGCTGCACGACAAGGATGGCAAATAGTCAATCCTCGCTGCTCCTTTTCTTTATCGACGGTCTGGGAATAGGCACGCGCGGCCCGCAAAATCCCTTTGACGGCCTGGTTGAGGCAGAGCCGCTGGCAATCTTTCAGCATGAGCCGCCGCAGATACCGTTCAACGGTATCCTGGCGGCCACCGACGCCTGCCTCGGAGTTCCCGGCCGGCCGCAGAGCGCCTCTGGCCAAACGACAATCCTCACCGGCATCAATGCTGCCGCGGCGATTGGCGCTCACAAACAGGGCTTTCCTAACCCACCACTCCTCGATATCATTCGCGAGCATTCAATCTTTCTGCAATTGAAAAAGAGCGAGGTAGACTCGATTACTTTCGCCAATACTTACACCAAACAATTCTTTGAAAGGCGCCCGCGGTGGATTTCGGCAACAACGGCTGCAGTTGAGGCGGCAGGCCTCCGCTTCAATGTGGTCGAAGATTTGAAGGCAGGCCGGGCCGTCTACCACGATTTCACTAATGCCCTGCTACGCGACCGTGGAGAGACTGTCAAAATCCGCACGCCCGAAGAAGCTGCGTCTGTCCTGGCAGGCATAGTCGCGCGGCATCGCTTTACCCTTTACGAATACTTCATCACCGACAAGATGGGCCATGCCCAGGACTACCAAGGGGCAAAATCAGTGCTGCGGTCGTTGGCAAAGCTCATCCGCTCACTGCTGGGCCAGCTCGATTTGGACAAGACCGCAGTTATTCTGACCAGCGATCACGGAAATATTGAAGATCTTTCGGCGCGTAACCACACGCTCAACCCTGTCCCTACGATTGTATGGGGAAAGGATCGCGAAGCGATCGCAAATCGAGTAAGAAGCCTTACGGATATCACGCCGGCGATAGTCGACGCATTGAGGAAAGGAAATGCAGATGGACAGTCCGGCTGAGGCACTTCAGTCACAGAACGCCGCCGGGCAATCTCCAGCCGCCACTCCGGCATATTCCTATTACGCGCTTTCGATTCTCACATTCGTAAACTTTCTCAATTACATCGATCGCCAGGTGCTGCCGGCGATAGCGCCGGCAATTCAAAGAGACCTGCGGCTGACCGACACCGAGATTGGAGCAATGGAAGCAGCCCTGCTGCTCTCGTTCACGGTCCTGGCTCCGGTCTTCGGAAGACTTGGTGACCGTTATTCGCGGGCGCGTCTCATGGCCACGGCCGCTGTGATTTGGAGCATCGCAACAGGTCTGGCAGCGTGGGTCGACCGGTGGCCAATTTTGCCGCCCGAGATTCAGATTAATCTTCCGTTCTTTGGAACCATGGCCCTGTCATCGGTGGCAATTGGCCTTTGCGGGGTGCGCACGATGGTTGGCGTAGGCGAATCGTCATACTCGACAATTACGCCGACTCTGATTGCTGACTATTTTCCGTTGCAAAAGCGCGCTACCGTGCTTGGCGTCTTCCAGGCGGCCATTCCGATGGGATTTGCGCTCGGGTATGTGCTCGGGGCTGTCCTGGCATACTACTTCGGGTGGCGCGTCGCCTTCATGCTGGTCGGCTTGCCCGGTTTAATCATCGCGATTTTTGTCTGGCGGCTGCGAGAGCCAAAGCGCGGCGCGCACGACCTGCCCGTCGAATCACCCAATGCAGAAACTGAGGACGCGAGTGTAACGGCGTCGTGGTGGCAGACTACGCGGAAGATTCTTTCGACGCGCGATTGGCTGCTTTCAACTGCCGGGTACAGCGCACTGACTTTTGTGTTGGGTGCGTTCGCAACCTGGGCCACTCTGATGCTGGCGCGTGACAAACTGATGAGCCCGACTGTCGCAGCCATCGTCCTGGGAGTCGTGACGCTGCTGGCCGGCGCGACTGGCACGTTTGGCGGTGGATGGATCGCCGATCGAGTCGTTGCCAGACGCCGCGACGGTTATTTCCTGGTGTGCGCGGTCAGTAGTCTTCTCGGTGTCATCCCCGCGGCGATAGCGTTGATAACTCATCGGCCTGTATTCTTCCTGCCCGCGATCTTTTTCGCGGTGGTGCTTCTGTTTGTTAACAATGCGCCCTTCCACGCAATCCTCGTTAACAGCGTCCCGCCCGCCATTCGTGCTTCAGCGGTCGCACTCAACATCGTCGCAATTCACGCGTGCGGCGATCTCATTTCGCGATTCGGAGTGGGCAAGTTGTCAGATTCGATCGGGGAAGGAAATGCCACCTTGATAGCTGCCTTTGCGCGATTGCTGGGAATAGATCCTCTGCGAGAGCACCTGACGGCGGCGCTGTTGGTGGTGCCGGTGGGACTCTTAATTTCAGCTTTCTTCTTCTTCTGGGGAGGCCGCAAGTACTCCCGATCCGCAGGAAATCGCCGCCCTCAACCTGCCTGAGGCCCCTGCGGCTTTTCGGTCAGACACGCTGTTGAGCAAAACACCGCATCGGATCGCGACGCCAGAGCCCGTGAAGACGGTATCCAGGTCCCGCATCTTTCGCACTGAACGAGCTTTTCGGCCCCGCTTTTATTTGCCGGAGTTGAAACTCCTCTTTGAAGTTGACGAACAGCCTCGATGATTTGGCGCAGGCTTTTGATGTAAGGGCGCAATCTGCGGTAAAGCAGGAAGAGCAGCAAGGCAACCAGCGCCAGAACTACGAGATATTTCAACGTGCCCTTCGATTTGACCGAGATGTAACGCGCTCAGGATTTATCGTCGCCACGTTTGCCTTCCGCCGGAGCGTAAGGTAGATCATCCCGGCGCCTGCGCGGAAACGGATCGGTGGCGCGCCGTCGTGAAGGTGAATTCGGTGCGCGTCGATCAACGCTTCCGGGCGGCAGATTACGGCCGTGAATCGCCTCTGTAAGAATCCGAGTTATTTCCTGAGACAAGGTGCGATGCTCAGCGGCTGCGCGACGACGCAGCGACTCTTTTAGTTCATTGGGCACGTAGGCACCGATGAATACTCCCTTTCGATTCGCCATATCGTTTTGGGGTCTCCTTGTGAAGGCGATTCAAGAACTTACTAGTGCGAAAAACATCCGGCGTTTTTGTGAGCACCGCCAGATACAGCACGTCCGCGGGAACCCTTGCAATTTGAGAGCAAGTCTGTAAGCCGAATTCTGTGCTCCAATTTCAGATTTGAGACTTCAAACTCCAGGTCTGAGATTTCAGACTTGAGATTTTCAAGTTTAGATTTGAGATCTCAGATTTGAGATCTCAGATCTGAAATCGGAGTGGCGATCATTCCTCTAGCCCGTTCGTTGCCGAACGGATCAAGCGACCTACCCGAAGGCTTCGGGCGGGCAGCCCTTTTTACGCCTTCCTATTTGGTCTTGCACCGCGAGGAGTTTGCCTGGCCGCGCCTGTCACCAAACGCGCCGGTGCGCTCTTACTTCTGAGATCTGAATCCCAGTAGCCCATCCGGGCCGCACCGTTTCACCCATCACCCCGAGTTTCGGAAGCGAGATCTCAGAATCCGAAAGCACGGTCGGCTGGTCTATTCTCTGTTGCACTTGTCGTCGCCTGACGCCTCCGCGATGTCAGATCGTGAGATCTGAAATCCAGGAGATTCCGTCCGGCGCCCCGCCGTTAGCGGGCTCGCTGCCCTTTGGTGTTCGGACTTTCCTCTCCTTCGAATCAAACACCGACTTCACAAGGGAAATCTGTGATTTGAAGCCGAAGCAGCGACCGCCCGACTTGCTCTCATGCAAGGCACGGCGATTATAACACGGTTGTTCACACCTCGCATCAGTAGCTAACTATTGATATTTAGCGCGTTTGCCGAGCGCGTGGTCGACCTATGTCGTCTAGGCAAAATACTTAAACCCAATTCTGAGGTGATTCAGCGCAGAAGTCGGTAGCGTCGAAACCAACACCCATGTCATCAGGCTGTGAGAGACTGCGAGCGCGAATAGGTTTGGCTGCCGTTGATACACAAAGGCCCAGACGAGGCCACCCACGAATGTGAGGACCATCAACCAAGGGTTTGGGAAATGAAGGCCTGAAAATATCAGCGCCGTTAACAAAATACTTGCGGTGCCACGGCCCCAGAGAATCTGAGCTCGTCGATTGATGAAACTCTGCAGCACATATTGCTGCAGGAAGCCCCAACCGAACGCAATCGAGAGTTGAATTAGAATCATTCGTTCGACGTGCCAACGAAAGAAATCTGGTCGCGCACCGGAGAGCAACGCAATCAACAGCGAAATGCCCGCGATCGCGATCATCGGCAGTAATAAGAGTTTTAGCGCCGAAAGAAAATTATCAAAGCGGAAGCCTAACTCGCGAGGACTTTCTCGCCGCAGCAGATGTGAACAGATGATCAAAATAAACGCGAGCGTTGTGGGGATGGCCACGATCAATTTACTGCGGCCGGCTGCTGCCGACAGAATCCATTCCGCAATCAGGACTGAAGACGTAACCGAGACGATCTCCCACGCAGCTAATGAACGTTCTGACAAGGGATCAGCAATTCCCGATTCCTTGGTTTTGGTGACGCTGGCTGAATTCAAAGCACGCAGTCCTTCCCGCTAATAATCTATTCCGTTTGAAACCGATATGGCTTTCCTATCAATTGCAAAGTTCTTCTCGCACCGCTCCCATTTGAATGCACCGCATAGACCCGCGCTTCATGACTGCCTACAGAAAGCTTGGGCGTGTCGAAAACAAAACCGTGCCAATCATCGGCGGCGCGTTTTGCCTCATGCACATCGGGCCGGTACCGATCAGCGATCGCAGCGGCCGCAAACCGGTCGTCAACAAAAAGCTGCACTTCGATGCGCGCCGATGGCCGGGATTCATCGACCACCCAACCCGTGACTGAGACTCGGTCAGCATTGTCCAACACACCGCGAACGTATGGATTCGTCGTGGCGAAGAAAAACGCGACGGCCACGAACGTCATCAAAAGTGCTTCAATGATTGATTTCGAGATCAGCAGATGGACGAGTCTGGCGCGCGATTTACCGTTCATGCTGGATGGCTTCGTGAAGTTTACAAAGTGAGGTCATGCTGTCAACTGAAATCTTTTCTCGAACAGACGTTGTCTAACTTAAGCAGTCCTCGGTGTCAGAAGTTCGCCGGCCAGATGAATACCTTCATACCCGGCATCTCGCACGCGCCGAGCGACCTCACTTAACGAGTCGTTGTCCGACTGATCTGCAAGCTTGAGGATCATCGGCAGGTTGACACCGGTCACAACTTCGATTTGTTCGTTATCGAGAAACATCGAAGCGATATCTGTTGGTGCACCGCCGAACATGTCAGTCAATAGAAGCACACCCTGACCCTGCGACACACGAGCAATCGCGCGCTCAAGTTCTGCCCGAGCGACATCGATGTCGTCGTGCCAGTCAATTGACGCCGGCGTTACGTGAGGCAGCGGACCAACAATCATCTCGGCAGCGGCAAGAAATTCGCTGGCCAAATGACCGTGAGTAACGATGACTCCACCGACGGCCTTGCGCGGTTCGGCTTTCGACTTTTGCGCTTCAATGACTTTCATTTTTTTCGAGTGGCTGGCCGTCCGGGAGATTTCGGCTGTTCGGCCACGCCTTTTCTCATGTCACGATGGAAAGCGTGAGCATCAAATCCTGCCCGTCGTAAGCGCCTGGTTACCTCGTTTGCGATCATTACTGATCGGTGCCGGCCGCCGGTCCAGCCTATTCCAACCGTGCGGTACGATTTTCCTTCCAGCTGATACTGCGGCAGCAGATAATTGAGCAGATCAGTGAAGCGCTGCAAAGTTTCTTCGACTTCAGGCTGCGATTTGAGATATTTAATCACGCGGCGGTCAGCGCCGGTCAGGTGCTTCAGGCCATCTACAAAAAAAGGATTGGGCAGGTGCCGCACATCGAACAGCAATTCCATGTCGCGCGGTGTTCCAAACCGGTGACCAAAACTCAGCACTTGCACGCGCAAGGTCGACGCATCGCGCCCCGCGCCGAATCGATCGAGCAAAAGCCTTCGCAGCGAATGGACAGTATGATCTGAGGTATCCACTACCTCGTCTGCCAGCGCCCTGATGTGTTTCATCGTCTCGCGCTCTGCACGGATGGCATCGGCAAGCCCCCTGCCACGTTCGGCCGGATGCGGGCGGCGGGTTTCACTAAACCGGCGTGCGAGGGCTGCACTCGAAGCTTCGAAAAAGATCACCGAAACGTTCAGTCCGCGTTTTCTCAGCTCCTGCAATCGCGTCCCAAAGTCGAATAGAAACTGCCCTTCGCGAAAGCTGATAACAAGTGCTGCGCGTTCAATCCGGCCACGCTCTTCATCGCGTGAATGCACTAGGCGAGCAAACGTCGGCAGCAAGGTCAAAGGCATATTGTCGACACAGAAGTACCCTAAGTCCTCGAACGCATTGATGGCCGAACTCATGCCTGAGCCGCTGAGGCCCGTAATAATCATTATGTCCGGCGTGTTCGTTTGATTGCGTCTGGTTGCCATTGCGAACCGATCTGGTCAGCAGCGCTCGCGACGATGTGCAAAATACAAAAGGAGCAGCATCATCCGACGCCGCTCCTCTCGAAGTCAATTGCCAGTCCTGGTCACGGTTCAATTAAGCCAAAATTGCCATCTTGTCGCTTGTAAAGAACGCCGACGCGGCTCGTGTCAGCGTCGCGAAAAACGATGAACGAGTCGGGCTTTGATGAAAGATCGAGCGCCGCCTCTTCGGCCGTCATCGGCTTTACGCTGTAGCGGCTGGCATTGATGATTCGTCTGGGCGCGGGCGCCGCCTTTACCTGTCCGTCAGGGCTGGGCGCGGCGACGGAAGTTTTGACTGAATTATGCTTGCGGTCGATGATCTTTTTCTTGAGTTTGCGCGCCTGCTTCTCGATCTTGCCGATGGCCCGGCTCAGCGCCATGTACATATCGGCATTCGTATCGGTCGCTTTTAGTGTGTGATCCAGCCAGTGAACAATTACTTCGCCGGTTTGGCGATTTTTTTCCACCGTCAGAATCACATGAACAGGAACATTATTGCCGTTGAAAATCGGACCCAGCTTTCCAAATTGTTCTTCGACATGATTGCGAATCGCCGGGGTAACCTCGACGTGTCGTCCGGTATATTCAAACATCATTTCAGCTTGTTTACCCTCCTCGGCCAACGCGCAGTGGCGATGCCGAAAGCCAGGTCTTTAAACTACGGCCCGGCGTTCTCGTGAACCGGGAATACGCATCTGATCACGATATTTCGCCACCGTTCTGCGCGATAGTTTTATTCCATCCTTAACCAGGATCTTGACAACTTGATCGTCGGTGATTGGATTGTGCGAATCTTCATCCTCAATAAGCTTCTTAATTTTCAGCTTGATGATTCGGGTTGAGACCTCTTCGCCCTCTTCGTTCAGCATTCCCTCAGTGAAAAAGCGGCGTAGCTCGATGACTCCCTGGGGCGTGTGCGCGTACTTGCGGTTGACGACGCGGGATACGGTGGAAAGATGCATCCCGATGTCTTCGGCAATATCTTTCAACATCATCGGCTTGATGTATTCCACACCTTTATCGAGAAATTCTCGCTGCCGGTTCACGATTGATTCAACGACTCGGTAAATCGTCTGGCGACGGTGTTCGATGTTGCGGAGCAAATCCACTGCAGAGCGCATCTTTTCCTTGATGAAATTTCGCGTCTCTTTCGTCGTGGTTCCCTGGGAGAGCATCTGTTGATAAGTCGGACTAATTCGCAGTCGCGGGCTGCCATCATCGGCAAAATAGATCACGTACTCGCCATTTTCCTCGAGTTTTTCAATGTAGATTTCCGGCGATATAAGGATCGGTTCTTCGGACGTGTAGCGGCGTCCGGGGTAAGGATCAAGGGTGCGAATGAATTGCAGCTCGGCAGCCAGGGTCTCCAGATCGATGCCAATCTGCTTCGAAAGATGGGGGAGTTTGTGTTGCTGCAGTTCCTCCAAATGATCGCGAATCAATTGGGTCGCCAGCCGCTCGGTCTCGCCACGAACCTCCAGCTGTACCAACAAACATTCGCGCACATCGCGGGTGCCGCAGCCAACGGGCTCGAGCCGCATCACCACGTTGCGCGCTCGCTCGACTATTTCCTCCGACCAGCCACCAAGCCGCGCGATTTCTTCGTTGGTGGCATTCAACCTGCCGTCAGGGTCTAGATTTCCAATTACTACCTCGGCCGCGTCGCATACGTCGCTGTCCAAACAATCGATGTGCAACTGCCACTCAAGGTGTTCTGCGAGGGAAGGCGGCCTGGTCAAAAACTGTTCGAAGGTAGGCGCATCTTCTTTGTATTCGAACTCCTGCGTCTTGTATCCGGGATCCAGGTAATCCTGGAATTCGCGACCGAAATCGACCTCTTCAAACGAGTCACGCGAGGCGTCCGTATCCGCAGTGCCTTCCTCGGCCCCTTCGCCGGCCGTGGTGTCGATTTCCGTTCCACCACTTTCGGCTTCGATCTCCGGCGCCACAAAAGCCTCTGCTTCAATTTCTCCTGAGCCATTGGAAGAGGCTTCGCCAATTTCGGGCGCGGATGGTTCAGCGGTCCGCGCTTCGAAATTTTCCAGCTCACCGCCACTGGCCATGTGATCGAGAATCTTCTCGGCCAGCTCGCGCGCTTCTTCCTGTGTTGCCACCTCTTCGAGAACCGGATTTTCAGTCAATTGCTGCTGAATCAGTTCAGTCAGTTCGAGCGACGTCATCTGCAGCATCTCGATCCGCTGGCGCAGTTGCGGCGTGAGAACTAGACGCTGTGAAAGACTGGTAGTAAGTCTGACTGACATAAGTCAACGACTGCTTCTTCTAGACGGCCGGGAAGATTTGTGCGGATATCCGCTGGACAGGATTATACCCGATCAGGAATCGATCTCGCAGTCAGATTTACATGCGGAACTTTTCACCGAGATAGAGGCGCCTGACTTCTGCGTCTTCTGTCAAGTCGCGCGGGGCACCCGTCCGGAATATTTTTCCCTCGGCCATGATATAAGCGCGATCGGTCACACCCAGAGTCTCGCGCACATTGTGATCCGTGATGAGGATTCCAATCCCGCGACTGCGCAAATAGAGGATCACGCTCTGAATGTCGTCAACGGCCTTCGGATCGATACCTGCAAATGGCTCGTCCAGGAGAATGAATTGCGGTTCAGTAGCCAGGGCCCGGGCGATTTCAGTTCGCCGCCGCTCGCCGCCCGACAGTGAATCACCGCGAGTGTTGCGTACATGCTCGATACCGAACTCCTGGAGTAACTCCTCGACGCGCTTCTGCTGCTCACGTCGCCGCAGGCCCATCGTCTCCAGCACTGCGAGAATGTTATCTGCCACAGTCATCTTGCGAAACACAGACGGCTCCTGGGGAAGATACCCGAGGCCAAGGCGTGCCCGCAGATACATTGGCAGCCTTGTGACGTCCTGTCCTGCTAACGAAACGCGGCCTGCCTCGGGCGTCTCCAATCCAATTATCATGTAGAACGTTGTGGTCTTACCTGCGCCGTTGGCTCCGAGGAGGCCTACCACTTCTCCAGGTTCAACATAAAGGCTCACGTTGTCCACAACTCGCCGCCGGCCGTACGATTTCTGCAGACCAGCAGCGGTCAACGCGTGAGCCGACGGATGCTGAATCCGATCCGCCTCTGCAGCTGCTCGTAACTGCGGTGCTTCGATTGTCTGGGACAACAGGTCAGCTCCCTTCTCCAGGGCTCGCCGTCTCGTCATGCAGTTTACTCGACCGCACGGCGTCTACAAATTCTCTCATACGTTTCGAGCTCTTCTTGCCAGGCTCGAGCTCGACGCCGCTGCACACGTCAACTCCGTACGGGCCAACAGCGGCGATTGCTTCAGACACGTTCTGGGGCGTAAGGCCGCCCGCAAGAAATACGCGGTTGACGTCATTTCCAAGATCGCGTGCGATTGTCCAGTTGGCAATGCGCCCCGTTCCTCCCCATAGTTGATGGTCGAAAGTATCCACCATAATCGCATCAACGGCGTAATCTCTCGCAATCCCAATCTCTTCGACGGTCTTCGGCGCAAGTACTTTGATTACAAATTTCTGCGGCGCAATATGCTTCAGCTGCCGGCAGTATTCATCCGTTTCGTCCCCGTGCAGCTGTATGCCATCCAGATTCGTCTCTGCGGCAATCCGCGAAACGACCTCAACGGACTCATTTACAAAAACGCCAATCATCACAGCGCGACGGTCTTTCCCATCAGACTCAGAACGAATGGCGTCAACGATTTTCGCCGCAGCTTCCGGTTCGATGAATCGCGGACTAGGGCGATAAAAATTAAAGCCGAGCATGTCAGCACCGGCGTCGATTGCGGCGCGGGCATCATCCACACTGGTAATCCCGCAAATTTTTACCCGAACGGATCGCGTGTCACGAGTAGCGTCTCGTATTTCAAGAAACTCGCGCAGCGTCTTTGCCGGATCGCCGGCGCGCATCAGAGTTTCGCCGACCAGGAAGCCGCGGTAACCAGCTTCATGCAGCTGTCGCACCGTATCCGGCGTCAATCCACTTTCGCTAACTAGAATGACGTCTGCTGGAGCAGCAGTGGCAAGGTGCTGCGAGGTAGCAATCGAAACATTGAAATTTCGCAGATCACGGTTGTTAACGCCAATCACGCGCGCTCCGGAATTGACTGCGCGATCGAGTTCGTCGTGGGTATGGACCTCGATCAACGCGGTCATGCCTAGTTCCTCTTCGGTAATCTTGCGAAGTTTAGTCAGCGTGGTATCATCCAGCGCGGCCACGATCAGCAGCAACGCGTCGGCGCCGGCCGACAGCGACTCGTAGATCTGGTATTCGTCGAAGATAAAATCTTTACGCAGAACCGGCAGCGAGGTTGCTTTCCGAACTCGCCGCAAATCCTCCAGCGACCCGCCAAAGTAATCTTCTTCAGTCAGCACCGACAGCGCGGCTGCACCGGCAGACTCATAGATTTTAGCCATCGCTGCCGGATCTGCCTGAGAATTTATGTTGCCCTTTGAAGGAGAGCGGCGCTTGAACTCAGCGATGAGATTGATCCGGCTGTAGCTGCGCAACGCATCAGCGAAGTTGTGTCCGCGCGCTCGCGTTTTCACCTGGTCGCGGAGCTGTTCAAAAGGAAGCCTGGCATTGGCCGCAGCTACGCGCTGTTTTTTCACCGCAATGATTTCTGAAAGTACATCCATTGCCGTCAACGCAGTGCTCTCACATCGCTCGGGTAGCTTGAATGAGTTGCTCTAACTTTTCGACCGCCTGGCCATTATCGATGCTTTCCTCGGCGAGCCGCACTCCTGCCTTTAAATCTCTTGCTGTTCCTCCCACGTGCAGCGCCGCTGCAGCGTTAATGACAACCAGCGCACGCGCCTCGTCCCGCCTCCTGCCCGTCAACACTTCCCGTATGATCGCGGCATTGCCCTCGGCGTCACAGCCACGCAAATTGTCCAACCGCGCACGCTGCAAACCAAAGTCTTCCGGGTTTATCTCAAAGGTGCGGACACCGGCAGCGACAGCTTCGGCGACCCACGTAGAGTCAGCCAACGTGATCTCGTCCAATCCATCGGCGCCGTGGACCACCCATGCGCGCTCAGTTCCCAGAATCGCCAAAGTTCTGGCCATCGGTTCGACCAGGGCCCGGTCCCATACGCCGATAATCTGTCGGGGAGAGCCGGCCGGGTTCGTCAATGGTCCGAGCAGGTTGAAAGTTGTGCGCACTCCCAGTTCACGCCGCACGCCAGCGACTCTGGCGGTAGCCCGGTGATAAAGCGGTGCGAACATAAAGCAGATGCCAAAGTCATTAAGACACGCTTCAGAAACTGAAGCCTCAACCGAAACATTAACACCCAAAGCCGACAAAACATCCGCGCTGCCGCAGCGACTACTTGCCGCGCGATTACCGTGCTTGGCTACCGGTAAGCCGGCGCCGGCAATGACGAAGGCGGCTGCGGTCGAGATGTTGAAGGTTTTCGCCGTACTCGACCCCGTGCCGGCGGTATCGATGAAGCAACGGTGGTCGGAATTTATTCTGACCGTGCGGGCACGCATACCTTCCGCAAGTCCGGCAAGCTCTTCGACAGTTTCACCTTTACTTTTTAACGCGATAAGGATTGCCGCTATCTGCGCATCGGTTGCTTTGCCATCGAGCAGCGAGTCGAGAAGCTTTAACGCTTCCTCGCGTCCCAGGTTCTCGCCGCGCATGAGGCGCGCAAGAAAGTTTGTTAAGAGAGTGTCTGCCACTGAAGATGTAACGCAAACTGCTAGTTTGCGCTCGGCAACTCCTCGCCCTACAAGTTCAAAAAGTTTGCGAGCAGCTTTTTCCCTTCCACCGTCATGATCGATTCAGGATGGAACTGAACTCCTTCAACCTTCAAGTTCCGGTGCCTGAGTCCCATGATCGTACCGTTAGGCGTCGACGCCGAAACGTCCAGACAATCGGGCAGCGTTTCGCGTTCCACGATTAACGAATGATATCGGCCAACTACGAAAGACTGACTGAGTCCAGCAAAGATTGTTTTGCCGTCGTGATTTACCACT
>Ga0126375_10000115_pt1 | contig 17165 bp, 18 predicted proteins | sample PanSoiMetPlot_14_FD_109577 | JGI IMG/M metagenome (GOLD analysis project Ga0126375, IMG submission 109577) | Tropical forest soil microbial communities from Panama - MetaG Plot_14 | ecosystem: Environmental > Terrestrial > Soil > Tropical forest | place: Panama | collected 2016-02-17 | reverse complement strand
GTAATATTAAGTCAATATTAAGTCATTTTAAGCAATTTTGAAGTTTCCTGATATGGAGTTATCAGTAGACCACCCTGAAATGTGACAAAGAAGCATTGACAAGGGTGAGACTAGCAGCAGAGGGGAAAGATGCTACATCAAATCTTGCAGGTACAATCATTCACTGTCCAAAATATAATAGAATTTTATTTGATTTTTTTTACCATAAATTGAAGACTTACTTATAAGAAGTTCATGGTTGCTAGACCATAGGGACAGTCCCAGTTTTAGAGTTCAGTTCATCATTGTTGGAGGACAGGGACTGAACTTAAGTTCAAAAATCTACAGTAAAAGAGGAAATATAGTCTCCAAGCTGAATTAGATAGTTGGGCCATACAGCGAAATCAGATGGCACCTTGACATGACAAAAACAAAGTACTTCCACATGGCATACCAGAGCTTATCCGCTTATACCCTGAATGCTACAAGTCACTTGACTTCAAGGCATGTCGATTAACAAGTCTAGTACCATTGTGCCCAACTGATGTGGCCCAGGTGGTGGTTCCGCCAACTTTATTTAATGAAGCTGAAGAGCTGTATGCGCCTAGTGATCACCCTGTTTTTCTCCTGGTACCACCCCTATTTGAGAGACATGCACGCCAGTTGTATGCCATGTTGAGTTTTACGGTAACACGGTCTGCTCACATATTACATAATACATACACTACATACGATAGATCCGGACATCTTCTCCTCAGTCACGTCACCACTGACTGAGGGTAAGTGTCCGCTAGCGTTACCTCGCGATACCCTCACTCATACATATGCATAGACCGTGTCTATAGGTACTTACATTAATGATCTAATAGATAAGTCACGGACGGTGTCTATAGCCTAAAATGCCAGCCCGAAGTCTCATCAAAGACGTTCTGGACAGTATACCTGTTACTCATCCAAGCCTTCCGTGGATTTATGAGTGATATGGAGGTCACTCAGATCCTGGAAGAAGATCAAGACGTACTCCACGCTTCAGAACAGGATGAGGTTCGGATAATCCCAGGGCTTCGGGAGTTACGAAATGGCGATGATGTGATTGGGCAACATAGAGAAGAGTCCACAGATGAGCGTACTGGTCAGGCCAGCGTTAGCCATCAACCTGTTATTGTCTGTAATAACGCAAATTAAGTGATTAAAAGTGACAACTATATAAGTAACCGTCAAAAAAGAGAGAAAATTGTCAGGACCGTGAATATAAAAAGTCTTTTGAATGGCTACTCCAGCCCTGCCAAGTCCACCCTTCTTCTCTTCACCACACCAAGAATTGACCTTCCACTTTCCGATACCTGTCCATCTTCATCACTAAGTTGAAACAGACGTTTTCCTGCTATAAACATGTCAATTTCTTTTTGGAATATTGCAAGTCCTTTTGGTTGCAGTTTTACTGGGGATGAGGTGGGTTCAACTTCCCGCAACTGGTACCACTTGCAAAATTGATTGCAAACATGCTGATCACCAAAGTAGGTGAATGAGTCAGCAATATTCCCATTAGCAAATAGATGACGAGATTCAAGGTCCCTACATCTACCACTTTGTGTGTGCGCCTCACATGACAAGTGCCTGTAGTTCCTGATGCGAATTCCGTTGCTTCTGTAAGCTTGCTCTGGGTAGTTCAGTGTTGGTCAAGCATAGCCATTTTCTCATTTTTTGTCCCATCACAAGGCATACCAGTTTTCTGAAGGGAAAACTATAGTCATTCAGGCCTTAGTTGTGCCCACCTACCCAATGGGTCACTTTTGGGAGTGCCTTGCCTCCTGAGATACCTTTTCCCCCTCTGTCCAGAGCTCTGGCTTTTAGATTCGTTGTCCAATATCCTTTCAACCATAAGTAGGATTGCTAAATTCTTTCATGTTTAGATTCCTCAACCCAAAATACATCAGAAATCAACCTTTCTCAATGTCCTACTATTTCTTTTTTGACTATACCTCTTGTATCTTTTTCTCTTCTCTTATTCCCACTAATAGAAGGCCACATGTTGGGAGCGTATATAATACATTCTCGAGGGGTCTCTGACCGGCTTCCGCCACTCAGAGACTGCCTGATAGCTATTCATTCAGAGTGACCACTCAGTACTTGGTTAGAAACTTGTTCCAGAATCAAGATAAATCCTCCTTTTCTTCTTTGTTGTTCATTCGCCTTGTCCTCGCTCTCTTACCTCCCCTTCTTGCCTTCCCTCCATGTTCTGGTACAAAGAAACTAGGGTCAACAGGTGGTTTAGGAGGAGGTCCTGGAGGCGTTCTGGGGTTACAAGTGGCACACAAGCATCGCTGGTTCTGATTATAAAAGCCTGACTTTGTGTAGGCCACGGTGATTGCTTCTTTGGCGGAAATATTGCAGATCGATACAAGGGCAAATGACTGTGTTCCCTTGATGACGCGTATCTAATGTGCGCTAGAGTCACTGAACAACGAAGTATAATTTCTGACTCACCTGACAATTTGGTTTGCAATCATGGTTTGCAAACCGGAAGGGGCCCAGGATGAGGCGATCTCCCCTGGGCCCCTTTTGTTGTGGCTGGCTTTGTATGATGGAGAATCCTTGTGTGTAGAGATCGGCGGACATGGAAGTGCAGGTGGATGTTGGAACCCGACAACTATAGGAGGAATAAAATAAGTAATCTCAACTTCGGAAGAAGATGTATTAACATCAATAGTACCTATAGGAGGAATAAAATAAGTACTACATGTTATTAGTATAAGTTTATAGATAGAATATGTATAGGTACTCACATCTCAACTTCAGAAGAAGATGAGATGTGACAGAAGAAAAATAATCCGAATAATAGCCAGATTACATAAGCATCGGGAATATGCGTACTCGCAACTTCAACAGTGGAGAGAATGTAAGAAGCTGCTGGGATATCCCTCGTCGCCTCTAATCCACCACAAATCTCATTATCATACATGACCTTGGCCAGTTTGACTGGACTATGGTCGCTGTGAAGGATGGAATACCTGTGAAGCATGCTGAAAACACACATTAAATTCATTGGAAGGATATGGACAAAACAGCCACTTGCTGCTCGAACAAATCCACATCTGAGAACACAAAAAGGGAAGAAAACTCATGACACAAACGCTCAGAAACCCCTCGACATTGAATTGCTGTAGGGTTCCTTGGGGATATGCCCTCCCGAATGATGTTGGCGATGGCGATCCCTGTTTCAACTTCGGTCTGATCTCTAGACATTGTCTCGAGTTGGAATGCCCTTGGATCGCATTTCTTCCTCTTGGTTGAGAAGAGTGCAAATGTGAGACGATCGTCTACTCTGATTATTGAGGAAGAGTTGAATGCCTGCATGTTGAGATTGTGGACATCGTTTTCAAAGTCGTTGGATGGAGGGCAGTCTGGATAGATGGAATCATCAGAAAAGTATATCACTGGCAGGACATTACGAGAAGATTTGCGAGAGGACATGGTCTTTGGCAGGTTCGGAGATGTAGATAAGGCCAGTTAGGCCAGGTTCTTTGAATCACAAGAACGTGGGGACCCTGATTTAGTCGGAGTTTACCATGATAATAGAATACACGGGCTGCCTCGCGGTTGCTTCGGCAGTTACATTTCCATTTTCTTAGAGAATACAGGTATGATACCACAACGTCTACAGCAAAGTTGACGGTCCCTCCTGCTTGGACATTACGCAGAAAGCCCATGCAAGTAAAGAAAAATCAGCGTCTAAATACAACAGCAAGTGAACTACATGCTAAGATGCAATGGTGCTTGCAAAGTAACAACCAGTCAGTCGGATCACCATAAATATCAATGGGCCAGTGCGTATTGTTGTCATAGTTAGCATCAAGGGCAGCAGTGCTGTCCATGCTGCCGCAGCACAGTGGCGCTCATGGTAAACAAAGCATTTCCAAGAACATCTTCAAGGAAGAAAAAGATAATGGAAGTGTAATGTGGTGGTTTTCGGACGGCAGGCCAGAAACCCGCTTCGGATCATAGTCGGTCCTGCCCTCCATATTGATGAGCCACAGAGACTTGAGAAAAGTGCAATCAAGGCTGGCAGTCCCAATAACTAACTCCTGCAGGGAAATGGCACAGCAGGGCGATATTTCGTGGTCACTAGCCACTCTGGCTGGATGTCCATATCGCCATTCCATGGTTGGTAAAGATCTGTGAAAGAACGATTGTCAGCATCGGCTTGGCGGATATAAGCCAAACATCACAGCCTGCAAAGGACAGCCCAAAAGACCACAGTGAGCAACAGCATGTGCCAACCCACCAGGTGTGCACAGATAGGACCAAAGAGATAACGGGAGAGCAAAAACGGCTCAAGTGAGGCCAGGTAAAGCAATGGGAGCCAATACTCACGATGTTGTCCATGGGAGACAGCCAGGCAGGATAGACATACAGAACTAATGACTGGAATGTATGTTGCATGAAAACGGGAAAGTTAGGGATCCGAGAGCACGCCCTTGCATTGAGCAGGGCCTTCTTAAGCTATGCAGGCAATGCTGAAATTGAGAACATAGGGCATGCCAGGAGATGGGTGAAATTCCAACATAAAAGTGGGTAGATAGTAATCTCAGGCTAATTTTGGCCTAGTTTGAGGTCATCTAGACGAGAAAAGAGACTGAACCCCATTTCTTCCCTCTCTTTTGACTTCTTCTCAAATTCTTCTTTTTTTTCACCCTCCAATTCTGATACCAACTCACATCCTGCATCCACCCATCTGAACAACCCCCCTGCACAATACTGGGTAAATGAATGCCTCATCTCCCCTTCCTGAATGGTGGTACAGGAATGATACAAAATGGCGGAAGGAAGAAGGATGTGTGCACCAGGTGGGAATTGAATGATGACATTGAGATCCCAAAGTATTAGATGCCCTCCAAGGGACGGGTCATAATCACCAAGAGCAGCAATATCGCACCAGCCATATGGTAGGTTCTGAGGGTCCAGATGTTTTGTAGACTGTGCTGGTCCAAGGTTGAAGGTACACGAGGGATAAACGCTGTTTTCCGGAAAGGGGCGGTCCTTATCAAGATCTGGATGCCTCTTCCAAATGGTCTGGAGATTTTGTTGATAATGCTTGTGTAATTTGGGTGCCCAAATTTGAAACATGACTACAAATGCATTACAATCAAAATTCCACTATGGACTGAAAAGTACTTACAATCTCCACGGCCAGCCAGGGATTTAAAACATGGTAAGTTTTGTAGTTCCTTAATCAAGGAAGCATGTTTCTCAGGCTGGACATAAGATGGTCGTTTTGCTCCTGGACCTAAGGTTATGCCATTATGTATGGATGCACCGGTAAAATTGCGAGGCGTCTTGCAATGTTGTTTGTCAAATTTAGTGCAATGAGCGTAATATCCCATGACTCTATTACACTCCTTGACACTATCCCCATAGCCGGAAGCAGGAGCGCGACCCCCAAGTAGAACGATCACGTACTTTTCAGAGCCCAACGTCAAGGGAATGGACGAACTAACGGAAAAACTCAATAAGGGTCATACAAGCAAACATAAGGCTTACACTCCATCCCATTTTATTTCTACGAGCCCCATTCTTAGCGCTACCTCCTTGGAAATAAGGTGACAGCCCGGCTTTCCCTCAGTAGCACGGGAAAAATACGAGCCTTGAGTGACCCGTTCCTGTGCATCACCCCAATCTACTTCGATGGGCGGTGCAGCCTCATCGATTACTGCCTTGCTAACATTCTTATAGGGCCGCCGACCTTGCTCACGCCTCATCTTCTCGCGTCTATCTTTACGCCGCCTATGGGACTTTGAAAGTGTATGGGGTGGACCCACGGAATCAGCCTGTTGATAACTGTAGGAATCACGTAGATCTCCATCATCAGACACGTCGGGGAGGTCTGAGAGGTATAAAAAGTCGGCCTCGTCGCCATCTACGCCAGCATCATGACGTTGTACAATATGGCATGTAAGTATGTTTTGAACCATTGAATCCAGCTCAACTTGGGGAAAATGGACGTAATTGATGCCATTCTGCAGTTTCATGAGCGAACAGACGAATGCCAGAAAAGGCCGCTCACAGATGTACAGTTGAACTCAAAGCAAGTTTTCCGTTGGTTTAATGGTGACATAGATACGACCTTGGTGAGTGATGCTTTATTACACACTGGAATAGTCTCCTTTGCACCCCGTGGGAGCTGAGAAACGATGAAACTTTGTGTCACGTGAGAATATGTACCAAGTGCGGAGCTCAAATTACAAAATTGTAAATCGAATCCGTACGCCGAAAGCAGAGACCTTAAACGGTAGAGCGTATTTGCAGTGGTTTAAACCACCGATCAAGGTAAAATTTGATTGAACATGGAGTAAAAAATCAACAGTACGTGACTGTCGTCTGGCATTCCACTTTCCAACTCCGATAAATCTTCAATGTCAATGAGTTGGTGAGTCCACTGCTGCTGCACATTCATGGTGATATTTTCTACGAGGCACCTTGTGCTTGCTGTTCCGCCACCGTTGGGCAGCCCTTCACCCCTTGGATCTTCGCAGAATGCTGGAGATACCACCAATGTAGGAGGAGGTCGAATAAAGAGGACTTTGATGGCCGAGGGAAGGAAAAATTGAAAAGAAGCCGAGTTAAGGAAAAACGTGGTTTAAACCACAGCAAATACGCTCTACTGCAACATTTAAAATACGTCTACATTTGATTGAGAATGTAACTCCATTTTAACTCTACGTCATGACATGACTGACAGTCACGTGATTGGGCTGAACAAACAGAGCACGCTGCACTTACCTGTTGTGGAATGTTTGTCATTTGCCCAAATTTGTCACCTGTCCATCCGCCCATAAATCGCTAATTGACGATGCCGGGTATTAAAGCGCTAAAATGTTGATGGGAGAAAGAGGTCGTGAGTTTTAATCATCCACGCGACGTTCTGGTGGCACATCGTGCGCTTGGCAAGCGCTTGGGTGCCAAAAATATATCATAATTAAGTGGATAACGTGGCGGCAACACGTTTCAAACCGGGGTCAATCATTTTTCAAGAATTACATATTCTCATCAGATATTCAAGGTTTATGAACAGAAGCATCTTAAAAATGTGCATATCTGTCGATCTCGATACGTTTAGCAACGACGATCACGAAGAACTTGACGAGGGCACCTTGGAATTATTCAAATCAGACTGGGGATCAAACAAAGAGCCTATCTGTCCAAGACTCCTAGGAAATTTCGCACTCGAAGACGAGAGGCTCGTAAGTTGAATGTAAAAAACGCTGCGACGTGCCTTGAATCCAACCCCGGTGTTTTGGGGATGCTAAAGGAGGCATGGGAGAAGCGAGCGTTCAAGGAAGTGAGAAGATTGGTTGCGTATCTGAATTGGCATCGGTGAAGTCTGATGGGTTGTACTTTGTTGAGATTCTTTGTGAGTTCTCAGTTCCGGTGTTATTAAGCTCATTTCACGAATATCCAATTGTTTTAGCACTTTATGATCGCTTTTCCCGCTCTCTGTCATCGTCCTGACTTCGACCTCCGTCACCACGTTTTCGTCTCCCCGCCCCCTCCGTTGAGCCTGGATGCGCCTGTGCATTCCGACACGTCCAACGCGTTTGACGCGTTCTCCGAAACTTAGGTGCGACGCTTGTCTAACTTTGATGAAACTTGAATAATATGTCTTGCCTATGCAGAAATTCTGTGACTGTCGCGCCCAATCAACGATAAATGGCTACTTCAGTCATTTCCAATCCACCACCAACGATGACCAGCTGACTATACGCACAACCGCCATCTACCATCGAGTCAACTGAGACCTCGTCGAATGCTGTTCATAATGATGATTCGGAGAGGAAGGGAATGACAGGAGTTAAACAATATCGGTGAGAGACTGAAAGTGGGTTCAATACTCATTTATTTGATTTCAACACTCCTACATATACGCTTGCTCGCTTGCCTGGGTATTTACCACATTTCACTAGCCTGTCATTCTCAAGCTCACCTTCCCATGACCATATCTGCCGCCGGCGTCAGGTGCCGCAAAAAAAGAAATACGCTTTCTGCAGTGATGCCGCAAGTTGCCGCCAGTTGCCAGTTGTAAGGCATGATGTGCACGGCCCGGCTGTAGGCCGGGAGCCGAGCCTGGCCCTAGAGACGGCTCACCAAGGGCGTAGGCCCGGCTCCAGAGAAGTCAAAGCCGGAGCCGGCGGCTCAGGACGCTTTAGTGCTACAAAGTTGCATTAATTGACCTACAATAGTATGGACAATCAAAAGTAAAAATTTTATTCAAATTTCTCCAACAATCCGATGCCTTCCTCAAGAACAAAATTGTGACAGTGGCTTCTCTGCGTCTTCTATAAATGCTATGTTCTCTGCGGTAGCTACCTTATCACCTCTGCCAAGTCGACATTTCCACACTTTGCACAAACGTCAGGAATCAAGGGCGCAAGGCCCTCATCAAGGATATTACCACTCTTTCGAACACGTTGCCACAGTCTATCCAGCAAGGTAAAAAGGAGGACAAGATTTGGAGTGTGATGAACGCAGGTGAACGTGACACAGTGGATGAAACATTTATCTGCCGGTTCGATGCAATGCTTGGAGAGGATTGCCGGGATTCGAATGGCCGTTTACTTCACATTCGCAGGGGGAAGCTTGGGATGGGACTGATTACCGCGTATCTGCCCAAAATCGACTGGGCGAATGAGTTGGCACCGGATATGTTGAGATTACTGTAGTATTTCAATCAACTCGGACGTCACGGGTCACAGCGGCTCAAAATTTCCGAAGCATTTCGGAAGTCACAGGTCACGGAGGGGCCGTCCGCAAGGGTTCCGGACAAGGTCACAGAAGGCCAAAAAATCGATTTTTTCCTGCCTAGCCCTCCTGCTGAAAAGACTGGATTCTAAGTTACTGGATGTACTTCTTAGAAGAAATGGAAGTGAATAGACTGAAACGTACTCATGCAGTAAATTCTGACTTAACCCGGTATCTTCAAGGCCACTCAATGTCAAGCCCAGCCCCTTCAGCTGGACGTCCGAAAATTTATCTGGGTCACAGGTCACAAGCACTCCGAATGGTCACTTCCAGAAGTAGCTGTCACAGGTCACAACCCCGTCCAAGTTGATTGAAATACTACAGTATGAGATTTAAGCATCATTCAATGGCAAACATGCGACAACAGGTAAATGCAGCGTGTTTTGTTTGTTCAGTTCAGTCACGTGATCTTCTATTCTGCAACTTGGCATTGGATCGTCATTCTGCATGACAAGACATGGCGTTAGTTAGTCTTGGGATAGCGCAGCTGGTGGGAGAGCGGGGACTAGAATGAAGGTCTAACATTACATACGCAAGTCCAAGGTATGCGTCGTATTGTTACATAAGCTACCTCAAGCCAACACTTCCCCTCGAACCGAACATACGAGCATTCAGTATAGATGGTTCGTAATCTCATCCGGGTGCGTCAAACCTATGCGGAGGAAAAACCCAATGGGAAAAAATCCAACTGCTAGGAAAAAGCTACCGGGTTAGTTTGCAATTCTGAGTCCCATCTCTGACCTGTGCCTTTCATGTTTTGGCTTCGAAATCGCCTTCGTGAGGACATCTGTGGTTTGTTCAGGATTTCGACAACTCTCCACGTCGATTACACCCCCTTCCGCCAGGTTCCTCATATAGTGGTATCTCAATTCTATGTGCTTCGTTCTCTGGTGAAATTGCGAGTTTTTGGTTAGGATAATCGATCCCTCGTTGTCGCCTTTGATGATTGTTGGCGACGTTTGGGTAAATCCTAGTTCGCTGTATAGATTTCTGAGCCAGGATGCCTTGCGGCTAGCTTCGGAGATAGCTATGTACTCGGCTTCCGTGCTTGACAGTGCTAAGACGCCCGTAGTCGATTTCGAATCATCTGCATTTGCAAATGCTGCATCAGCATATCCTAGGAATATATTATCGTTCTCTGTCGTTTCCGAGGGTTTTTTGTAAGTGATCCTATAACCTTTCGTCCCCGCTAAGTAACGACGGATTCGTTTAGCTGCTGAATAGTGCCGTAGGTCAGGATTTCCTGTGTAAGCTGCGAGCTTATTAACAGCATAGGAGATATCTGGCCGGGTACCGTTCGCGATGTATTGAAGTTCACCAATTAGTCTCGTGTAGGAGTTACTGTGGTTCGGTTCTCGCTCGTCTTTATTGGGTCCAATCTTCATATTTGGATCCATAGGTGTCCCAACAGGGTTTCCTTCCGCAAGTCCTTCTCTTTCCAACAAACTCGCGATGTACTTTTTCTGTGAAATCGTTACGGTGTTTTCTTCCCGCGTAATTTCAATTCCGACAATCTTGTTTGGTTCTCCCACGGTCAGGGATAAAATGATGGTTTGACCATCGAAGTCTGAAATTAGGTCGACAGTTCCCCGTCCGGCAACAGTTGCCTGTTTACCTCCTACCCCTGTTACGGATGTATCTCCCAAGGGTGTGTATGAGACAAATGCATGTCTCTGACAAGTTATATGTGAACTTGTTGCTGTGTCGGCCAACCAGTCATAACAGACCAAATGATCTCCATTCATCTCCGTGATACCGGAGGTATTTTCATTACACATACACATGTCCATCTCTTTCATCGGTTTCTCGACGATGAAGGTTACCTTTTCCTCATTGATGTCTGACTGTTTCATAACATTCGACTGTTCTCCACCACTGTTCTTCCTCCCCCTGCTGTTTCCGTTACTTATATCCTTCTTCTTTCCCCAACACTCGGTAGCCTTATGTCCAAACTTCCCGCAATTGTAGCACTTGTTCGCTGGGTTCTTTCGACACTTGTTGGTCCAATGGCCCTCCCTTTTGCTATGATTGCAGTATGGCTTGGTCCTCGCTTTGTCCTTCTCGATACGATTTTCGAATTTGTTACCCCTACGTGGATGTTCACCCATTGCCATATTTACACTTCCACTTGAACGGCTCTATAATATCCTTTTTTGCGCGATTAACGCGAATTTTGTACTCCTCTCTGATGAGACCTATAAGCACATCGCTCGCTTTGGATCGGGGTCATGAGGATTATTCGGTTCAACGAAGATGGTCCAACTTGGAGGTAGCGACGCGGAGATAATACTTGAAGCGAGTATCGTAGATGTGGAATTCGTCATTAGGGAATTTGTTCATGCGGTCACGATAAGACTTCAGAGTGTCGAGATGTTGTAGAATATCATCTCCCTCATTAGCTCTGGTCTTGTAGAGTAACGTTTGAATGTAATTGACGGTCTGATGGGCAGTATTCTCATGCGTATCAGAAAGAGCAGCATACATCTCATAAGCAGTGTGTTTCGTTCCTACATGGTTCATTTGGGATTCGGTAACGTTTTGGATAATGACTTGTTGAGCCCAATGGGCATTTTTATCCCAGTTAGCCGCTCCCTGAGGATCTACATGTGGAGGGGGTCTCACGATGGTTCCTTGGATGTAGCCACAGTTATAGAATACACGACGCATACGTTCTTTCCATCTGTGCCAGTTCTCGTCTGTTAGATGATGGTCTTTGACAATTTTTGCGACATTCGTATAATCTTTAGTGTGAAGGAGCTCGACAGTAGTGATGTGTGGGGGTTGTGAGATAGGGGTTCCTCCAATAGGGGCTTCCGTAGGCAAAGGAGGTGGGATTTGGGAAGGTTGAGGAGGTGGTATCCCTCCAGAGATGTAGTTAGTTGGATCTGACATAGTGTAGTCCTGATTTTTAGGGTTATATCCTGCTCACGCAGGGCTCATAACCTCTTGGGATAGCACAGCTGGTGGGAGAGCGGGGACTAGAATGAATGTCTAACATTACATACGCAAGTCCAAGGTATGCGTCGTATTGTTACATAAGCTACCTCAAGATTTAATTGGAACCCCCTTCTAGCTCTTTTGTCCGCTTCTTCGTTGATATCGTGTCCCTTGTGTCCTGGTATCTACTTTAATGTGATTGAGTTTTCGGGATCTTGAGGAACTTGGCGGCATGCTTAGCGAAGGCGGCTGATCGTCGTTGTGTTGGATGCGGGTGGGTGCGCGCTATGTTGGTGAGCCTCGGCTGCTGTCAGAGTATAAGTATATGGATTTTATCTGTTTGTTAGTTTCATGAAGTTGGGTTGCGAGTCCGATGCCTGCAAGAAGTGCAAGAGACTCCCCATCATAGATGTTTGTTTTTCTTCCCATTCCGTAAGAGTGCGTAGACATCGTCTCGTTACCTAGTTTCATCAGTACGCCTGCACCCGTGTTTCTCTTGCCTTTGCCTCTTTTTCGAGTTCCATCTGGGTTAAAGGTTTTGATCTTTCTTCTAGGGCCATCCGTCATGGCGATTATTACCTCGTTTTTGGTTTTTGTGTTATTCAATCTGCGTTCGGATTTGTTTGTTGTAATCGTCCCTTTTGTTCTTCGGAGGTGGGATGACCTACATCCACGCGATCGAAACTCTACCAGACATTTCGATACTATTTGAATGTTTTTCACGCTCCGATTCACACTCCGGCTAAGCAGTGCATTGTGTTGCGTTTATGTTGCGGGCCGATGACTCCAGGTGATCCAACTTGCTTATGACCGAGGGTGGATGCGTCTGTAGGATATGCATTACATGAAGGGGCGTAGGACAGTCGATGATCTTGATGAGCATCGAAAGGGAAGAAATTTATTGTATATGTTATTGGGTGGCTTCCCATAAGAATTTTTTAATGACATAGATTTTGCACAAATGAGGCAGGACCCTGAAACATTTTTGGAAGGGAGGATATTGTGTTTGGATTTTAAGTTCGGCCAGGTTACGGGTTATGCAATAAGTTCGACCATCGAGGCCTAGTGTGTAAGGCTGTCTTTGCAGCATGCCATGGCCTTGCCATGTCGCATTTGGAGGAGAAATTGCAAAAATTAATCTCATTTTCGAGAAAATTATATAGAATATTTCCATAATTGTAAATATTTCCTTTTTTGGATCAGTTTCGGATGGCGAGGTTACAGGTTACAGGTGCTCTACAAGTTCAGTTCAAGGGGTCCGGTTACGGGTTGCTCGAATCTAATCAAGGTATTCAGTCAACACTTTGAGGTAAAAGCGGCCGAAGCCCACTACAGACCTATAGGTATCATATTCTCTTGTACCAAAACTGAACCGAATAACAAAACAAGAATTACGGTAGCGAGTCCGCGACTCAAAATCCAAACAATGTGTTTGTGTCATACTTTACATTTCCGAATTGATATAAACAGAGTCGTTTTTCACTGGGTTTGAATGTTGAACGTTCAACATTAAGCTTTGACTAATGGACAAATAAGGGAAAGCAGTGGCAAGACCGTGTGAAAGACAACAACATTTAATTTCAATGTTCAACGTTCAACTTTCAACGTTGTCAACCCTCATCGAGGCCTCGCGTCTCCTTTGTCTCCGTCATTCGCTTGTAAATATCTTTTGTTGATTTACTCCGGGCCGCGCCGAATAACTGGTGCCGATTACAAATCACTGATGAAGTCAGGCACGTCGTGGATATGTTTTATTTCACAAACCGGTTTCTCACATACTTTCGTCAATCGCGATGTCGTCCAAAGACGAGAATGTCGAAGTGCTTCGCACTATCGCTGGACTATTACCTAATCAAGGTATTCACATCGCCTCGTTTGAACGTTTCTATCCCAGTGAGCCCCACACTTCGTTGGTTGAAACGAAATCTTACGCCAATCTAGAGCGGAATGGCCCAGTAGACCTGGATGATATCGACGCGGTTATCTCATTGGTTTGTATTATGTGAATGGAGTGAAGAACTGCTCACCCACACCACCTCGTAGCTTCTCACTTGGTATCTCACATCAATAACTGCGCTGCATGAACAATTGAAGGAAAAGGACAAGCTTACAGCGGAAAAGGATGAACAATTGAAGGAAAAGGACAAAGTGTTGCAGTGGACTGTAGCGGAAAAGGACAAGCTTACAGCGGAAAAGGATGAACGATTGAAGGAAAAGGACGAACTGTTGCACCGGACTGTAGCGGAAAAGGACAAGCTTACAGCGGAAAAGGACGAATTAGTACGAGAGTCAGCCGACAGGGTGACAGCGCTTTATGAGGTAGCAGTGAACCCAGGGGCGCCTACTTGGCAAAGGGGTGAGTATCCGTCACTGTTTAGATCATTCCTACCATCTCAACATTTTGCTTCAGGATCGGTCACTCGAGCTGAAGAATGGACATCCTTACATAATGAGAAACGTGTCACAAAACAACCGCCCCTTCCCCAACAAAAACATTTGAAGAGGAATAAACTTATGTCACAGCTCAACCAACTCAATCCAACACAGTGGACGGAAGAGAAACAAATGTACACACCCGTGGTGGACTCTCTCCGCTCAGGGTTTTACCCGCCAAAGTCTGCCGTTTGCGTAATCAATTCTCATGCCAACCCCCTTTTTCCAGCCGACATCAGTTTTGCACGTTTCTCGGATGCCAAGTTCCTACATTTTTTACTTTATTTTTTAGAGTTGAAGCTACACTCCAAGGGCAATTTGACCTCCCCAGCGAATTGTGGCCAAATTCTCAACTATTTCCACATAGCCCATGAGAAACAGCCACATAGGAAGAGTTTCACTGGGATTTTGTCAGACATCGCCCACACTTATGTCTTCACCGCGCGATACGATACAGACAAAGTCAATATCCTCTACCGATGTGTTTCAAGCCTTGCAGACGCGATTATCTTCGCAGATGACCAATCTCAGGAGCAGAACAAAGCTCAGGTCCCTCAGCTTCCAAAGCCATTTGGATTTGATTTTGCCGTTCTCGCTGCCGCCAAGCATCATTTTATCCTTGATGTTCCTATACCCAAGTTGCCTAATCAAGAGGCCGCGCCCACTGCACGAAGGAGGGGGAGAATTAAACAGTCTATCGATCAACAGTGGCAACCTCCATCTCGACATCTCCGTAACAAATCCTTCATAGTGAAAATTGCCCAAAACGACTCCACCGTTGCCAACGAGCTCGAAATTTTGAGAAAACTCAAAGAAGTACAATGCGTTCACCTGCCCGAACTTGTGTGGGCGCCTGAGGGCAATAAACAATTAGGCCTCGTCCCTGTGGGCAAACCTATCGATTTCCAACAGACAGGAGTTCTCTCCCAAAATATCGTGCGAGGGCTTGTCGATGGACTGCAGCACTTGCACAAGCTTGACATAGTCCATCGAGACATTCGGCCTTCGAATTTGGTCCTCCAAGGGAGCAATGTCATTATTATTGATTACGAGACATCGGCAATACTGAATGATGATGATGCAGAGGTCCAATATTTTGGAGGGTTTATAGCTTGGCCAAAGCGACTACTTGAAACAGGCATAAAGTATTACAGACCTGAACCGGCTGACGATCTCTTGGCATGCATCCTGGTTGTCCTTCACTTGCTATTCCCTTCATTTTTCCACAGGTTTCATGCTAGCAGCATTGGTGTTGGACCACAGCGTACTCCAGAAACCCAACGGCTCCTCACCCTTTGGGGAAATATCGAGCGTTCGCGAATATGGGGCCCGTTTGTAAAGGCTGCGAAGGGTCAGGAATATGAACAATTAAAAGGCATGGCGGATGTTTTTTGTCATATCTAGACCCCAACTATCACATGAGGACTTTGCTACTAGGTGCTGGAACTCAAGTTTTTGATGTAAATGTTTACAGCTGATTTCATAACAAGGGAAGTGTGTCTGGCAACACAAAAACCTTGCTTGCTCCATTGAGATACTACTGTGACAAAGCACAAATTTAACTAACACAAAACTTTTGATATTATTAAAAATGGTGTTGGTAAATTTGTGAGCTTCCATGGTAATAGATGATTCAAAGAGTGAAAGTAATGAGCCTGAGGTTGAAATGGTTCCATGTAACTAATAAGAAAGGCATTAAAATGATATCATAGCTAGGTGGAGTGTGGGAGGCTAAGAAAAAAAAGATTTGTTGTGCTGTGTCACTCATGTGCTACAACAATATAATGGGTACAAAAAAGTTCAAGTTCCTTAATATAATGGTTATACATACTTAAGTACTTCCCCTTAACTTCTTTGTGGGCAACAAATCAGGGGTAAGCGGGTCCTTGCCAGAAACTTTCCTTGGTTTTGGAATGGCAGGAACAAAGGTCGGGTGCTCGAGGACACACATGTAGATGATATCAGCGACAAAGCGATCCACATTGCTATCAAAATCCTTTCCCTTGCCCAGGATGGACCAATGTGTAAGGCTGCCCGGGCTCATGTACGTCATCAAGTGGAACGCCAGCAAGCGACATCGCTGCCAGCCTCGCCAACCACCAGTGATGACCCATTGTGCGGAGAAGGAGAAGGCAATCCTCCAGAGTTTGGATGATCCCGACGACAATGACGCCGAGATGACCTATGTCATGTGCGTGTTTTCTCTCTTCGTTCTTCTCATTTCTCGCAGTACTGTTCCCGAACGTGCGCATTTCTCATTCACCTCATGTTTGCACTCCTCTTCTTGCATTGCTTATCCCCGCACTCTCGATTGCGTTCATCTGCTTTTGCAGCCTTTCAATCATCGCCACCTGTACAACAGACTGAAATTCATCGAGAACACAAGAAGCCAGACAGAGGAGGTTGTTGGATGGTGACGTTTAGTCCCAGGGGGCAACAGGCATAGTAGAAACATAAGGAGGATGGAGTACTCTACATTGATTGGTATATGATTTGCTATTGTACATTCTAGGAATTCGAAGTATCTTTGGCAAGCTAGAGACCGCAATAAAGAGCTACGCAGGAATAATGAACCACGGGCAGACCATTGATATGCTGGATGGACATCTATGCAGGGCTGTGGAGTTCTATGGAGAGCTATGCAGACATTTCATCAAACTGTGGAGGTCTGTCAAAACTGGACAGATATGGGGACTATGGCTCTATGGCATTCTATACAGCACTGTCTAAGTCTGTAGAGCCAACCCACCTTTTGCTGATGTTCAGCCACATAATTGGATTGGCTGTTGTGGCACTGCTTAAGCTGGCTTGCTTAATTGCACTTGGCTAAGTGCAAAATTAAGTCACTAGTGATGGCTTATTGTACTTAGCATACTTAACAAACTGCTAAGCACTATTAAGTACAGTTAGGTAATATTGGATTTTCCTGATGTTGCTCCAGGCTGGAGATAGAACATCAATGCCTTGTAGCATCTGTTGTAGATAATGTCAGTATCATAACTCCAACAATAATCATGCTC
>Ga0126375_10000114_pt1 | contig 17172 bp, 16 predicted proteins | sample PanSoiMetPlot_14_FD_109577 | JGI IMG/M metagenome (GOLD analysis project Ga0126375, IMG submission 109577) | Tropical forest soil microbial communities from Panama - MetaG Plot_14 | ecosystem: Environmental > Terrestrial > Soil > Tropical forest | place: Panama | collected 2016-02-17 | reverse complement strand
TACCAAAATACAACCTGTCCGGCTGATTTGCATCGAAAGAGTGCCCTGCACCCGAATAGAGCCATGAAAGGCGGATACGGCGCGTCCTCGCCGTGTTTTTCCACAAAGGCGGAGCAGTGCGATGCCAGGCCCAATCGTCGGCGTCGCGGATAAAGATTTGCACGTCGCTGGCGAGGGCGGGCGCCTCTTCCGGGCAGAAGGGGTAGCAGGCAACGATCGCGCGGAAGGCGGCGCTCCCTTGCGGAAGGACGATCGAGCCCCTTGCGCGTGAGCGGTTGAAGACAGGGCAGAGGCTCCGATCGTGCATGCCAAAGAGATTGACAATCATTGTTGCCGCCGTGGTGATGATGGCCGGTATGGGGTTTTGTACCTAACTTCAACACAACAGCGGCGGATTCGCTGCACGGGCTGAGCCGCGGACCAAGGGCCGCTCTCGCTGGCTCCTCAGCCAAGCCATCGCGCCAAACTCGCGCTAGACTGCAGAACCAGGAGATGCTCATGGTCGAACTACCTGCCCGCGAGGCAATGGAATTCGATGTGGTTGTTGTTGGGGCCGGGCCATCGGGGCTCGCCGCCGCGATTCGCCTCAAGCAGATCAATTCGAATATTTCCGTGGTGGTGGTGGAGAAGGGTTCCGAGGTCGGCGCGCATATCCTCTCTGGAGCCGTCATCGATCCGGTCGGGCTCGATCGCCTGTTGCCTGACTGGCGCTCGGAAGACACACCAATCAAGACCCCCGTCACGGATGATCGCTTTTACTATCTTTCGGCTGGCGGCGCGCTTCGGCTGCCTAATTTCATAATGCCGCCATTGATGAACAATTACGGCAACTTCATCGTTTCGCTCGGCAATGTCTGCCGTTGGCTCGCAAAAAAAGCAGAAGCGCTTGAGGTCGAAATTTATCCCGGCTTTGCCGCCTCCGAAGTTCTCTTTGACGTGAACGGGTCGGTAGCTGGCGTTGCCACAGGTGACATGGGGGTGGGCAAGAATGGTGAACCCAAGGACAGCTTCACCCGCGGCATGGAATTGCGCTCGAAATATACACTGTTCGCAGAAGGCGCGCGGGGCAATCTCGGCAAACAACTGATTGAGAAGCTTGATCTGGGGAATGGGCGGGAACCGCAAAAATTTGGGCTAGGCCTGAAAGAGATCTGGCAAGTCGCACCGGAGAAACACCGCAAAGGGCTGGTGCAGCACACCTTCGGATGGCCCCTCGATAACTCCACCGGTGGAGGCTCGTTTCTGTATCACCTCGACGACAACCTGGTGTCGGTAGGGTTTGTACTGCACCTCAACTATGCCAATCCGTATCTGTCGCCGTTTGAGGAATTCCAGCGTTTCAAGACCCATCCACAAGTGCGGGACACTTTCGCCGGCGGCGAGCGGCTCGCGTACGGCGCGCGCGCCCTGACAGAAGGCGGTTATCAGTCAGTGCCGAAACTTTCGTTTCCTGGCGGAGTGCTAATCGGCTGCGATGCCGGATTCATGAATGTGCCGCGTATCAAAGGCAGTCACAACGCCATGCTGTCGGGAATAATGGCCGCCGAAGCTGCCGCTGCCGCGCTGTCTTCCGGTCGCAGGCACGACGAACTTGCCGAATATGACGCGCGCTGGCGTGAATCGGGCATCGGCAAAGATCTATGGAAGGTCCGCAACGCGAAGCCGTTGTGGTCGAAATTCGGCACGCTCGCCGGTATCGCGCTTGGTGGGCTGGACATGTGGACAAACACTTTAGGCTTCTCAGTATTTGGTACCCTTAGCCACGATAAGGCGGACCATGCTTCCCTCAAGCCGGCTTCCGAATGCGAGCCGATTGCCTACCCGAAGCCTGACGGGAAAGTTACCTTCGACCGCCTTTCGTCCGTATTTCTTTCCAATACAAATCATGAAGAAGATCAGCCGGTTCACCTCCTCGTCGCCGACCTTGGATTGCAGAAAAAATCTGAGCACGACGTGTTCGCCGGGCCATCGGCGCGTTATTGCCCGGCCGGCGTTTACGAATGGGTCGAGGAAGCCGGAGCTCTAAAATTTGTGATCAACGCCCAAAACTGCGTCCACTGCAAAACCTGCGATATCAAGGACCCCAATAAAAACATCACCTGGGTTCCGCCCGAAGGCGGTGGAGGCCCGAACTATCCGAATATGTGATGAGCGGGGCGCGCCCGCTGTCACGATGGCCCACGCGGCCGCGTCGGGCTGATTTCGCGCCCTGAACGAGATGTTCTTGCGGTTGCGGCGCAAAAAGGCCATTCTCGGCTGACATTCGGTGGTTCGCACGCTAACCCGCGACAACCGCCCCATTGGAGCATCGCCCGTGACTGTTTCGAGCTTGAGCCGCTGCGTTCTCGGCAGCGCGCTAGCGGCCTTTCTGGTGGCAGCACCCCAACTTGCCGCGCAGCCAATGAGCGCCTTGCAGTCTGGCAATTCAAGCGCTTCAGGCAGTTATCTTGCTGCGCGGCACGCCGGCCAGCAACGCGATGCCGCTGCGGCGGCCGCCTATTATCGGTCGGCGCTCAAGCGCGATCCAAACAATGCCGAATTGCTCGACCGTGCTTTCCTGTCGTTTTTGATTGATGGTGATGTCGACGAGGCGGTGAAATACGCCGAGCGCGTAGCGCTGGCCGACAAGAACGATCGCGTCGCTCGCCTGGTGCTTGGCGTAAATCTGCTCAAGCGCAAGCAATATGTCGCTGCGCGGCGCGACCTGGCGCAATCGATTCGCGGCCCGGTCACCGACCTTACGGCAACCCTGCTTTCCGCGTGGAGCACACTTGCCGCCAATGACAGCAAGGGCGCGATTGCGGCGATCGATCACCTCGCCGGACCGGAGTGGTACGCGATCTTCAAGGATCTGCATGCAGGCTTAATGTATGACGTCGCCGGCAACCAGAGGGAGGCCGGTAAACGCCTGGAGCACGCCTACAAGCTCGACGCTACCGCGCTGCGGGTGGTCCAGGCTTATGGCAGCTGGATTTCACGCAACCGTTCGCCGAAGGAAGCGCTGACAATCTTTGAGACTTTCGATAAAGCGCTACCGCGCCATCCTCTGGTGGTTGAGGCGATGGACAAGCTCAAGGCGGGAGAGAAATTGCCGCCGCTCGTTTCGAATGCTCAGGCAGGCGCTGCCGAGGCGCTCTATGGCCTCGGCGCTTCTCTCGGTCGCCGTGGTGGCGAAGATCTCGGCCTAGTCTACCTGCAATTGTCGCTATTTCTCAGCCCGAGCCATCCGCTTGCGCTGCTCTCACTTGCCGATCTGTATGAATCACTCAAGAAGCCAGAGCTAGCGATCAAGGTCTACGAGCGTGTCCCGGCCAATTCGCCGCTACACCGCAACGCTGCCATCCAGATGGCCGCCAATCTCGACAGTCTCGATCGGGCTGACGACGCGCAAAAGCATCTGGAGGCGTTGATCAAGCAGCATCCGGACGATCTTGAAGCGATCATCGCACTAGGCAATGTGTTGCGCGGGCACAAGAAATTTGGCGAATGCGCGAACGTCTACTCCAAGAGCGTATCGGCGATTCCAAAGCCCGAAAAAGCGAATTGGGTCATCTTTTATTTCCGCGGCATTTGCTACGAGCGCTCGAAGGAATGGGCGAAGGCTGAAACAGACCTTAAGAAAGCACTCGAGCTGTTTCCCGATCAGCCACACGTTCTCAACTACCTCGGCTATTCCTGGATCGACCAGGGCATCAAGCTGGACGAGGGCATGGAGATGATCAAGAAAGCCGTGCAGCAACGCCCTGATGACGGCTACATCGTCGACTCGCTCGGCTGGGCCTATTACCGGCTTGGCAACTACGAGGAGGCCACCAAGCAGCTCGAGCGAGCGATTGAGCTGAGACCGGAGGATCCGACCATCAATGATCATCTGGGCGATGCTTACTGGAGAGTCGGCCGCGTCCTTGAGGCCAGATTCCAGTGGGCGCATGCGCGCGATCTGAAACCTGATCCGGAAGAGCTCCCAAAGATTGAGGAGAAGCTCAAGTCAGGTCTGCCTGAAGAAACGTCATCGCAGGCCAAGGCGGGAAAGAAGGGCGGCGACGGCGGCTGACCTGATGCGCGAGCGATAGGTGTTCGCGTGGGCGCGACGCTACTGGAAATGGCTCATGCCAAAATTAACCTGACATTGCGGGTGCTGGGCCGGCGTGCCGACGGCTATCACGAGATTGAAAGTCTTGTGGCATTCGCCGATGTCGCCGATGCGTTGACATTACAGCCTGGCGACGATGGAACACTCGAAATCACCGGTCCTTTTGCTAATGAGAGCGGGGCGGTTGCCGACAATTTGGTGCTGAATGCGCTCGTCGCGGCCCGTGGCCACATCGCCGACCTCGAGGCTGGCCGCTTTTCCCTCGAGAAAAATATTCCGGTCGCAGCCGGTCTCGGAGGTGGTTCGGCTGACGCGGCGGCAGCGCTGCGGCTCATCGCCTGCGCCAACAGGATTACCCTCGACGACCCCCGTCTAATGTCGGCGGCGCTCGCAGTAGGCGCCGATGTGCCAGTTTGCCTTCAATCGCGCGCGCGCATCATGCGCGGTATCGGCGAGTTGCTCTCCGTGCCGATCGATCTGCCGCTACTGCCGGCAGTATTGGTCAATCCGCGTCTGCCATTGGCAACGCGCAATGTCTTTAGCAGGTTTGCAGGGGTGCAAAGCAGGAGGGCTCTCGCCGATGTGCCGCGAGAGTTTGGTGCTCTGGTTGAATTTCTCAAGCTGCACGATAACGATCTCACGGCTGCGGCCTGTGCCTGCACGCCCGTAGTGGAGGAGGTGCTGGAAGTCCTAAACACTTTAACAGGTGTCAGGCTCGCTCGCATGTCAGGATCGGGGCCGACATGCTTCGCCCTGTTCGTCACTCCAAACGAAGCGGCAACAGCCGCGCAAAAGCTGGGGGATGAGCGGAAAGATTGGTGGGTCCAATCTGCGACAATCGGCTCAATATCCGCGAAAACTTGAATTCGCGGCGTGCGGCTAGTGTGCGCGGCCAATGCAAAAAGCGACCGCCTCCTCTAATGCCGACTTGATCTCGGACGACGAAACCAAGGCCAGTGCATCGGTGGCGATTGCGCCGTAGTGGCGGGCGCGCCCAACCGTATCGTCAATCGAATGGTATTTCGCCATCAGCCCGATGGCCTGCTCAAGATCGTCGTCACGGACGTCGCCTTGGCCCAGCGTCCGGTTCCAGAACGCGCGCTCACTTTCAGTCCCGCGCCGGTACGACAGGACAACGGGTAGGGTGATTTTCCCCTCACGGAAATCGTCACCGACGTTTTTGCCGAGCTTCGCGGATTTGCCGCCATAATCGAGGGCGTCGTCGATCAGCTGAAATGCGATCCCGAGATTCATCCCAAACGACCGACAAGCCGCCAGTTCGGCCTTTTCTCTTGCTGCAAGTGCCGGCCCTACTTCACAAGCAGCCGCAAACAATTCAGCAGTCTTGGCGCGGATGACTGCCAGGTACTCGTCTTCGTTGGTGGCTGTATTCTTGGCGGTACCAAGCTGCATGACCTCACCTTCCGCGATCACCGCCGCTGCCGATGAGAGAATGTCGAGAGTATGCAGGTTACCTACCTCGACCATCATCTTGAAAGCCTGGCCGAGAAGAAAATCGCCCACCAGCACACTCGCCTCGTTTCCCCACAGCATACGCGCCGCAACCTTGCCACGACGCATATCGCTTTCGTCGACCACGTCGTCGTGCAAGAGCGTGGCGGTGTGCATGAATTCGACGGCGGCTGCGAGCTTGATGTGGCCATCGCCGGAATAACCGCCAAGCCTGGCCATCGCTAGGGTGAGCATCGGCCGAAGCCTCTTCCCGCCGGAGGAAATCAGATGATTGGCGACCTCCGGGATCATGGCGACATCGGAACCGGTGCGCGCCAGAATCGTCGAGTTGACGCGTTCCATGTCGGGTGCCACCAGTTCGGCCAAGCGGTTGAGCGACGCCGAGTTCGGACTTTCAAATGGAAGGACAACGGCCAACTTCATCTCCGGCATTGATAAGACGTGAGCATAGGAATGCTGTGTTAATGCGGCAAGTGCGTTAGATTGTCATCTGCGCGCATTTTAATGCGGCGTCATTCAACAAAGGGACTGCAAAGGCGATGCACGAGCTCCTTCGAACCAACGACGCGGTTCTGGTCTCTGCGGTGGTGGCGCTGCTGGAAAGCGCCGGTATTAATTCACTGGTGTTCGATCAGAATATGAGCGTGCTTGAAGGCTCGCTCGGCGTCCTGCCGCGCCGGGTGCTAGTTGCAGAAGGCCAGGAGCTGCGGGCGCGCCAGCTTCTGAAAGACGCTGGTCTCGGTCACGAGCTGCGTCCCGATGAAAACTGAGACCGAAACGAGCGAAGACGCCATTCTTGGCGGCATGCTCCGGTTGCGGCAGCCATTGCACGGCCACCGTTTCGGCCATGACGCGGTCCTGCTGGCGGCAGCCACAAGAGCATGCGGCGGCGAGCACGCGGTCGATCTCGGCTCGGGTGTCGGCGCCGCCGGCCTTGCCCTTGCTGTGCGTGTCCCCGAATTGACAGTCACACTGGTCGAGCTTGATCGAATGCTGTCACAGCTTGCCTCGGACAATGCCCGGCTCAATCATCTTGATGGCCGCGTCAGGACACTTGCTCTCGATGTGGAAAACCTAGCCGCGTTGCAGGCCGCTGGAATTTTAGCTGGTACCATTGATCGTGTCCTAATGAACCCGCCGTTTCATGATGCGCGGCGCCAGAATGTCTCGCCCGATGCTCGCCGTCGCCTTGCCCATGTAGCAGAGCCGGGACTGCTTCAGCGCTGGGTCACCACTGCGGCGTGGCTCTTGAAGCCACGTGGTGTACTTACGCTCATCTGGCGAGCCGACGGATTGGAAGACGTCGTCGGCGGACTGCGGCCGGCATTCGGCGAGATCGCCGTACTGCCAGTGCTTCCGAGGCCAAATACGCCAGCGATCCGTGTGCTGGTGCGCGCGATGAAGGCCGGTTATGCCACCCAAATGGATTATCCCCCTCTTAGCCTCAATGACGAGCACGGCCAGCCGACGGCGACTGCCGAAGCCATCTTACGCGGGGGCAAAACGCTGACAATTTCGGAGATGTAAGCGCTCCGCGTGCCTGCCTAAACTCTGCGCCGCCCGGGCACAAAATCGCGCCAGCGCGTGGTCGTCAACTGGCGCCGGATGCGCTCTAAAATTTCGTCACTTAGGTACGAAAGGCCAATAACGCTGCCGATTAACAAGAACAGAAGTGTGATCTTGGGATCCATTGATTCGTCTCTTCAAGCGCCTTCACTACGTGTGTTGCAAAAAGCATTCCAAAGTTAAAAATTAGGCAATGCCGGATAGTTTTGGAGCAAATCGTCTCGCTTTTATTGCATCGCGAATCCGGCGCCGGTTCGCGACCATGAAGCCCTTCCGCCTTTGACTTAAGGGGTAGGGGCTGCCTATCTGAAAGAGATGGCCACTTCCACCCATCCCAATTTAGGCAGACGTTTGATTGACGCGGCGGCCCGGCTGGTGCCGCGGCGGTTCCGCACCGACATTCCCGTGGTTCCGGTGGTGCGCATTGCTGGAGTCATTGGAGTCGTCACCCCGCTGCGACCAGGACTGCTGCTTTCGACCATTGCTAGGTCGTTGGACCGCGCTTTCGCGATGCCCCACGCGCGAGCAGTGGCATTGATCATCAACTCGCCCGGCGGCTCTCCCGCGCAGTCAAACCTCATCTTCCGGCGTATCCGGCAGCTCGCCGATGAGAAAAACATTCCGGTGCTTGCGTTCGTCGAGGATGTCGGCGCATCAGGAGGCTATATGGTGGCCTGCGCCGGCGATGAGATCATCTGCAATGAATTCTCGATCGTCGGATCGATTGGTGTGATCGGCGCTTCCTTTGGCTTTCACGAGCTGATGGATAAGGTTGGGATCGAGCGGCGGCTTTATACCTCGGGGGACCAGAAGGCGATGCTGGATCCATTCCTTCCCGAGAAGCCGGAAGATGTGAAAAGGGTCAAGGCGATCCAGCAGGAAATCCATGACAATTTCATTGCGTTGGTGAAGGAACGCCGCGGGTCCAAGCTGAATGGGTCCGACAAGAGCCTGTTTTCGGGGGAATTCTGGACCGCCCAAAAAGCGATCGAGCTGGGACTCGCGGATCGTATTGGCGATCTACGGTCGACTCTGCGCGAGCGATTTGGCGAGAAAGTGCACGCGCCCCTCATTTCAGCCGAGCGGTCGTTATTCGGCAGGCGGTTGCCGGGCGTCAATCTCGTCGATGCGCTCACTTACCATGCCGACGACCTCATCTCTGCGCTTGAGGTGCGCGCGATCTGGGGCCGCTACGGCTTTTAGGGACTGCCGTGTCTCCTACTGTACCGGCTTGTTGCCAAACAATTTTGCAATGGCGGCGGCTTGCTCGCGTTGCTGTGCGATCGAGGCTGCAAATTCGGCGGCGTTTCCGGGGCTGACGATTTGCCCAGTCGCCGTCAGTCTCTTCACTAATTCGGGATCGGATGCGGCTGTGCGGACATCGTCGGCGATCTTGGCGCGCACGTCATCGGCGATCCCGGGCGGTCCAAACAGCCCGACCAATCCGTCGAATTCGAGCGAAGGGTAGCCTGCTTCAACCGCTGTGGGAACGTCGGGGATGGCCGGTGCGCGCTCGCGATTGGTAACTGCCAGCACTTTGACCGCTCCTGCCTCTACCTGCGGGCGCACGATCGCATAAGCTGGCATGTAGACCTGGATGACGCCGGCCGCGAGATCGGAGGCCGCACCGGCGGGGTTCTTGTAAGGTACTTTCGTCATCTTGAGTCCAACGGCGTGCAGATAACCGGCAAACACGAAATCAGTAAAACCGGTAGCGGTTGTCCAGTTCAACTCGCCGGGCTTGGCGCGGGCCAACGCCTCCAACTGTTTCAGCGAATTGACATTCAGCGAAGTGGGGACGCTGACCGCGACCACGGTTTTGGAGATGCGCGCGATCGGAATGAGGTCCTTGGGATCGTAGGGAACCTTTTCGTGGAAATAAGGATGCGCGGTGAAAGAGCTCACCGGTGACACAAGCAAAGTGTGATCGTCCTTGGCGCCAAGAAAGCCGGTGATGGCAACCATGCCATCGCCGCCCGGGCGATTTTCTACAACGATCGGCTGACCCCAAGCCACGGACAGCTTGTCGGCGAACAACCGCGCCCCGATATCAACGCCGCTCCCCGGTCCGAGCGTTATGATGAAATGGACTGGCCGGCTGGGCCAAGTGTCCGCTGCGGCAGATGGCCAGGACAGCAGCGGCGACAGTGCAAAGATGGTGAACGCCAAGATCCAGCGGGCGTTCAAGGAATTGCTCATGGCTCCTCCCCAGCCGGCCGACCACTCAAAGCGATGGCCGTTACGGCGCTTCCAATGAAATAAACCCTTTTTGAGTTTAACTTATCCGCCGCAAATCACACCACTATGACGCGCATGAGCGACGCTGTGACGCTGTTGACCGCCTTACACCAGGCCCGATCCGCCCCGAAAATGTCGCCTTCGCAACCGATTCTGGAGCATCGGATACCCTATCGGAGCTGCCTATGCCGTCGTTTTTGCTTTCGCCGCTGCTGAAGTGGTCGCTCGCCGCGCTGGGCGGTGCCGCGATCGTACATTGGGCGGTCAAAGAAGCGCGCCGGATCAATCAGGAGCTCGATCAGGCCAGGCGCGTGAAGGCGAAAATCACTGATGCCGAAAATCGGCCGACGCTTCGCCGTGACCCGATAACCGGCGAATACCGGCTCTAGTAAGCTCGTTTTGCTGATCGATCGGGGATTTCAGCGGTGGGGCACGCCCTTGTGGCCGCCGATCATCGCGCCGAAGAACAGCAGGATCAGTACCCACCCAATTAATTGAAAATAAAACATCGATTTCCCCACCGCGATCATGCTTTTTCTTCCTGATCGGTCGCGGGGGATAACAGCCGCGGTTCAACAGCCCGTAAATATGGCTCGACTTGACCCTTTTTGGGGCCGCCTCTAGGGTCGAATCTATTCCCGTGCTTAAGAATCAGTATCTGTCCGATGGCTGAAGCCAAACTTCGCGCCAGCGATGGCACGCATCAAAGCAACCTGGACCCGTCGCGGTCATTCCAGGGCCTGATCTTTGCGATGCAACAGTATTGGGCGAATTGGGGCTGCGTCATTTTGCAGCCCTACGATATGGAAGTGGGAGCGGGCACTTTTCATCCCGCCACCACACTGCGGGCGCTCGGGCCGAAGCCGTGGAATGCCGCTTATGTGCAACCGTCGCGCCGGCCAAAAGATGGCCGCTATGGCGAGAACCCGAACCGATTACAGCATTACTATCAATTCCAAGTGATCCTGAAGCCGTCCCCGCCGGACATTCAGGACCTCTACCTTAGTTCGCTCAAAGCCATCGGCATTGATCCCGAGATTCATGACATTCGCTTTGTCGAAGACGACTGGGAAAGCCCGACATTGGGGGCGTGGGGGCTTGGTTGGGAATGTTGGTGCGATGGAATGGAAGTAACCCAGTTCACATATTTCCAGCAGGTCGCCGGATTTGAATGCTCACCCGTTGCCGGCGAACTGACTTACGGGCTCGAGCGTCTGGCGATGTATGTTCAGGGGGTCGACAATGCCTTCGCGCTTAACTTCAACGGCCGTGACGACGACAAGAAGGTGACTTATGGCGACGTATTCCTGCAGGCCGAACAGGAATATTCCCGCCACAATTTTGAATTTGCCGATACTGCGATGCTGTTCGAGCAATTCAAGATGGCGGAAGCCGCCTGTCAGAAATATCTCGGCGCGGGCTGGGCTAATGGCAAGAAGCAGCGTCACCTGATGGCGTTGCCGGCCTACGACCAGTGCATCAAGGCAAGCCATGTGTTTAATCTATTGGATGCGCGCGGCGTTATCTCGGCCACCGAACGGCAGAGCTACATCTTGCGCGTGCGCGAACTGGCGAAAGCATGCGGCGAGGCCTGGCTGGCGACCGAGGGCGGGGGAGCGGCTTCGGTCGCAAGGTGACAAGTATCGCTTGCCCTGCTAGTCCGACCGCGAAAACGCGATGCCCGATCTCCTGCTTGAATTTCTGTCTGAGGAAATCCCTGCGCGCATGCAGGCGCGTGCGGTCGAGGATCTGCGCAAGCTTATCACCGACCGGCTGGTGGCGGCTGGACTCGTCTATGAGGGCGCAAAGGCCTTCGCCACACCACGGCGATTGGCCCTGTCGGTGCGCGGCGTGCCTGCGCGTCAGCCCGACATCAAGGAAGAGAAGAAGGGCCCGCGCGTCGGCGCGCCGGACGGCGCTATCGCCGGTTTCCTGAAAGCCGCGAGACTCAAATCAATCAAGGAAGCAAAGGTTCAGGCCGACAAGAAAGGCGATTTCTACTTGGCCGTGATCGACAGGCGAGGCAGGCCGGCGATCGATGTGATCGCCGAGATGATTCCTGAAGTCGCGCAAACATTCCCGTGGCCAAAATCCATGCGGTGGGGTAGCGGGCGGTTCAACTGGGTACGCCCTTTACATTCGATCGTCGCGACCTTTGGACCAGAGACCGAAGAGCCTGAGATCGTGCGATTTGAAATCGATGGCATCAAATCGGGCGACCAGACTCGGGGCCATCGTTTCATGGCGCCTGCACCGTTCACGGTGCGCCGCTTCGACGACTACGTTGCCAAACTTGAAAATGCCAAAGTCGTGCTCGATCCGGCGCGGCGCGCCGACATGATCCTCGCCGACGCCAAGAACCTCGCCTTCGCACAGGGCTACGAACTCGTGGAGGATGAGGGCCTTCTGGCCGAAGTCGCTGGCTTGGTTGAATGGCCGGTGACTTTGATGGGGACATTCAATGAGACATTTTTGGCGATCCCTGGCGAAGTGATCCGCGCGACCATCCACAACAACCAGAAATGCTTCGTCCTGCGCGACACGCAGACGACGAAGCTCATCAACAAATTCATTTTGGTGGCCAACGAAGAAGCGGCGGATGGCGGCAAGGCGATCATCGCCGGCAACGAGCGCGTGATCCGCGCGCGGCTATCCGACGCCAAGTTCTTCTACGAGACTGACCTGAAGATGCGGCTTGAAGACCGGTTGCCGAAATTCAATCAGATCGTGTTCCATGAAAAACTCGGTACGCAGGCCGACCGCATCACGCGCATTATGGCGCTTGCTGGTCAGCTGGCGCCGATCGTTGGCGCCGATAGGGTCAACGCTGAGCGGGCTGCACAATTGTGCAAGGCAGACTTGCTAACGGAAGTGGTCGGCGAATTTCCCGAGCTTCAGGGCCTGATGGGCCGCTACTACGCCGAAGCGCAGAACGAGGACGAAGAAATCGCGCGTGCTTGCGAAGACCACTACAAGCCGAAAGGACCGGATGATCTCGTTCCCACTGATCCGGTTTCGGTTGTCGTCGCGCTTGCAGATAAGATCGACACACTGGCCGGCTTCTGGGTGATTGATGAAAAACCGACCGGCAGTAAAGATCCTTATGCGCTGCGACGCGCAGCTTTGGGCGTGATTAGGATCGTGGTGGATAACCGACTGCGACTGCCACTCAAAAAGGTGTTCCAGAAGGTGATCAAGAAATCTTCGGCGAGCAATGACCTGCTGGCGTTCTTCGTCGACCGTCTGAAAGTGCAATTACGCGAACAAGGTGCACGACACGATCTTGTCGATGCTGTGTTCGCATTGGAAGGCCAGGACGACCTACTGATGATCGTGCAGCGTGTCGATGCCCTTGGAAAATTTCTCGATAGCGATGACGGCAAGAACCTGCTCGCAGGTTACAAGCGGGCAACCAATATCATTCGTATCGAGGAAAAAAAGGACAAGCGCCATTACACAGCGGCGCCCGATACGAAACGGTACCAATTGCCCGAAGAAAAGGCGCTCGCCGATGCGATCATTGTAGCAAAGAAAGAGGCCTCGAGCGCCGTTGACAAAGAGGATTTCGCTGCTGCCATGCGTGCCATGGCCAGGCTGCGCCCGCGTGTCGATGCATTTTTCGACGAGGTCACCGTCAATGTCGACAATAAAGACTTACGGGAGAACCGCCTCCAGCTTCTCAATCAAATCCGCGAAGCGACGCGCGCAGTTGCGGATTTTTCCAAAATAGAGGGCTAAGCTGCGCTCCCGCCATTAGGCAAAGCCAATAGGTGCGTCCATGTCAGCCTATGCGCGCGACCCAATCCTAACACCCGTTTCCATCACCAACCTGCGTCCGACTCAGATCTCGGTCGGGATGCATGAAGTCAAGGAGAAGCGCAAGCGTTTGCGTGAGCGCGGCGCCAAGAAGATTGGAAACTTCCTTGGAGATCACATGATCCCGGTGATCCTTGGTCCGAAAAAACGCCCCTATGTGATCGACCATCATCATCTAGCGCTCTCGCTCCATAAAGAGGGCGTGAAAAAAGTGCTGGTGACCATTGTCGCCGATCTCAGCCAGCTCGATCTCGACGACTTCTGGCTGGTCCTCGACCATCACAGCTGGGTGCACCCTTACGATCAGAATGGACGCCGCCGCGACTTTTCAAAAATTCCCAAATCAATCGACAAGCTCAAGGACGATCCATTCCGCAGCCTCGCAGGTGAGCTTCGCCGCGCGGGTGGCTTTGCCAAGGACACCACACCGTTCAGCGAATTTTTGTGGGCCGACTTTTTTCGCCGGCGCATGAACCGCAAATCCCTGCAACACAATTTTCCCGCCGCGGTCAAAATGGCGAAAAAATTGGCAAAGAGTCTCGATGCTCACTATCTACCTGGCTGGTGTGGTCCAGTGGACTCATGACAGGCAATCAGGCAAGAAGACTTCGAATCAGCCGTCGTTTGGCGATTTGTCGAAGATCAGCAAAAGGGGATAAAGGCCATGACCATCAGTATTGCGCACTTGCAGCCGATCGTCGCACTCATTGCCGGTATTCTCATTCTTATTATCCCGCGCCTGCTCAACATCATCGTGGCCGTCTACCTTATCCTGATCGGTTTGCTCGGCCTTGGGCTTTTTCGCTAGTGGGATATCCGGCCTTGCGCTGGACTGTTCAGCAGTGCTTTTAAGGCCAGTCGTCGTCCAATCTGCTTTGATCTATGGCCAAACGAAAACTTTCGCGCATCGGCGTAAAACGCAGGAAACGATCAGTGCGAAAACCGGCCCGCCGAAAGGCAAGGGCGGCTGCCCGGCAATCCAAGGGTAAATGGGTCTACGGTTTCGGCGGCGGCCGTGCCGAAGGCACGGCCTCCATGCGCAATCTCCTGGGCGGCAAGGGGGCCGGGCTCGCCGAAATGGCCAATCTCGGGCTTCCCGTGCCACCTGGCTTCACGATTACGACCGACGTCTGCACCTACTATTACGGACACGATAAGCAATATCCGAAGAACCTGCGCGTTCAGGTCGAGAAGGCCTTGGCTCAAGTCGGACGCATTACTGGCAAGACATTCGGCGACAAAAGCAACCCGCTATTGGTTTCTGTCCGCTCCGGCGCTCGCGCCTCGATGCCCGGCATGATGGACACGGTGCTAAATCTCGGTCTCAACGACGAAACAGTTGAGGTACTCGCAAAGAAATCTGGCGACCGACGCTTCGCCTATGACAGCTATCGGCGCTTCATCACGATGTACTCCGACGTGGTGCTCGGTATCGGCCACGAGCATTTCGAGGAATTGCTCGATCGTCATAAAGAGCGTCAGGGTTACAGCCTCGATACCGAGCTTTCAGCCGACGATTGGTCCGTGCTGGTCGTGCGTTACAAGAAGCGAGTCAAAGACGAGGCAGGCCATGACTTCCCGCAGAATCCGCATGAACAGCTTTGGGGCGCGATCGGGGCCGTCTTCGGCTCATGGATGAACCAGCGTGCCATCACCTATCGCAAGCTGCACAATATCCCGGAAAGCTGGGGCACGGCCGTGAGCGTGCAGGCCATGGTCTTCGGCAATATGGGCGACACCTCGGCGACCGGTGTTGCTTTCACGCGCAATCCTTCGACGGGCGAAAAGAAACTCTACGGAGAATTCCTGATCAACGCGCAGGGCGAGGACGTCGTCGCCGGTATTCGTACGCCGCAGGAGATTAACGAGGCGGCCCGCAGGGAGTCGGGCTCCGACAAGCCGTCGATGGAGTACGCGCTGCCGAAGGCCTACGCCGAGCTAAAACGCGTCTACAATGTGCTGGAACGTCGTTACCGCGACATGCAAGACCTCGAATTCACAGTCGAGCAAGGCAAATTGTGGGTGTTGCAGACGCGCTCGGGCAAGCGAACTGCCAAGGCCGCACTCCGCATCGCCGTTGAGCTCGCCTACGAAGGGCTGATATCGAAGAATGATGCGGTGTTGCGCGTCGATCCGCTCGCGCTCGATCAGTTGCTGCATCCGACCATTGATCCGCGTGCGCATCGGCGCGTCATTGCGACGGGGCTTCCGGCTTCGCCAGGCGCCGCCAGCGGCGAGATCGTATTTTCGCCTGACGATGCCGCGCAGCTGAAATCCGACGGGCGGAAGGTTGTTCTGGTGCGTGTGGAGACCTCGCCTGAGGACATCCATGGCATGCATGCGGCAGAGGGCATTCTTACGACGCGCGGCGGCATGACGTCCCACGCTGCGGTTGTTGCGCGCGGAATGGGCAAGCCATGTGTTTCCGGCGCTGGCTCGCTGCGCGTCGACTACGCCGCAGGCACCATGACCGCCGGTGGCCAGGCCTTCAAAAAGGGCGATTACATCACCATTGACGGCTCCACTGGACAGGTGCTGGCGGGGAAGGTCGATATGATCGAGCCGCAATTGTCCGGCGAGTTCGCAACCTTGATCGGCTGGGCCGACAAGGTGCGCCGGCTCGGTGTGCGCGCCAATGCCGACACGCCGGCCGATGCTAAAGCCGCGGTTCGGTTTGGCGCCGAGGGCATCGGACTTTGCCGCACCGAACACATGTTTTTCGAAGAGGACCGAATTCAGGCAGTCCGCGAGATGATTCTCGCCGACGACGAGATATCGCGCCGCGCTGCGATCGCGAAGCTTTTGCCGATTCAGCGCGCTGATTTTGTCGAGCTATTCGAAATCATGGCGGGTCGACCGGTAACCATACGTCTGCTTGATCCGCCCCTGCACGAGTTCCTTCCACATGGCGACAAAGAGATTGCGGAAGTCGCTGCCCTCATGCGGGCCGACCCGAAGAAGCTCGCTGCTCGCGCGAATGAGCTTTCCGAATTCAACCCGATGCTCGGCTTCCGCGGCTGCCGCATCGCGATCGCTTATCCGGAAATCGCTGAGATGCAGGCGCGTGCTATTTTTGAGGCAGCGCTTGAGGCTGCCAGGCGCACGGGCAAACCTGTGGCGCCCGAAGTGATGGTGCCGTTAATTGTCACCAAGACCGAATTTGACTTAGTCAAGTCAAGCATCGACGCAATGGCACAGGCGGTATCAAAAGAAAAAGGCACCAAGGTCAACTACCAGGTCGGCACGATGATCGAACTTCCCCGCGCTTCCTTGATGGCCGACGAGATCGCGCAAAGCGCCGAATTCTTTTCGTTCGGCACCAATGACCTTACTCAAACTACATTTGGCATCTCCCGCGATGATGCGGCGAGCTTTCTCGGCATCTACGCGGCACGTGGTATCCTCCCTGTGGATCCATTCGTATCAATCGATCAGCGCGGCGTCGGTGAGTTGGTCAAAATCGGCGTCGAGCGCGGCCGTAAAGTTCGTCCGAAGTTGAAGGTCGGCATCTGTGGCGAACACGGGGGCGATCCATCGTCGGTTGCCTTCTGTCACGAAGCCAAGCTCGACTATGTATCTTGTTCGCCCTTCCGAGTGCCGATCGCACGCCTTGCTGCCGCGCAAGCCGCGCTTGGCAAATCCATGGCCAGCCAAGCGTAAAGCGCGCGAGTTCCAGCCTAAACCGCGACCAAAATCCTCTACCTCAAACCGCAGGTCGGCCGCGGGTGTGATCAACCACTTCGGAAGCATCACGCACGACTTCTGCGGATGCGCGGGTCTGCGTCGCTGCGGCGGCGAGTTAGCCCAAGCCTGGAAGTGAGCATGCGGGTTCGTGAAAAAACTGGCGCTTTGGTATTAGGTGGCAGCGATTGCGATATAGTTAATTTTTATTTCCTGTTCGTTACTGCGAAAACAGCAATGGTTCCGCGACCCGGCGCCCCGCTATCTCTGCACACGCCGCCGCGCAGTTAACGCCTTCGCAAGGT
>Ga0126375_10000113_pt1 | contig 17183 bp, 16 predicted proteins | sample PanSoiMetPlot_14_FD_109577 | JGI IMG/M metagenome (GOLD analysis project Ga0126375, IMG submission 109577) | Tropical forest soil microbial communities from Panama - MetaG Plot_14 | ecosystem: Environmental > Terrestrial > Soil > Tropical forest | place: Panama | collected 2016-02-17 | reverse complement strand
GCGACATGAGCCTTGCCAACCCGCACCGCGGATCCACGGCGGGGGCACGACGCCGGGCCAGCGTATGATGCATGGGTAGCGTTGTTACAAACCCAATGGTCAGAAATGCGCGAGGTCCGGAATAATCATGCGCGCGGCAGCCTCGATTAGTGCGAGGTGGGAAAATGCTTGCGGAAAGTTTCCCAGGTGCCTCCCTGTCTTTGGATCGAACTCCTCGGCATAGAGGCCGAGGGGCGAGGCGATCCGGAGCAGCCGTTCCATCAGGTCACGGGCTTGTTGCATCTCTCCCACGATCGCGAACGCCGACACAAGCCAAAAGGAGCAGATCAAGAACGTTCCCTCCTTGCCGGAAAGCCCGTCGTCGGTCTCATTGGTGCGGTAGCGCAGGACGAAGCCGTTCTCGGTCAACTCCTCGGCAATGGCGAAAACAGTGTTGCGAAGGCGTTTGTCGTCAGGTGCGAGGAACTTGAAACTCCCCGCCAGCAGTGTCGAGGCGTCCAGCGCGTTGGTCTCGTAGTGCTGACGCAGCACGCCCCGGTCGCTGACGCCGTGCGTGAGGACGTCGGCCCGGATCTCGTCCGCCGTTGCGCGCCATGTCGCCGACTGCTTCGAGTCGCCTCGGATCTCTGCCAGTGCGCTCGCCCGGTCCAGCGCGACCCAGCACATTAGCTTGGAGGACACGTAATGCTGAGGCTTGCCGCGGGCCTCCCAGATGCCCTGGTCGGGGTCGCGCCAGACACGGGTAGCGCACTCCGCCTGCGACTCGACGATCGGCCAGAGTCGGCGTGGCAGGCGCTGGTTCCGCCGGGTATGGAGCAGAATCGAGTCGAGGACCGCGCCGAAGACGTCGTTCTGATGCTGACGAAAGGCGGCATTACCCACGCGAACCGGACGCGCACCTGCATAACCCGAGAGATCCTCCCGCGTCGATTCGGGCAGTTCGCGACGGCCATCGATGCCGTACATTATTTGCAGCGAACCGTCCTCGGTCGTCTTGACGTCGGCGACGAACTGCATGAACTCGTCCGCTTCCCAGTCCAGGTTGAGCCAGTGGAGTGCCTGGAGCATGAAAGTCGCATCACGCATCCACGTATAGCGGTAGTCCCAGTTGCGCTCTCCACCGGGTGTCTCTGGGAGGGAGGTGGTGAGAGCCGCGACCGCTGCGCCGGTCGGCATGAAGGTCAGACCCTTGATGGTGAGCGCAGAGCGCACGATCGGGACGCGGTAAAGGTGGTCCGGAATGCGGGCCTCTCCCAGCCAAGTACGCCAATAGCGAATCGTGGCCGCGATTCGCGCTTCAGCTTCGTCGGCGTCTCGCGGTGCGGCGAGTCCTTCGGCCCAGGAGAGCGCACAATACGCCCGGTCGCCCGGCCCCAGGACGTGGCGCGCCCGAACGCTGTTGCCCTCGATCCCCAGCGCGAGATCCGAACGGAGGCGGATCGTTTGCCCCGCGCCGCTCGCGTCGGCTGCATGGCGGTCGCCATCGACCGCGATCCACTGCGCCGACACACGGCCGTAGTCGAAGGCGGGCTCGCAAACAAGTTCGACCTCGACCATGCCTTCGAGGCCGAGGACCGTTCGCACGAGCATATGGTCGGCGTCGTAATCTTCGGGAGCCCGCGTGTGGGGTGTGATCTTGTCGACATGATCCCAGCGACCGATCGTCAACGCGTCGCGCACAAGAATCCAGCCGGTCGGCGATTTCCAGGTCGTGACCAGGACGTTCGTTCCCGGCTCGTAGATCCGCGTTGTCGGGTGGTTGATCCCGAAGGGCCCAAAGCGAAAGCTTCCGGCCTGCCGGTCGAGCAGGCCGCCGAACACGCTCGGCGAGTCGAAACGGGGCACGCAGAGCCAGTCGATCGATCCGTCTGGGCCCACGAGTGCGCCGGTATGGCAGTTGGACAAGAACGCGTAATCGGCGATCGGCGGGAACGGCGAGGGTGCGGCCGCACTCTGCTCCTGAGGTGCCCCGTCTGCCTGCCGGGCAGGCGCTCTGTTTTCTACGGCGCTCACATCGTCACCCGGGGTCCGACACGGTATAGGGAGTGGAAAGTCATCACCTTCTCTCTGATCGGGGACAGCCGGGCTGACCGGAGTCCCGAAATATGAAAGCGCGTGCCGCCAGCCGGCAAATATCTCCTCCGCGAGCGTCGCGACCATCGGTTCGCCGACGGCGATGAGCCCGAGCGCGATCATGATCCGGCCCTGGATCAGCCGGGCGCGCGAAGCGGCCCGGTCGCCATGACGCGCAGATGAGCGATTCTCACACCAGAGGCCGTCGGCGCGATATTGCCTCTAGGTGCAGTCCCGGTTGTCTCTTGGTGCAATATCAGGCGCGCAGCTTGGTCCCCTATTGGTAGGAGCGCGAGCGGCGGATGTTGGAATGGATGATCGGCGCCGTCCGCGGCCCGCGGGTGTGCGGCGTGTCGATCGAGCCTGTGATCGAGGATGGAGTGGACCGAGCGGCCTTGTGGCGGACGGACCGCCACGATCCTTGTATCGCCTCGAAATGCCGCTCGTACGACGTACGCGCGCGGTCAGACCGAGGCCCCCTCTGGTCGTTCTTCGCCCGCGCCGCGCTAAGGAGACGATCATGGCCCCGAAAAGAGCACGCCATAGTGTCGTGGTTGTTGGTTCAGGCTTCGGCGGGCTCTTTGCCGCCAAATCGTTGGCGCGCGTGCCCGACGCGATCGAGGTCACGTTGATCAGCCGCACGAACCACCATTTGTTCCAGCCTCTGCTGTATCAGGTGGCCACGGGAATCCTCTCCGAAGGGCAGATCGCACCCGCTACGCGTGATGTTCTCAAAAAGAAGAAAAACGTATCTATCGAGCTGGCTGAGGTGACTGGGTTCGATCTCGCGGCACGGCACGTTACTGCGGTCCAACCGAGCGGACGGCTCGTGAACCTCTCCTACGACAGCCTAATCGTCGCCGCGGGTGCTGGGCAGTCGTACTTCGGGCACGACGAGTACGCGGCATGGGCGCCCGGAATGAAAACGCTGGCGGACGCGCTCGCTCACCGCGCACGGATATTCGGCGCGTTCGAGATGGCCGAGCTGGAGGACGACCCGGAGATCCGTCGGGCGTGGCTCACTTTCGCCGTCGTCGGCGGCGGTCCGACCGGCGTCGAGATTGCTGGCCAAATTGCGGAACTGTCGAGGCGGTCACTCAAGCACGAATTCCGGCGATTCGACTCTGGCGAGGTACGAGTGCTCCTTTTCGAAGGTGGCCCGGAGATTCTGGCTACTTTCGGCGACAACCTCTCCAGGAAAGCGACCCACGAGCTGGAGAAGATCGGCGTCGAGATTCATTTGAATTCACTTGTTACGCACATGGACGCGAGCGGAGTCGATGTGAAGGGGGCGGACGGGTCAATGCAGCACTTTCCCTCGAAGACAAAGATCTGGGCCGCAGGAGTCTCGGCATCGCCTTTGGCGAAGATGCTGGCGGACGCCTCCGGCGCTCGATGCGACCGGGTCGGCCGCGTCAAGGTGGAACCAGACTGCTCACTGCCCGGACATCCGGAGGTGTTCGTAGTCGGCGACATGATGAACTGCAACGATCTGCCGGGCGTTGCCGAGGTTGCCCTTCAGTCCGGTCTCCATGCCGCCCACGTCATCAGAAACCGCGTCAGAAACGGTGCCGAGCCGACTCCCTGGAAGTACCGGGACCTTGGGAGTATGGCCGCCGTGGACCGTCGCAGCGCCGTCCTCAGCGCGCACGGGTTGAAGCTCTCCGGCCGAATCGCGTGGCTCATCTGGCTCGTCGTGCACATCACTTTCATGACGGGGTTCAAGAATCGCTTCACGGCTCTCGTCCACTGGTTCCTGTGTTTCCTTGGCACAGGCCGCGCGGAACGCGCAATCGTCGGCGACCTCGACCAATGGCTCGCTCACGACCCAGGTCTCTGTGGTGATCGCGTAGGAAACGATGCGCTTGCTCGACAAGCAGGAGTGCGCGGGAGCCCACCGCGCTCCATCAAGATGGATGACGCGGGAGCACCTCCTCACTCAGACAAATCGCACACATGACGTTGACTAACATCGATTGCTCCGCTCTCGTTGCTCGACCGCGCTAGCTAGAGCACGTTCCGTTCCTACGGAATCGGAACGTGCTCTAGATTCATTTATTTGGCGCATATTCTTATCGGCGAACCGGTGCCCACCCCGGATCAAGTCCGGGGCAGGCTTTCGCCGGAATATGCGCCGGGTCACGGGGGTCATGTTATTCATCAAGGCTATGGCGCTTTATGGATTGGCGGGCTGGCTGATGGAGGGCGCCGTTCTTGACTCTATACACAGCAGGTGACCGTCCGGATCGCGTAGTAAGGCGCGGAATTCTCCGTTTTCCGATGTGGTCGAGCTTGAGATGATAGTGTCGCGGTTGAGTGCAACAATCGCATCCAGTGCCTGACGTTCCACCTCGAACACGAGTTGCGTCGCCGTCACGTCGTTTCGACTGGTCAAGAGTTCATGATGATCGAAATTGCCGCGATAGCATAGCAGTTCGACGTGAGGGACAGCTTGCACCGGCGGGGCCAGAGCTGTCACCTCGACGACCGCTCCGAGAAGATTGTCGAGCCTTTCCTGTTCGCGACCAACGTTCAGGGAACTCGCGGTGCGCGTCAGCCCTAGTCGACCGTAGAACGCAATGCTTCGGCCGGTATCAGCCACGGATATTGCGGAATGATCGATGCCCAGGAAAAGTTTGCCGGACCTGATCGCCCAATGGCCAGGCGCCGCGCCAGGTGCAAAGGCGAGCATTTCGAGCGGATGACCCTCAGAATCGCGAAATTTGAATGCTGTCACCCCGCCGGAGGATGGCGGCAGAAATTGCGGGCCATCGGTTGAGATCGCCGTCCAGTTATGAAGGGCCTGCAACTTCGCATAGGCCGCTGCCATATCGGACACTACAATCGCGAAATGCTGAAACGACGGATCCCATCCAGGAACACGGTCCGGATACCTGCATCCTCGTGGCTGCGGCTCGGCGAGCTCAATCACCTGGTTACCAAGGTGCAAGGACGTTATTCGCACCTGTCCCTTTGCAAGTCCGATCAGTTCTGCAAAATCTGGATCGATCTTTGGCGGGCCCTCGGTGCACGCGAAGCCAAAGGCGCGTATATAGAACTCCGCCAACCGTTCCGCCTGGTGGCAGATCAAGATTATCCGCGACAACTTCTGAACCGAGGTCACGGGACTTGTACACCCCTGCAATTTAAGAAAATGGCGTATAGTGTCGTCCAGCCCCCAATGAAAAGACGATTCTTGGCCGGACCGCCGAACGTCACGTTGGAGACCCGGTGTGGCACGAAGAGCCGCCCGAGTAACTCGCCATCCGCACTGATGCAGTGGACACCATCGGCTGCGCTGCTCCAGATGTTGCCATTGTCGTCAACCCGCATGCCATCGCAGTATCCCGGTTCGATCTTGTGGAAAATGTCGCCGCCGGATAACGTCGCGCCATCAGCTCCAACATTGAAAGCGCGAATGTATTGGCGTGGCGATCGTTCCGCATGGTTTCCGGTTTCGGCTATGTATAATCGTGTCTCGTCGGGCGAAAAGGCGAGCCCGTTGGGGGCGTCGAAATCGTCGGCGACGATTCTTATGTCGCCCGTTTCCGGTTCAAGCCGATAGACCGCTGGCGGTTGTTCCGACGCCTGCCGTTCTCCCTCATAGTCGTTCGAAATCCCGTAGAGGGGATCGGTGAACCAGATCGAACCGTCTGACTTCACCACCACATCGTTTGGCGAATTCAATCTCTTGCTGGCATGGCGATCGACCAATGTGGTGACGTGACCGTCATATTCCGTTCGATATAGACAACGTCCGCGGTGCGAGCAGGCAATCAAGCGGCCCTGGCGATCGCGCGTTTGTCCGTTCGCGAAGTGCGATGGTGCGCGGTACACCGAGACGCCTAGCCCTTCGATCCAGCGCATCGTGCGGTCGTTGGGCAGGTCCTGAAACAGCAAGCAGTTGACGTCCCCCATCCACACCGGCCCCTCAATCCAGCGAAAGCCCGTGGCCAGCGTCTCTAGCGCCGCGTTGCTCAGGATGTAGCGCGCAAAGCGTGGGGAGCGAATGTCAAAACCATCCATGGCTCACCGGAATCGACAAGCCGAGGCGACCGTCGGTAGCATCTCGAACTGCACCAGCATCAGGACCGCCGGTTCCGGTCCGACCGCGCCGGATAGGTGCCCCCGTTTACCGTTGACTTGGCGGGTGTTCTGATCCTCCCCAAAAGAAATCTCACCTGGACCCATTTCGACGCGAACGCCATCCATCGACTCGACGAACCAACGTCCGGACAAAGGAATGATCCATTGCGGCCGGGGATTTTCGTGCCAATCTCCGGACCAGCCAGCCGGCAGCACCGTCACAAAAACTGTCGCGTCATTTCTCGTCTTGGCGCCGATCCATTGCGGGGCGGCTGTGGGCTGGATCGGTGCCTTGTGAAATTCGGCCAGTTCGCACCGCGATTGGTGGCTGATCCCATCGGCATCGGTCCAGATGTGCCAGTATGGAACGACAGGCGAGGTCTCCGCGCTCACGGCCGTACGTGCTCCTGTGTCAGTCGGTAAGGATGGGATTGAATCGTCGGATGGGCGAGAAACTGCGCGATCGACGACGCATCTGTCCCGAAGACGATGAGAAGAAAGCCAGCGGCCAAAGCCAAGTTCTTCCAAAAATCCCAGAACAGCGCGCGTGCCTTCCCGTCGCTTGAACTCCAAAAATCGCCGGGGCGCCAGAACTGCTTCCAAAGGACAGCGGTTACCGCACAGTAGCCAGCGAGTACGAATGCGCAGGCACGATCCGCAATCCCGGAAACTACTCCCGCCGACATAAACACTTCGACAAATAAACCGACCAAAATCAATGCGGTTGCTGCTGCCTTATTCTGCACCGCCTCTTGAGCCTGTGCCACAGCACCGCGGAAGTCGAGGACCTTATCCAGCGCGCTAAATGGCAGAAACAGGAGAACAAGAACCACCCGGATCGCTAGAGCGAGACTGATACTCAGTGTCGACATATGCAGCGCCTTGCTGTTGCGATTAGGCCTGTAAGATCGCCTCAACTTAGCAAAAGCTTCGTTCACGCATGCCGGTCATTGGCGTGGTTGTCCGCTCACGCCAGCCTCCGCAATAGGTGATCGCCGATGCGGATCGCATTTGCAATCGCGGTCAGCGACGGATTCACAGCCCCGATGCTGACGAAGAAGCTCGTGTCCACGACATAGAGATTGTCGAGTTCGTGTGCTTTGCAGTTCCGATCCAACACTGAGGTCTTCGCATCACTGCCAAAGCGGCAGGTTCCGGCCTGGTGTGCGCAGCCGGCGATGGGGATCGCAGTCTTCATGTATACGTCGCGCGGGATTAGGTAATCGGGATGCATGCCCAACCGGCCCAGCATTGACTTCAGCTTTTCGTAGAGCTTCTGCTGGGGAACCTGGTTGTTCGGTGTGTAGCTCAGCGTCACTTTGCCGCTGCTGTCAACGATCACGCGATTTTCCGGGTTGGGAAGATCCTCGGTCGTGAGCCAAAAATCCAACGCGTGGCGGGCGATGTCGTCGAGCGCAGCCATTGGTAGCAAAGCGGTTTCTATCGGCTTCTCGCCTCGGTACATCGGACCTTGAGACTTGCCGAGCATCTGGATGTTGCCCATCGGATAATCGAATCCGTCCATCCCGAAGTAGAAATCGTTCACAGCGACGGTCTTCTGGAACTTGGTCGGGTTGGGTTCACGCGAGAGCGCGAGCACCGCTTGGCTGTTGTGGAACATGTAATTGCGTCCCACCTGATCGGACCCGTTGGCAAGCCCGTTTGGGTGCGCGTCGTTGGCCGACATCAGCAATAGCTTGGCACTATTCGCTGCCCCACAAGACACGACGACGATGTCGCCGCGGAAGACTTCCTGCTCGCCGTCGATTTCCGCGACGACCTCCGTCACCACGGTGCCACCCTCATTCGTCTCCAACTTGAGCGCCTTTGCGTTGCGCAAAAGCGTTACATTGGGAAACTCGAGGGCGGGACGTACAGCGACCACCTCCGCGTCGGACTTCCCGTGCACCATGCAAGGAAAGCCGTCGAAAGCCCGGCATCGGATACAGGTGCTGTACGCCATGTTGCGCTCGTTCAGCATGAGCCCGCAGGGAGCCGGGAACGGACGGCAGCCGGCCGCCTTAAGGTCGTCGTAAAGCTCCTGAATTCGCGGTTCGTTGGAGACCGGTTCGCATGGATACGGCGCACTGGCCGGAGGCTCGGTCGGATCCTGCCCGCGCAACCCATGGACATGATACATCTGCTCAGCGCGCGTGTAGTACGGCTCGAGGTCCTCATAGGTGATTGGCCAGGCCGGAGAGATCCCGTCGTAATGATGTAGCTCGCCAAAGTCTTCGCGGCGCAGGCGATACATCGCGGCGCCAAATAGTTTGGTCGCACCGCCGACGAAGTAGTGCACCTGCGGCTGAAATGGTTTGCCGTCGCGGTCGTACCAGGTTTCGGACGATACGTAGCGGTTCTGCTCGAACACCGCGGCCGCATCCCAGTTCTCTTCCTCGCGCTTGAGCCAATCGCCGCGCTCGAGGATCACAATGGTCTTTCCCGATGGTGCGAGTTGCCTCGCCAGTGTGCCGCCGCCGGCACCGCTGCCAATGATGATGACGTCGTAGCGCTTATCCATATAGGTCCCCTAAAGGCCAACGCTGCCGTGCATGATCCCGCCATCGGCGAAGATAGTTGTCGCGGTGAGATAACTTGCGCTGTCTCCGGCGAGGAACCCAACCACGTCGGCGACCTCCTCCGGTCGTGCCATGCGCCCCAGGGGTATTGCGGCATCCAACTGCGCAAGTTTGTACGGATCCTTCATCGTGCTGAGATTGATCGGCGTTGCCACCGCGCCAGGGCCAACACCGACGACGAGGATATTGTGGTGGGCGAGTTCGACGCCGGCGGTCCGGGTGAGCATGCGCACGCCGCCCTTGGCAAGGCAATAAGCGGTATTGCCGGGCATCGGCCAGTCCTCATGCACGGAACTGATGTTGATGATGTGTCCCCCGCTGCCCTGCTTGATCATCTGCTTGGCTGCGAGTTGCGTGCCGAAGAAGGCGCTCTTGAGATTGACCGCCAACACCTTGTCGTACTGAGCCTCGGTCGTGTCGAGGATCGACGTCCGCGTTTCGATGCCCGCATTGTTCACCATTATGTCCAACCGACCGAACCTCTTGACCGCTGCATCGATGAGATTCTGCAACTCGGTGAGCTTGCTCACATCGGCATCGACACCGATCGATTGGTCGCCGAGCTTAGCGACCTGCTGCTCGAGCGCCTCGGCAGCGTCGGGATGCGCCACATAATCGATGACGATACTCGCGCCCCGGCTAGCCAATTCGAGAACGATCGCTTGACCAATTCCGCTGTTTCCACCGGTAACGATGGCAACTTTATTCTTTAGCGACATGATCGACCTCTCGATATCGGATGTGGATTTGAGTAGAGCGGAAACGCGCCCCGTTCGCTGTGCGCGGCGTGTGCCGGACAAGCACCAACGAGCCGCTCTTCAAGGATGGCAATGAGTCCGACCGAACCCTTCCGGCTCGAGGCGCCGGAACCGAGGCGGACGCAGGAGGATTCGCGGAAGAGAACAAAGTCTCTGAAATGGCGATCGATCTGGAGCTTCCCGTCGGCATTGCGAACGAAAGGCCTGACGCGACGGCGACAGCACTTCTCGGCGATGTCATTGAGCTCCAACATGATGCCTGATCCAGTTCAATCTTAAGCCCGTCGGCCAAAGAACTGACGCCGAGCATCCGGCATCGGACCCTCCAGGCTCAGTATAATAATCCTGCCAGTCGCATCCGGTTCCTCTGATCCAAACTCTGCGTAAGTCGATCATTGTGGTGTTGTCGGCGGTTTGATCGTCGCTCTGTGTGAGCACATGTTTTGTGTCGGAAAGTTTTATATTGAGGCATGGCATAAGCGAACAAAAAATGCAGGAGACAACAAAAGCCCTTTTTGGCAAACCGCGGCGGTTTGCCAAAAACCATGTCTGATCGAGTGGGAGGTCTGCGTGGCGCACATCCGCGGTCGCAGGCTCAAGATCCTCGATCGTATGGCAAAGTAGCTGCGGCGATGTCGTTATCCCGGTCCATGGTCTCGATCCTGGACCACGGGAGGCCGGTGATAAGGCGTGCACCCCGCTGGAATGTCAGATAGCTCCACAACCAGCTCGCTGCTACGAACAGGCGTTTCCGGAAGCCAATGAGAAAGTAGATGTGGACCAAGCTCCACAACATCCATGCTGGAAGGCCAGTAAGCTTGATCCGGCCGATTTGGGCGACAGCGCACTTGCGGCCGATCGTGGCCAATGCGCCGTAGTCGCGATAGTGGAAGCCCGGCGCTGAGTTTCCCCGCGCGCGCGCCATCAATAAATCAGCGACATATTTGCCCTGCTGTTTGGCGACGGGAGCAAGACCCGGCAAGTGGTTGCCGTTCTCATCGAAAGCGAGCGCGGTGTCACCAATTACGAATATGTCAGGCTGGCCATCTACCGAGAGATCGGCAGCGACCTTCACCCGCCCAGCGTGATCTGTTTGTACGCCGAGCCAATCCCCGGCCGGCGACGCCCTGACTCCGGCAGCCCAAATCACGGTGCGTGCCTCGATGCGCTCATCGGCCAGCGACACACCTTGGGAATCACAATGGGTGACGGCGGCACCGAGACGCACCTCGACTCCCAAATTTTTGAGCGAATGCTTTGCCGCCTCCGACAACGAGCGATCGAAAGCAGGCAGCACTCGCGAACCAGCTTCCACCAGAATGATGTGGGCGGATCTCGGGTCGATCGTCCGGAAATCCTTCGCCAGTGCTCGTTTTGCCAGTTCGGCGATAGCACCTGCCATTTCCACGCCGGTGGCGCCGCCGCCAACGATCACGAAGTTCAGCAACCGACGCCGCTCGAGTGCACTCGGCTCTGTCTCGGCCTTCTCGAACGCCAGCAGGACGCGTGCCCGCAGATACGTTGCATCATCGATCGATTTGAGGGCAGGCGCATACGCAGCCCACTGTTCATGGCCAAAGTAGGATTGCTGGACCCCGGTCGCTATAATGAGATGATCGAACTCGATACGAGCCTCATCCGCGACAATCTGCTTTCGCTCGAGATCGATGTGCGAAACTTGGCCCAGCACGACCGTGGCGTTCTTCTGATAGCGCAGGATTGTACGGGTTGGAGAAGCGATGTCGGAGGGCGAGAGGGCGGCAGTCGCCACTTGGTAGAGCAGCGGTTGAAAAAGGTGATAATTGTTCCGGTCGATCACCATTACCTCGAAGGGTGCATGCCGCAACGCTTTGGCAGCGGAAAGGCCTCCAAAACCCGCGCCAATGATTACGACGCGGGGACGATAGTTGTTGGAAGGACGTTGGTTCATCGGGCCCTCCAAGTTTGGAAGCGGCCTATGACTTCCACATGCGTGACCCCTCGCCCAAGTCGTGTAGTGACTTGACGAAAATCGCCCATAGGCCATCGCTGGCGCTGAGCAGTTTGCGATCAATATTGATGTTTGCGATCCACTTCGAGGAAAAATCACGCCAAGAAATAGCGAACATCGCGCGCGCTTCCGATAGGTGGTGACCGCGTCGCAAGTGCCATGCGCCGGTGGCGATGATGCTCATACCCGTGGTAACGTCTTCGGACCGGTCATGGATCGCCGCGAGCGCAGCCTTGACCCGCTCCGCACCGGGGCGCCCGTCGCTCACGTCTGTGCGGCTAGTCGCTCGGATGGCTCTCGTGCATTTTCTTGACCTCCTCTAAGACCTGACCCAGGTTGTAGGTTTCAGCGGACTGCAGCGGCGGATACGTCACGTATGATTCCAGCTCCCCGAGCCACAACTGCTGGCCGAGAGGCATGATGCCGAGTCCGTCATACATGAAGGCTGTGCTCGGAGCGGCCAGTGACCCGCCGAAGTACAGCAGCGACTTCGTGTCGTCGGGAGAAACGTTCTGCTCGAACGGGTCACGCTTGATGTTCTGGATCAGGGGGAAGTGCCAATCAGTGAGCGGCTTGAGCCAGCCGGCAGCCCCGCCCGATGCTATCTTGTAATACATCTTCCAGTTTTTGTAGCGCACCGCCGATGGCGTCGACCCCGAGTAGTAGAAGAAGTAGTCGCGTGCCGACTGCTCCGACTTGCCCGTCAGGTAATCGATCTGGTTCACGCCGTCGAGCTTGGTCTTGACGATGCCAGGATATCGGCCAGCCATGATCTGCTCGTTCAAGGCATTCCCCTTCGGCCCGCCGGCGATCTCGACGAACGTGGGCATCCAGTCGAGCGAGGCGAACAACTGGTTTTTCACGGTGCCGGGTCTGATGACGCCGGGCCAGCGGATCACCATCGGTGCGCGGAAGCCGCCTTCCCAGGCCTCACCTTTCTGGCCTCTGAAGGGCGTGATGCCGCCATCGGGGAAAGTTATCGTCTCGGCACCGTTGTCGGTGGTGAACACGACGATGGTGTTGCTGGTCGCTCCCATGTCGTCGAGCTTCTTGAGCACGTAGCCGATGTTATCGTCCAACTGCTTCATACCGGCTTCGTTGATGCCCCAGTCTTTGCCGCCAACTGTACCCAGCATGGCCAAGTACTTGTCAGATAATACAGTCGTGACGTGCATGCGCGCCGGGTTGTACCAGACAAAGAACGGCTTGCCGGTCTTCTTTGGATCGTTGCGATCCAGGAAATCGATGACTTTGGCGGAGATTTCCTCCTCCACCGTCTTCGAGCGCTCCAGCGTCAGCGGTCCCTCGTCACTGCACCTCTGGTTCTGCTGTGTGCCGTCGGAGGATTTGCACCAGATGACCGGGCGCGGCGGGGTCAGGCAATTAGTCGTCTTCGGGTCTACTGCGCCGGGAACCTCAGGCAAGCCGGGGACCGGCGTGTTCTTGCACGGCGGCACGATGGCCTGCGTAGTCGGGTTCTTGTAGATGTCGGGAAAGCTCACCGCCTGCATCGCGTCGAGGTGGTAGAGGTAGCCCCAGTACTCCTGGAAGCCGTGCGCCGTCGGCAGAGCCTCGGCGTGGTCGCCCAGGTGGTTCTTGCCAAACTCGCCGGTGGTGTAGCCGAGATCGAGCAGGAACTTGGCAAGCGCCGGGGTGCCGGGTCGCAGGTAGGCCGGGCTGCCCGGCAGCTCCGGCGGGATCAGGCCGGTGCGCAGCGGATACATGCCGGTAAAGAAGGCGTTGCGTCCGGACGTGCAGCTTTGCATGGCGACGTAGTCCATGAACTTCGCGCCTTCCTGGCCGATGCGGTCGATGTTGGGCGTTTCGCCCACCATCAGTCCTTGGTGGTAGATGCTCGGCTGCATCCAGCCGATGTCGTCACCCATGATGAACAGGATGTTTGGCTTCTGCTGCTGCGCAGCCGCCGGCTGACTTGCGAGCAGCGCCGCGGCAAACATAGCGGAGATCCCGAGCAACCCAGCTGTCAGCAAACGCATGATCGTCCTCCCGGCATTTCAATCCGGTTCAGTCTCGCTTCACACAGGTCTCTCACAAACACCGTCGGTGTCTGGTGGTCATCAGCCTCCCCTTGTGTCGGCCCAGGATTTAAGAGACCACGGAAGCTATCGATCTTCCTGGAGAGGCAACATCAAATTCCTGCAAAGGCTGCGGCGCGTTTGCGGTTTCCAAAAACTCTCGCGAATCCCGTACGTTAACGCGTGCCGCTCAGACGATTCAATTGTGTAAGGATCAAGTCAAGCCGATATTGTTATTCCGCACGGCGCGCATCTGTGCTGTGTTTTCTTTGGTAGGTGTCCGAAGGCAGTTCCAAAAACCATCGTCGGTAGTCCCTGGCAAATTGACCCATGTGCCAAAAACTCCATTTGTTTGCGATGTCGGAAATCTTTGTTTGGGGTTCTGTTCTCGACACAAATCGTCACGCGAACGGCTCAATCGCCGGGCTTTCGTGGTCGATTTCGTTGGAAAGATAGAAGCAAAGATCGTCGGATTGTAATTGACAAAAGTTAAGCGACGGAAAGTGCTTGGGATTTGAGGGATCAATGATGATCAACCGGTCCTTTAGTCGCGCGCTAAAGACTTCGAGATCAGCGATACCGTCGACAAGGGATCAAAGGCTATCAATAATGAAGAGTACGCGATGTTTTCTTCTTGCAGGAAGCTAGCTACAAATGAGCGAATAGTTTGTGTTTTATCATGACCACTTTACAAACAGGTCATTCTGCACCTAAGGGCAATATGCCCTGCTCCGGGTTGGCGTTAGGACTGCAGCCGGTAAAAGCTGATGCACTTTTGGTGCAAATAGGACTTGCTGCAGTCAGGGATCACTGGAGGCGAGCCATGATGACGTTTCCGAAGCCGACTAGCCTAGTCGTTCGACGCGGGCTGCTCGGCCTTGCCACGCTGTTGTTAGCCTTCGCCGTAATGCCGTCGGCGAATGCCCGGGTTGTGCAGCCCCCGTGGGTTGTCGTCCGCTGGGCATACGGCGACTGCAAGATTTGGCGTAACGACGTGAACGGCCCCTGGGGCTCAGGATGGCGGGCGGTCGCGTACGCGAACACCTATCCAGAGGCTTGGGCAAAGATGCAGGCGCTCTACAGCCGGAGATGGTGCGTCTAGCGCAGCCTCGCCCCTCAAGTGGCGCGGCGTCTCCGGCAACGCAGCTCCGGCATGGCGCCGCGATGCCGGTCATGCTTTTTTTTGGAAAGCGGGCGCATCAAAATTCTGCAAGCGTCGCAGATGCTCCGCGCTACTCGTTTTCGGCCACATTGATACACGCGGAAGATGCCGATGAATTCGTCCAGATGCTGCGCGGTTATCGCTTGAGACTTATGCAAATCGACAAGGGGCCATTCGTCGCTGACGCCGTGCAGACTCGACTGGCAGGAACACTGTTAAGCGCTGCACAGTACTCGCGAGCCTTGGTTCATTCCGGTGAGCCCCCGCGGGACAAAATAACTTTCGCGATGGGGACGGCGCGGGTCCCAGCCCTCTGGCTGGACCAACAGTTTGAGGCTGACGACCTGCTGATTGTCACAAGTGGGACTGAGATCGATCTGGTCTCCCAGCCAGGTTATGGTTTAGCCACCGCGTCCTTCCCGCTGGAACTCGTTCAAGAAACCTTGGATCACTTGGGATGGACAAGGTTGGCCCGTTCGCCGAGGAGCTTGGTTGCTGGTCTGGAGCAGAGCAAGGCTGCGATGCTCCGCGCTACATTTGGTGCTATCCTTCGTGAGGCGGCCATGCGACCATTCAATGAGCAAGCCACTAGACGGGCACGCAGTAAGTCGGAACATCTCCTTTACGGCCTATTGGAATGTGCAGCCGCCCCCCTTCCTGCCACCCGATCAGTCGGTAACGGTGAGAGGGCGCGGGTACTCAAGGCCGCGCTCGCGGCGATCCATGACCGGCCCGAAGACGTTCTCACCGTCGCTGATCTTTGTCGGATCGCCAGAACAGGTGAGCGCACGCTGCATTATGCGTTCACCGAGCGTTTTCGGCTGCCGCCCGCGCATTACATGAAAGCGTGGCGACTAAATCGTGTGCGTGACGATTTGTGTCGAGAACAGGAACCCCAAACAAAGATTGCCGACATCGCAAACAAATGGGGTTTCTGGCACATGGGTCAATTTGCCAGGGACTACCGAACCTGGTTTCAGGAATTGCCCTCGGATACATACGAAAGAAAGCGGCACAATGCGCTCCGTGGCAAATGGCATTATTGCGGGACGTTGAGCCCTACACAGAACCGCCTCTGAGCGCCAGGCACGATCCCTTTTTATAGCGCATTGGGCGGCTAAGCGCATGATAATTGGCGCTTTCTGGCACTGCGGCGGTGTTTCGAGTCGTTTGCAGGATCTTGATGTTGTCGGCCGCGCCAGTTGTCAAGCTTGTATCGTGGAGCGGTTGAGGCTGGAGGCCCAAGCGCGCCGCCGCGGAAGTACAGAGCGTTTATTCAGGGAGACCAACAACATGAGCGCAATCAGAACAGTCGCGCTCGCGGTGCTGGCATCCTTTGCCGCCTTGACGGCGGCGAGCGCGCCAGCGGTCGCCCAGCAACAGCGGAAGCCTAACATCCTCTTCATCATGGGCGACGACATCGGCTGGATGCGGCCGAGCATCTACCACCAAGGACTGATGGTGGGCGAAACGCCGAACATCGACCGCATCGGGCAGGAGGGCGCGAAGTGGCGCCGGTGGCGGCACGCTTGCCAGACAGCTCGCACCATCGGCGAAGCGACGACGTGATCAGTGCAATCAAGTGCTTCCCTTGTGACCGGAGAGAAACAATGGACCTAGATCCGGTTTTTCTATCGCGACTGCAATTTGCATTCGTTATTGGACACGCCGCTTGGCTCGCGACGATCGAGGCGTGCGTCTGGGTGACAGGCAACCCGGTCTACCGGCGCGAGTCGACGATCACAGGCAGCGCATCATCAGCCGCCGCGGTCCAGACACTTGACGCAAAGCATGCGGACGAGCGAGGCGGCCACAACAAGCCGCGAGCGAGACGTCTACCGACAAGATTTGCTTCGTGGTTGGGAGTTCCGCAAGATGGCTAGTCCGTTCGAGTGTTTCGCGGGCAAGGCGCTTAGGTCGCGCCCCCGGTTCAAAGGTCGATCGACGGCCGCGGTCGCTCTCCGCTGTGGAGCCATGCTCGCATTGCTCGCGCTGGCGGGCTGCCAGCAGCTGATCGTCCTCGATCCCAAAGGTGTTGTCAGCGAGGGGACGACGTCGCTCCTGATCGGCGCGTTCATCATCATGCTCCCGATCGTCGTTCCTACGATCCTCGCCGCGCTCATATTCGGATGGTGGTACCGATCGTCCAACAGGCGGGCTTACTACGAGCCGAGCTTCATTGAGTCCGGCAAGATCGAACTCCTCACCTGGTCCATTCCGCTACTGACGATCATGCTCCTCGGAAGCGTAGCCTGGATCGGGTCGCACGATCTTGATCCAGCGAAGCCGCTGCCGTCAAACGACGAGCCGCTCAACGTCCAGGGCGTGTCGCTCGACTGGAAATGGCTGTTCATCTACCCCGACCAAAACGTCGCGAGCGTGAACCGTCTCGTCATTCCCGCCGGGGTTCCGATCCACTTCACCCTGACTTCGGCGAGCGTGATGAACGCCTTCTTCGTCCCACAGCTCGGCAGCATGATCTACACGATGAACGGCATG
>Ga0126375_10000112_pt1 | contig 17263 bp, 17 predicted proteins | sample PanSoiMetPlot_14_FD_109577 | JGI IMG/M metagenome (GOLD analysis project Ga0126375, IMG submission 109577) | Tropical forest soil microbial communities from Panama - MetaG Plot_14 | ecosystem: Environmental > Terrestrial > Soil > Tropical forest | place: Panama | collected 2016-02-17 | reverse complement strand
CGCGTGATCGATGCCACCACCGAAAGCTTCGTATTTGAAATCACTGGTGCCAGCGAGAAGATCGAGCAGTTCATCAGCTTGATGCTGCCGCTCGGCCTAATCGAGGTCTCGCGCACCGGTATTGCTGCGATAATGCGTGGGCCGCAGGGGATGTAGGCGATGGGACTGACCATCCTGGCGATCCCGTTGATCATCTTGGGCGTGTTTATCAAGCCTTACTCGACGGAGAATTCGCGGTGTATCAGCATTAGCTTCGCTGGCGCTCGCTGCTTTGAGCAGGGCTCCAATCTGCCCGAGGTGATCAAATACGGCAGCGTCCTCGCTGGTTTTGCGCTGCTCTACGTGGGCAGAATGCAAATCAAGCGTCAGCGCAACCGATCATAGCGGAAGCCAGCAAAGGACTTGCCCGGACTGGCGGGGCAACCTAGAAGCACCGCCACGGGCAAATTCCGACACATACAGACCGTTGGCCGAACGAAGGACCAAGAGGACAAAGTATCATGCGCGTTTACTACGATCGCGACGCAGACCTGAACCTGATCAAGGGCAAGAAGGTCGCCATCATCGGCTACGGAAGTCAGGGCCACGCCCACGCACTCAATTTGCGCGATAGCGGCGTGAAAGAGGTAGCCGTTGCGCTGCGCAAAACCTCTTCCGCCGTGAAAAAAGCCGAGGCTGAGAAATTCAAGGTTATGGAGGTCGCCGAGGCGGCCAAATGGGCTGACGTGATGATGATGCTTACGCCCGACGAGTTGCAGGGCGACATCTATCGCGATCACCTTGCCAAGAACATGAAGAACGGCGCGGCGCTGATGTTCGCACACGGTCTTAATGTGCATTTCAATCTGATCGAGCCACGCACTGATCTCGATGTGCTGATGATCGCGCCCAAGGGCCCCGGCCACACCCTGCGTTCAGAATATCAGCGCGGCGCCGGCGTGCCATGCCTGGTCGCGATCCACAAGGATGCCTCAGGCAACGCTCATGATCTCGGTCTTTCCTACGCGTCGGCGATTGGCGGCGGTCGCGCCGGCATCATCGAGACAACTTTCAAGGAAGAATGCGAGACGGATCTGTTCGGTGAGCAAACAGTGTTGTGCGGCGGCCTCGTCGAACTGATGAAGGCCGGGTACGAGACCTTGGTTGAAGCCGGCTACGCGCCAGAGATGGCCTATTTCGAATGCGTTCACGAGGTGAAGTTGATTGTCGACCTTATCTACGAGGGCGGCATCGCAAACATGAACTATTCGGTATCGAACACCGCTGAGTACGGCGAGTATGTTTCCGGTCCGCGGGTGATTACGCCGGAGGTGAAGGCCGAAATGAAGCGGGTGCTTGCCGACATCCAGTCTGGCCGCTTTACCAAGGACTGGATGCTGGAGAACAAGGTCAACCAAACCTCCTTTAAGGCCACGCGGGCCAAGCTCGCTGAGCATCCGATCGAGCAGGTGGGAGCCAAACTGCGCGACATGATGCCCTGGATCAAGCAGCGCGCACTGGTGGACCGGACCAAGAACTAGTCGCGCTTCTTTGCGGTTTCGCTGTTCAACCAACTGGCAACCGTATCCGGCGTTTCATTATCTTTTGACGCGCGCGCATTTGCTGCGCGCATCGTTTTAACATCGATTGAACCAAGCAGCGGATTCAGCGCGGTCATCAACTTGATGTCGTCCGCGCGTTTGGGCGAAATCAACAAAATAGCGTCGTAAGACGGGATCACGTGTTTGACATCGGTGAGCACGATCAGTCCATAAGTCATAATCTGACCATCGCTTGTGTAGGCCGCGATGACATCGACTTCGCCGTCGGCTGCGGCCCTATACATGAATTCCGGCTGCATCTGACGTTCAACACGAAAATTCAGGCCGTAGGCGGCACGCAATGCTGCCCACTCCGGGCGAGCGAAGAGTTCATAGTCGCCGGCAACACTGAGTTCGCCTGCCCGCGCAGCGAGATCAGCAATTGAGCGGATATTCATTCTCTCGCTCTTTTGTCGTTCCATTGCCAACGCGTAGGCGTTCTCGAATCCGAGTGAACCAAGCATTTGAATGCCGTGCGCATTTGCGAGCCATCGTGAAAGTTCGGCCAGCATTTGATCGCGCTGCGGCACATCTTTACGCTGCATGCGATTAACCCAAAGCGTACCTGAGTAGTCGACTGCAATGTCGACCTCGCCGGAAGCGAGCGCGTCGAACAGGACGTTGGAACCAAGCCCGGGCCGTCGCTCGGCCGTAAGGCCGGCAGCTTCGAGACGCTGCTTGATCAATGCTGCCAGCACATATTGCTCGGTGAATGTCTTGGCACCGATGCGGTATTCGGCTGGCTGCTGTGCGAAAACGGGAATCAATGCGGCTAGCGTCAATGCAGCTAGGCCGAGACCGCCCGATAGCGTGCGTGAGGTGCTGCGGCGAGTCACGCCAGCTTGTACAAGTGCGAGCAACTGATCCACTGCAAGCGCCAACAGCGCAGCCGCAACACAGCCGAAAATGACGAAGACCCAATTCTGCGTTTGTAAACCCGTAAAAATGTAGTTACCGAGGCTCGTTTGTCCTATCGGGGTCGCCAGTGTTGCAGTGCCGATCACCCACACTGCGGACGTTCGTATACCTGCCATGATCACCGGCAACGCCAATGGCAGTTCGATATCGCGCAACAGTCGCCACTTCCGTACACCGACAACGCGCGCGGCCTCGCTCAGACGGGAATCGACGCCATTGAGACCAGTCACAGTGTTACGCAACACCGGCAGCATCGAATAGAGCGCCAGTGCTAGCACCGCTGGAAGAAAGCCGAGCGCCGAAAATCCTTTGCCCAGCGTATGCTCGGACAGGACCGCGAGCGCCAGCAGCAAGGGATAGAACAACGCGAGCAGCGCGAGGCCCGGAATTGTCTGGACGACGCTCGCGAGGCCCAGCAAAGCGCCGCGCAGGATGGGCCGGCGCCTCGAAGCGATCGCGACCGGCAGGCTGATGCCTAGCCCGATTGCGAGGGCGGTGAGGCTCACCAGCACATGACTGCCGAGATAATCTGGCAGCCGCGCCCATGCATCTTCTACGCGGGCGTCAAAGGTCATCGCCCGGCAATGATGGCATGCGGGGCCGTGGCGCGGAACTGGGGAATTACAGGTCGCCCAGGCTCATCTCTTTGGTTAACATCAGAAAAATCTGTCCGCCGGCGGCGCGACCGCTTGCAATGACAGTTTTATTACAGTCTTATGACGCTGGGCCATGCGCTGGGGTTAGAGGTTTCGCAACTCGGGCCGGGCCGTCCGTAGGCCATGTTGTCCGTAGCGTCCGTTCTACTCAGCCGTCTTGCGCTACCTACCGAGGCGATCTCCCGCCGCGATGCGCCGGCGGTTGCCGCCATCACCATCTTTCACCTCGCTGCACTTATTGTAATGACGGCGACCGAGCTTGATCTCGTGAGCAAGGCGACTTTTCTGCTCGCCTGGGCCCTTCTGAATTTTTTCTGGCTAACTTTGCTACGCCGGCCGGCGATAGCAGCCCTGCTTTCGCTGGCAATGATCATCGGACTCATTTTGTTGTCGCAGTTCAAGTACGACAAACTGATGATGACGGTTAATTTCGTCGACCTGATGATCATCGACCCTGACACGTCAGCCTTTCTGTTTATGATCATGCCGCGCTTGCGCGCACCGTTTTTGATCGGCGCGCTGCTCGCGATTCCTGTGTTTATGCTTCTTTGGCGCATCGATCCCTTTCGTGTGCGAATGCGCACGAGTGCGCTCGGCAGCACCTTTTGCATGGGCGGGCTCGTCGTCCTGTCGGTCGCATATCCCGCCGATTTCTATGGTGAGTTTTTCAATCGAGACCATGTGTCAAAATTCGCGCGGTCGGGCGTGGAGGCGATTTACGAATTCGCCACTCACGGGCTACTGGAATCGGATGCCGCCGTCACCGAACGGCTCAAAGTGCCGGCCACGGCGTGCAGCCCGAGCGGAAAGCTTCCGCACATCATCCTGCTTCACGACGAGTCGAGTTTCGACATTACTGCGGCACCTGGCATAATCGTTCCGCCCGGCTACCGGCGACATTTCCAGTCGTTTGATGGTGTGTCGCGCAAAATGATCGTGGAAGGCGCGGGAGGCCCTAGCTGGTTTACCGAATACAATGTGTTGACCGGGCTGTCGGCGCGTTCGTATGGGCGTTTCGCCACTTCAGTGACGCGCATCGCGGCTGGCCATGTCGCGCGTGGCCTGCCGAATGCGCTCAGCCGTTGTGGCTACAAAACTTTCAGCCTCTATCCATTTTACGGAGCATTTTTGGGCTCGCGTGGCTTTCAGACCACGGCGGGGATTGAGCGCTACCTCGACATGAAAGACATGGGTATCCGCGGGCTCGAGCGGGATAGTTTCTATTTCGACCAGGCGACCAGCATCATCGCACGCGAGCGCCGCCAAGGACCGCTGTTTCTATTCGTTTACACCGCTGCCAATCATTTCCCGTGGGATGTCAGTTTCCGTCCGGACCTCACGCCACACTGGCGTGGTCTCGGTAACACTCCCAGCATCGATGAATATATTCGCCGGCAAACGTTGAGTGCGCACGACTATTCCGCGCTACTTGATCAACTCAAACGCGACTTCCCGACCGACTCCTTCCTAATTGTTCGTTTTGGCGATCATCAGCCGGAATTCGCCTATCGTATTATCGATCCGACGCTTACCGAGACCGCTATCGCACGGCATCTGGAGACCTTCGATCCCCGTTACTACACCAGTTACTACGCGATCGACGCCGTGAACTTCAGGCCGGTCGATCTATCCTCTGCGCTTAACACTCTAGATGCGCCGTATCTGCCGCTTTTGGTGCAAGAGGCCGCCGGCGTGCCACTCGACCCGTCTTTTTCCGAGCAGAAGAATATTCTGAAACGTTGCCACGGCCTGTTCTACCGATGCGCCGGCGGCACCGAAGCACGGCGGTTCAATCGATTGCTGATAGACGCTGGACTGATCAAAGGCCTTTGATGTAGCGGCTTTGCAACCCTCGGCTGGCCGGATAGTTTGCCGTGCAAGAAATAAAAGCGGGAGGGGACGCATGGCGGGGGAATATACCGCCGTGGCCGTGACCAATATCCACAGTGCCGACAGGTTGGGCGCAGCAGTTGCGCTCGATGATGTCGTGGTCGCTTTCGGCCTGGCTAACGGTGGCATTTACACCGCAGTTGAGCGCGCGACACTTCATGTCGCCGACGGCGAGTTCGTTGCGATCGTCGGCCCGACCGGTTGCGGCAAGTCCACCCTTCTCAACGTCACTGCCGGGTTGCTCACGCCAGCCACGGGGGAGGTCAATATTTTCGGCCGGCCGCTTTCCACATTGAACCGCCAGGCCGGTTACCTTTTCCAAGCTGACGCGTTGTTTCCTTGGAAGACCGCGCTCGAGAATGTTGCCATCGGACTGGAGATTACGGGCGCACCTGCAGATGATGCTCATGCGCGCGCTCGAACATGGCTCATGCGCGTCGGGCTCAGTTCATTCGGCGACCGCTATCCGCATATGCTGTCGGGTGGGCAGCGCAAGCGCGTCGGGCTCGCGCAGGTGCTGATCCGCGATCCCAAGATATTACTGATGGACGAGCCTTTCGGGCCGCTCGATGCGCAGACGCGACAAATCATGGGCAATTTGCTGCTTGATCTTTGGACCGCCGATCGCAAGGCGGTCCTGTTTGTTACCCACGATCTGGAAGAGGCCATCGCGCTTTCCGACCGGGTGGTGATTATGTCGGCGGGTCCAGCCGCACGCATCATCGGCGACTGGAAGGTGCCGCTGCCTCGCCCGCGCGACACTTCCGAGGTCAAGCTCGATCCGGCGTTTCACGAATTGCATCGCAACATATGGCAAAAGCTCAAGGCCGAGGTCATAAAGGGGTATGCGCAGAGCGAAGCCGTATGAACTGACGGACTTTTGCGCAACCTCCGCTGTTAACAAAATTGCAATAGCCAAAGGAGGACTCCAATGAACAAAGTCATGCTCTCGACCGTCGTGCTCTCTCTGTTGAGCGCCGAGGCCTTTGCCGCTGATCCATTCACGCTGACATCATCGAGCTTCAAGGACAGTACGATGATGGACCGCAAGCACGCCGGTAACATTGCCTCCAATCCAAATTGCATCGGTCAAAACGTGTCGCCCGAACTGAGATGGACAAACACGCCTGCGGCCGCCAAGAGCCTTATCCTCGTGATGTCCGACTGGGAAGGGCAGGGTGGCCTCGGCTCACACCATTTGCTCGCCTACAACATCGCGCCGACCGTGACGGGCTTTGCCGAAGGTGAGCTCAGCAAGGCGTCCGACAAGTTCACGGGGGGCAAGGAAACTGCGGGCACGACCGCTTACCGCGGGCCGTGTCCACCAGCCGGCACCACCGCCCACCACTTCATCTTCGCCGTTATCGCAACTGATCTCGAGCCGGGCGCGCTGCCTGCCGGACTGACGCGCGACGAGCTGTGGGAGAAGCTCAAGGGGCACGCCAAGGGCGTCGCCGGGCTCGTCGGCCTGTTCAGGCGGGAATAATTCGCACCTATACCATGACCCGTTTCAAGCTCGCGTCCCTGCAAATTCTGGTCGCAATCACTGCGATCGCGCTCTGGTATATGCTCACGACCTATCCGGTTTTCGGCCGCATCCTGTTGCCGCCGTTTTTCTTTTCCAATCCGATGGACGTGGCGAAACAGATCGTCGCCTGGTTTGCGAGCGGCGTTATATGGAAGCATCTTTGGGTGACGCTGATCGAGGCAATATTAGCCTTCGTGATCGGGTCCATTGCGGGCGTACTGGTTGGCTTCTGGTTCGCGCGTCAGCCACGCGTGGCTGCGGTGTTCGACCCTTATGTAAAAATGGTGAACGCTCTCCCACGCGTGGTGCTAGCGCCGATCTTCGCGCTCTGGCTTGGTCTCGGCATCTGGTCGAAGGTCGCACTTGGCGTTACGCTGGTCTTCTTCATTGTGTTTTTCAACGTCTACCAAGGCGTGAAGGAAGTCAGCCCTACAGTGCTGGCGAATGCCCGCATGCTCGGAATGAGCGAGCGTCAGTTGATGCGCCATGTGTACTGGCCGTCGGCGCTGTCATGGATGTTCTCCTCGCTGCACACTTCAGTTGGTTTTGCCGTTGTGGGCGCAGTTGTGGGCGAATACCTGGGCGCTGCTGCGGGCCTCGGCTATCTAATCCAGCAAGCGGAGGGTGTATTCGATGTTGCGGGGGTTTTTGCCGGCATGTTCGTGCTCGCAGCCTTCGTTATCGTGATCGACTCCATTGTCAGCGTTGTCGAGAGACGTCTCCTGGTCTGGCGTCCGGCGGGAGCCGACGGCAGGCCCTAGGCATCTGCGATGTGCTGGCCTATCGTTTCGGCCGAATTGGTCATCCGAAGAAGACTACTTGTCAATGGAGGAAACCATGCCCGCAATGTTCCGACGGCTTGCCGCGACATTTGCCGCGCTCACGCTGTCGAGCGGTCTTGCGCTCGCGCAATCCAAGGTTACGCTCGCGGTAGGGGGCGGCAGTTGTCTGTGTTATCTGCCCACCATGCTCGCGCAGGCGCTCGGCGAATATGAGAAAGCCGGCGTCAACGTTGAGATCGTCGATTTCAAGGGTGGTTCAGAATCGCTCAAGGCTGTCATCGGCGGCAGTGCTGACGTCGTGTCTGGTTATTTCGACCACTGCGTGAATCTCGCAGCCAAGGGCCAGCACCTGCAATCCTTCGTGGTCTATGATCGCTATCCGGGCTTCGCATTGGTCGTTTCGCCCAAGCACGCCTCGGAAATCAATTCGATCAAGGACCTCGCTAACAAGAAAGTCGGCGTAAGCGCGCCTGGATCTTCTACGGACTTCTTCCTCAAATACATGTTGAGCAAGAACGGCGTGGATCCGAACTCTGTCGGAGTGATCGGCGTCGGCCTCGGCGCCACCGCCGTCGCTGCAATAGAGCAAGGCACCGTCGACGCCGCCATTATGCTCGATCCGGCGATCACCATCCTGCTGGGCCAGGACAGGCAACTCAAGATTCTTAGTGATACGCGCAGCCAAAAGGACACGTTGGCGGTCTTCGGAGGCGAGTATCCCGGCGGCGCGCTTTATACCAAGGCAGACTGGATCGCTACGCACGGGAAAGAAGTGCAGGCCATGACGAATGCCATCGTCGCCACGCTAAAATGGATCCATTCACACACACCTGAAGAAATCGCCAGCAAGATGCCGGAAAATCTGGTCGGCAAGGACAAGGCGCTCTACGTAGCCGCACTCAAGAACACATTGCCGATGTATTCAGAGACTGGTCGCATGGATCCGAAAGGTGCGGCGGCGGTCCTGGCTGTATTTAGCCAATCGTCGCCCGAAGTGGCAAAAGCCAATATCGATCTGTCGAAGACCTACACGAACACTTTCGTCGATGCGGCGATCAAGGAATGAGGTAAGGCGTCCAAACGGCTGTGCGCGGCGGGGATTTCCCGCCGTGTCTGTAATTGTCGAGATCAATGAACATCCTCTCTATTCAGTCGCATGTTGCCTTTGGTCATGTCGGCAACGCCGCAGGCACTTTTCCCCTCCAACGGATCGGCGTCGAAGTGTGGCCGATCCACACCGTGCAATTTTCCAACCACACCGGCTATGGCAGTTGGAAAGGCCGCATCTTTGATGCCAGCATGATCAGAGAATTGCTGGCTGGAATCGGCCAGCGCGGTGTGCTCGGAGAGTGCGACGGAGTGTTGTCTGGCTACTTGGGTTCGGCCGATATCGGCGCCGCTATTCTCGATGCAGTCGCAGCCGTCAAGCGGGCCAACCCTTCTGCGCGATATTGCTGTGATCCGGTGATAGGCGATGTCGGCCGCGGCATCTTTGTTAACGAAGGTGTTCCTGAATTCCTGAGGAGCAAGGCCGTCCCGGCCGCCGATCTTATCACGCCCAATCAGTTCGAGCTGGAGTATCTCAGCAAACGCGCCAGTGGGACACTGCGCCAAACGCGCGACGCGGTCAAAGCCGTTCACGACATTGGGCCGCGCGCGATCCTTGTCACGTCGTTGCACACGGAAGAGACACCGAAGAATTCGATCGATCTGCTTGCATCAGATGAGAGCGGCTGCTTCCTGGTGCGTACCCCGCAGCTGCCTCTGGTCGTGAATGGAGCAGGCGATGCTTTCGCGGCTCTATTTTTTGCAGGCTATTTGCGCGCCGGAAACATCTCAGAGGCGCTGTCGCGCGCATCCTCGGCTATATTCGGGGTGCTGGCGAAAACCGCCGAAGTGGGCGCGCGAGAAATGCAACTCGTCGCCGCGCAGGATGAAATCGTGAAGCCAAGCCGCCTGTTCGAAGCGCAAGCTCTTGACCCATGAAGGATACGCCATCGATCTGTCAGCTCGACGGGTTGAAACTTTCATTCGAGCCGAAGGCCTGGCCCTTCGCGACCGAACGGCGCGCGGAGATCAACGCTTATTTTGAAGGTCTGAGACGCGAGAAGCTGGCACTGTGGAATGGTCGCGTACTGATGCTGCACCATCAGGTTGTCGAGAAGACGTGCTCCACGGTCAATACCTGGAAACCGACTATGCAAGCTTTGCCGCCTGGCGCGATTGGGGCCGGCCGGCCGCAGGCGTGTGGGATTGTTTCAGCGCGGCGGCAATGCTGACGGCGGACGGCGCATTTCTGCTCGCCGTTATGGGTCAACACACATTCAATGCAGGAAAAATATATTTTCCCTGTGGCACGCCAGATCCTAATGATCTCGTCGGCGACAAAGTCGATCTCGATCGTAGCGTCAGGCGAGAGCTCAAAGAGGAAACGGGGCTCGACGTGACCAGTTTTGAAGCTGAGGCAGGATGGAACATGGTTGTTGACGGCCGGCTGATCGCGTTGATCAAGGTCTTGCGTTCGACTGAGAATGCCACAAGCCTGCGCGAAAGTGTCCTTGCGCATCTCGCGCGCGAGAAAAGACCGGAACTTGCCGATATCCGCATCGTACGAGGGCCCGGCGATATTGACCCCACCGTACCAAGCTTCGTGACGGCGTTCCTTGCGTCACGATTTGCCCGCGGGAAGGTTTGAGTTGCGATCACCCCGCAGCTACCAGATCCATGGGTCAGACGAAAACCTCGACGGGCCCAGGTGACGTGTCGGTCATGTTGCATCCCCTGAGCGAATTGGCGGCAGTTCTGACTCGTCACGGGTGCGCTTGATTTGGTCCGATGCTTTCCGCTAAAAGTAGGCCGCTGCGGTTAACGCGGACTTTGCCTGAATCCGCTAGGTTAACCGAAGAGACGAGGGAACAGGCGATGTCGACGCGCCCAAATTTTTGCGCGATCGAGCGGACGGCGGGATCCGCCGGCTCCGCGACTTCCCTCATTCTGGGCACGCTCCTTCTCCTTATCCGCCCCTGAGGGCCGGTTGGGCATATGTGCCTGGGCACTCGGGGGATCTGACGGAGAACCTGTAGAGCGCCCGAAGTGGCGCATCAACGAGAAGGAGCATTTCATGACTACCAAGACAAAGACCGACAAAGACCGCGTCGTCATTTTCGACACGACCTTGCGCGATGGTGAACAATGCCCAGGGGCGACCATGACGCACGAAGAAAAGCTCGAAGTGGCCGAGCTGCTCGACGACATGGGCGTGGACATCATCGAGGCCGGCTTTCCCATCGCGTCTGAAGGCGACTTCGCAGCGGTTCAAGAGATAGCCCAGCGATCGAAGAAAGCTGTCATTTGCGGTCTCGCGCGTGCTGCGTTCAAAGATATCGACCGCTGCGCCGAAGCAATCAAGCCAGCCAGGCGCAAGCGGATTCACACATTCATCTCTACGTCCCCCGTGCATATGAAATTTAAGCTGCAAAAAGAGTCGCACGAGGTCTACGAGATGGTGATCGACCAGGTTACCCGCGCGCGCGGCTATACCGATGACGTCGAATGGTCTGCCGAGGATGCCACCCGAACCGAGCGCGATTTCCTTTGCCGCTGCGTCGAGGCTGCCATCAATGCCGGCGCGACGACAATCAACATTCCCGACACCGTCGGTTACACCGTGCCAGAGGAATATTTTGCGCTCATTGAGATGTTGCGCACGCGCGTCCCGAATGCTGGCAAGGCACGCTTCTCCACTCATTGCCATAACGATCTGGGCATGGCAGTTGCCAACTCACTCGAGGGTGTAAAAGCGGGAGCGCGACAGATCGAATGTACCATTAACGGCATCGGAGAGCGTGCTGGTAACGCCGCCCTCGAAGAAGTCGTGATGGCGATGAAGGTCCGCAACGACGTGCTGTCGTTCCACTGCGGCATCGATGCGACTATGCTCACGCGCGCGTCTAAACTGGTCGCGGCGGCGACGTCATTCCCGGTGCAGTACAATAAGGCGATTGTCGGGCGAAATGCGTTTGCGCATGAAAGCGGCATCCATCAGGACGGCATGCTCAAGAATGCGCAGACATACGAAATCATGACGCCCGAGTCGGTCGGCGTGAAGCAGACGTCATTAGTGATGGGGAAGCATTCTGGCCGCCACGCTTTCGTCCACAAACTGGAGGAACTGGGCTATGAACTTGCCGGCAACCAGCTTCAGGATGCCTTCGTCCGCTTCAAGGCGCTGGCCGACCGAAAGAAGCAAATCTACGACGAGGACATTGAAGCGCTGGTCGACGAGGAAATCGCCCACGCCCACGACCGCATCAAAGTGCTGTCATTGACGGTGATCGCCGGTACTATGGGTCCGCAGACTGCAACGCTGACGCTGGATATCGATGGCGAACACGTCACGACACAATCGACCGGCAACGGACCTGTGGACGCAATTTTCAGGGCCATCCGGACGCTGGTGCCGCACGAGGCCACACTTGAGCTCTTCCAGGTGCATGCGGTCACCGGTGGGACTGATGCGCAAGCGGAGGTGTCGGTCAGGCTTTCGGAAAGCGGCCGTTCGTTTACCGCCAAGGGTGCCGATCCAGACACGTTGGTGGCTTCCGCCAAGGCGTATCTGGGTGCGCTAAACAAGCTCACCAGCAAGCGGAACAAGACCTCCTCGGTTGAGCGGCGCATCCATTCGACTGACGTGGGTTAAGGGCCTTAAGATTAAGAGAAATGCCGCACCCAAAACGGTGCGGCATTTCTGGCAATTAATTTAATATTTTGTCGGTACATGGTTCCCCCCGCGGAGGCGGATAAATCACATTTTGTCCGCATTTCGCACCCTTTAGGGGCAAAGTTTACGGGTAGTCGGCCCCGCGTATCACCCACTCAAACTGTTGGGGACTTGTCGGAATGAAGAAAGTTCTTTGCGCGGGTGTGTTCGCGCTCGCGGCGATCGGCTTGTTGTCGAATAACTCACAGGCGCGCGCGATGGAAGTCACCGGCGGCTATGGGGCACAGACTTCAGCCTCGATCAATATTGCGCGTATCAAGAGCGTGCTGAAACTGACTCCCGCACAGGAGCACTATTGGGTTCCGGTCGAGGCTGCATTGCGTGACCTTGCGCGCAAGCAAATGCAGGTTGAGTCGGCCGGCCTCGTACGTCGGATCAGCAATCGAGTCGTAACGGTCGTGCTTAATAGCGCCGCCGTCCAGCGGCTTGCAGTTGCCGCGCGCCCCCTGATCGGCATGCTCGACGCCGAACAGATGCGGGCGGCACAAGGGCTTGCGCAGGAAATGGGCTTGGGGCCTGTCGTAGCTGCGCTGCGATAAGCTAATACATCATCCGCTTGCTGCCGCGTAAGGACCAAGGAACCTTACGCTCTATTCCCGGTTTGCAGGAATGAGCGGAGAGTCGGGCGGCGTCGCTTCGCCGCAGCCTTTCCTACCTGATGTCTGATGTGCGCAACGCTTGACGCACCTTAAGCATTGGCAATAGGTCTGGAAGTGTTTGGCTTTAGGGTCTACTTGCCGGGAAACCGCTTTAGTGCCACCCTAAGCGGCAGAAAAACAAGGCAAAAGCTGGTTTCGATCGAACGACTGGAGGAAAAACGTCTATGCGCAAGTGGTTTCTGGCGGCGGCTGCGGCCGCCATTTTCGTAGCGCCTGTCGCTGCAACGGCTCAGGCGCCGATCGTGATCAAGTTCAGTCACGTGGTGGCGCCGAACACCCCGAAGGGGAAGGGCGCCGACAAGTTCAAAGAACTTGCTGAGAAATATACCGACGGCAAGGTCAAGATTGAAGTTTATCCCAACTCGACCCTCTACAAGGACAAGGAAGAGCTGGAAGCCTTGCAGCTCGGCGCGGTGCAGATGCTGGCGCCGTCGAATTCCAAGTTCGGCCCGATCGGCGTCAAGGATTTCGAAGTCTTCGACCTGCCATATTTGCTTCCAAACAAGACAGCGCTCCGCAAGGTCACCGAAGGCCCGCTGGGCAAGGCGATGCTCAAGAAACTCGAGACTAAGGGCATGGTGGGACTTGCCTACTGGGACAACGGCTTCAAGGAAATGAGCGCTAACAAGCCGCTGCGTCTGCCTGAAGATTATAAAGGCCTAAAATTCCGCATCCAATCATCCAAGGTGTTGGAAGCTCAGTTCCGTGCGCTCGGAGCAATCCCGCAAGTGATGGCGTTCTCGGAAGTCTACCAGGCGCTGCAGACCGGCGTGGTCGACGGCCAGGAGAATACGCCGTCGAATATATTCACCCAGAAATTCCACGAAGTGCAGAAGTACACGACACTGACCAATCACGGCTACATTGGGTACGTCGTCGTCGTCAACAAGAAGTTCTGGGACGATCTGCCGGCCGATATTCGTGCGCAGCTTACGAAGGGGATGGATGAAGCCACCGTCTATTCCAACGATATTTCCGAGAAGGAGAACGCGGAAGGGCTCGATGACATCAAGAAATCGGGCAAGACCGAAATAATTGTCCCAACAGCTGCAGAAACCGCGGCCATGCGCAAGGCGATGGAGCCGCTGTATCAGGACATGGCCAACCGCGTCGGCAAGCAACTAATCGATGATGTCGTGAAGGCCACGCAAGGCGTCACAAACTAACAAATCAATGGCGAACCCCGGCCCTTTTCGCTGGGGCTCGTTTGCTTCCAGGGTGGGGGATTCCAAGGCGTTGATTGACGCAGGGCGGGAGCCGATGTGGGGCGGCACCTGTCTTTAAGTGGGGGAATCGCCGGCTGCTAGGGAGACAATTATCGTCCCCAAGCACATGAGGCGTAGGTGTTTCTTCGTATACTCAATCGTCTTGAGGAAATTCTGATCGCGAGCCTGATCGCCGCGGCGACGCTGCTGATCTTTGTAGCCGTTGTGCAGCGCTATGCGGTCGGCGTCTCGTGGCTCTATCCGATTTTCTACCCCGTCAATTTGACCTGGGCGCAAGAACTTTGCGTCTACATGTTCGTATGGATGGCGAAATTCGGCGCCGCCTATGGCGTGCGCACCGGCATCCACGTCGGCGTCGATGTGGTGGTCAACATACTGGAGCCTGGGCCGCGCAAAAAGGTCGTCCTGTTTGGCTTGCTGTGCGGCGCGCTGTTCACATTCGTCGTCGGCACCATGGGCGCCAAGTTCGTGATCGAGCTATATCCCACAGATCAGGTCTCGCCCGATATGGAGCTGCCGCGCTGGATCGTCTTCCTTTGCGTGCCACTTGGCTCTTATCTGATGTGTTTCCGTTTCCCGCAGGTGGCCTTGGCGTTCTGGCGCACCGGCGAGCTCCCGCACCATGATCCCGGGCATGTCGAAGGTGTCGTCGAAAGCCCGGCCGCAGCCAGGGATGTGGCCCGATGAACAGCGCCATTATATTTGGCCTCCTGATAGCGCTGATGCTCACCGGTATGCCGATCTCGATCGCGCTCGGCCTAACAGTGTTGAGCTTCCTGTTCGTGATGACCTCAGTACCAATCGAGGCCGTGGCGCTCAAGCTTTTCACCGGCATCGAAAGCTTTGAGATCATGGCGATTCCATTCTTTATTTTGGCCGGCAATTTTCTCACTCATGGCGGTGTCGCACGCCGCATGATTCGCTTTGCGACATCTATGGTCGGCCACTGGTACGGCGGCATGGGGCTAGCCGGCGTGATGGCCTGCGCGCTATTCGCAGCGGTGTCGGGTTCCTCGCCTGCGACCGTTGTCGCCATCGGTTCGATCGTCCTGCCGGCGATGGTTGCTCAGGGCTACCCGAAGCGGTTCGGCGCCGGCGTAATTGCGACCTCCGGTGCGCTCGGCATTCTGATCCCGCCGTCAATCGTGATGGTGCTTTACGCGGTCGCCACCGGCGGCAGCGTCGCGATCGATCCAGAAGGCAAGCGCGTGCTCTCGGCCTCGGTGGCGCAGCTCTTTATGGCCGGCGTCATTCCAGGGCTGATTCTCGCGTCGATGCTTGGAGCCACCACGTTCTTTCGCGCTTACAAGAACAATTATCCGCGCATGGAAAAGGCCAGCTGGTCACAGGCTATAGTCGCCTTCCGCGATTCGATCTGGGGCCTACTGCTAATAGTTATCGTGCTCGGCGGTATCTATACCGGCGCCTTCACGCCGACCGAGGCCGCTGCGATGAGCGCGGTTTACGCCTTCGTAATCTCGGTTTGGGTCTACCGCGACATGAAGCTGAAGGACGTGCCGCGTGTGCTACTCGCCTCCGCCAACATGAGCGCGATGATCCTCTACATTATCACCAATGCAGTGCTTTTCTCGTTCCTGATGACCAGCGAGCAGATCCCGCAGGCCATCACCTCCTGGATCACCGGCGCCGGCATTGGCTGGATCGAGTTCCTGCTTTTCGTCAACATTATCTTGCTGCTGGCCGGCAACGTAATGGAGCCATCGTCGATTGTGCTGATCACCGCGCCGATTTTATTTCCCGTGGCCGTCAGGCTCGGCATCAACCCAGTCCATCTCGGCATCCTGATGACGGTCAACATGGAGGTTGGCCTTTGCCATCCGCCAGTCGGTCTTAACCTCTATGTCGCGTCCGGCATCGCCCGCATGGGAATAACCGAGCTGACGATCGCGACATTTCCCTGGCTAGTCACGATGCTGATCTTCCTTGTGTTGGTTACCTACATTCCGGAAATGTCGCTCTGGTTGCCGCTTTTGCTCGGAATGATGTGAAAACACACCCAGGTCAAGCCTAGTCAAGCTGGACGTTATGCATCAAGATTGCTTCGGTGTAATCTCTGTCCAAACTTTAACTTGATAAGGCAGCACAGCTCTTCTCTACTTGGCGCCAGAAATCGCCATTGGAGGTGGCCATGTGGAAAGCAGTTCTTGTCGGCACGACCGTGCTTGCCATTGCCGGTACTTCGCTTGTCTATGCGGAACAGGGCTCAGATGATTTCCAGCGCGTGCAGCGCTGGCGTCCAAGCGCCGAGGACGTTACGGCCTTTGGTGATGCGCGCATCGCGGCGCTTCATGCGGGGCTCAAGCTCACGGCCGAGCAGGAAAAGAACTGGCCGGCAGTGGAAAGCGCACTACGTGATCTCGCCAAACAGCGCTCGGAGCGCTTTGCCGCGCGCGCCAGCGCTGATCGCCCGAAGGATCCGATCGAGCAGCTCAACATGCGCGCCGAGTTGATGGGCCAGCGCGCGGCCGCGCTCAAGAAACTCGCCGATGCGGCGGGCCCACTGTACAAGAGCTTGGACGAGTCGCAGAAGCATCGCTTTGTGATGCTCGCCCGCCTCGGCGGACGCCAGGACGGTCGCTGGCGCGGCCATCGTGGCCCTCTGTTCCAGCATCGCGGGGGTGACGGCGGAATGATGGGTGGCAACGGGCTGTAGCCAAATTTGCGCGAAGCGGACGGCGCCCAACGCGGTCTCCCCGACGCGCCGCCGTCCAGGAAGCCGCCGGCTTTTCCTTTGTCTCTCGGATGGGCGCGCGGCTGGACACCGTTTGCTGCCTTTGCTAAGCCACGCGCGCTCGGCGGAATCTCCGCTGAGTGAATCGGGGCGCATAGCTCAGTTGGTAGAGCAGCTGACTCTTAATCAGCGGGTCACAGGTTCGAGTCCTGTTGCGCCCACCAGCAAAATCAATCACTTATTGGAGACATTGCCGCCGCCAATGAGAGCGGAAGATTGATTTGGCAACATTCTTGGCAACATTCTGCAAAATTCAGATTACCCCGAGCGTTCAGGCAATAATGCGGCCGCGCGCGGCAGAATGATCCTGATTTCGGTGAACCCGCCGGGCTGGGTGTCCACTTCTATCGAGCCGCCATGCTGCTTGACGATGATGTCGTGGCTGATGGATAGGCCAAGGCCGGTCCCTTCTCCTGCGGGTTTTGTCGTGAAGAACGGATTGAATATCTTTTCCTTCACGTCAGGCGGAATGCCGGTGCCATTGTCACGGAT
>Ga0126375_10000110_pt1 | contig 17266 bp, 18 predicted proteins | sample PanSoiMetPlot_14_FD_109577 | JGI IMG/M metagenome (GOLD analysis project Ga0126375, IMG submission 109577) | Tropical forest soil microbial communities from Panama - MetaG Plot_14 | ecosystem: Environmental > Terrestrial > Soil > Tropical forest | place: Panama | collected 2016-02-17 | reverse complement strand
GGTGAAGGTCCGGTGTACGGGGGAGGAAGACATTTTGATAGCCGAGCACGGGCTGACCTTGGGCCAGGTGCTCTGGCGGCGGTGGTGTATCGGGACGCAGTGTCAGGGGGACGAGGAACGGTTTCGGCAGGAGTATCCCGCCACCGCCGCCGAGGCGTTCCTCTTGAGCGGCCATCCCGCGTTCTCGGCTGCCGCCCTGACGCGGCTCTACGAGGAAGCGGTGAAGCGGGCGGAGACGGAGAAGCCGCGCGAGGGGGAGATCTCGGAGGCGGGGGTGTTTGTCGAGCGGACGGGGGGGCGCTTGAAAGTCTGGAAGATGCCGCGTGCCGACGGGGACTACGTGGTCGCCGGGGATCCCGCCAGTGGCGTCGAAGGCGGGGATGCCAGCTGTGCGGCGATCTTCGATCGGGAGCGGGAGGAAGTGGTGGCGCTCTGGCACGCGCACGAGACCCCGGTGGTGTTCGCGCGGGCGCTGGTGGGCCTGGGCCGGTTCTACGCCGAGGCGATCGTCTGTCCGGAGGTCTCGGGGGGCCACGGGTTTGCCGTCGTGGAGGAATTGAAGATGTGCATGTACCCGCGCCTGTATATGTGGCAGCGGGTCGATCGGGTGCGAAACAACCTCTCCAGCTACATCGGCTGGGAGACCACCTGGCGCTCCAAGGGGCTCCTGGTCGATACGATGGCGTGGGCGCTGACGGAGCACGCGATCTGGATCCCCGATGTGGAGACGATCCGGGAGCTACTGGAGTTCCAGTACGTGGAGCGGAGCCGGGTGGGCGGCCAGGAGGGTGGGGACGACCGGGCGATGGCGGTGATGATCGCGCTCCGCGTCCATATCGAGACCGCCATGAAGTCCACGGGCGCGCCGCCCCGCTTGAAGCTGCCCGAAGACCCCCAGGTGGCGGCGGTCGAAGACTGGGCGGACCGTTACAAGGCGGGGATCGGGATCGCGGCGGGCCGGGCCGCTGCCGAGGTCTGGGAGCAGGTGGACGCGGCGATGGACGCGATGCGGGAGACCGGACGAGCCCCGCTCACGGTGGACGAATGGACCGGCTTTCCCGGACCGGACGAGGCCGAGCAGTCGATTGATTGGGAGCCGGAAGTGAAGTGGTGAGGCGGGGGCCGAAGCCCCCGTGCCTGCCATGCCCAGCCCAGCGTCGCCATGCCCAACCGGGCCTCGCCTCGCCAAGACCTTGGAAGTTCCCATACTGGAACGCCGGTCCGCAACCTGCTAGACGCCGGCCATGGACCTCCCGGTGGGGGAGCAGCGGGTCGCGCGGGGGGGCGGGCGCCGGCCGCGCGCGGTGGAGCACCGGCCGCGCCGCATGCAGGAGGTCCGCGCCAAGGCGTCCGAGCCGGTGGGCATGAAGCCGCTGCCGCACGCCCAAGACAAGCGGCTGCGCCGGGAGGGCCGGAGGTGACCGATGCCCCAAGTCCCGAAGGTCAGCCAGGAGCCGTCCGAGATGGGGACCCTCTTGAAGGTGCGCTACCCCGAGCGGACGGACAAGTTCTCGATGAAATTCGGGCGCGGGCACCGGACGTTCAACCTCGTCCAGGGGCGCCGGCCGCTCACCCGGACCGCGAAACGGGCGCAGCGCCCGCTCTAGTCGCCGGGTCCTGGCTCCGGGAGGTGTTCCGGGCCTGGGGGGCTACACGCCCGCCCAGACGCGAACGGGGGGCATTCTGAGCACGTCCCGGGCCTGTCCGACGTGCCGCGTGCTCCAGCAGCAGGTGGCGCACTTGCAGGGGCTGGTCGATCGGCTCATGGCAGAGCGGGGCACGCAGCCGGCGGCCTCGGCGCTGCCCCCAGCGACCGTCCCTCCACCGGCTGCGACCCCGACCGCCCCGTTCCAGATCACAGGCGAAGACGGGCGGGAGTACGTGATCGTGGACGGCAAGCTGGACACGTTGGAGTCGTACACACGGGCGATGTCCATGTTGGAGCGGCAGTTGGCGGGGAGGGCCAGCTACGACGTGGACAAACCGGACGAGGATGCGGCAGAGTGAGATGCCTGGCGAGGTAAGGCTAGGCGAGGCCGGGCGCGGCATGGCGGGGTATGGTCTGGCGAGGCCGGGCACGGCATGGCTTGGTGGTTCCCGGGGGTGAGGGCTCCCGGGAACCAAGAACTTGGCGGTGATGGGGGCTAGCTGCCGGGGAGGGACCCGGCGATGGCAGGACAGGGCTCGGGCGTTGTAGAGACACCACCGGCAACCGCGCAATCAACCCTGCCGAACGCTTCGGCGGAAGCCCGGCCCCAACGACCTGGCTATCAGCCCAGCGACGAGGAAAAGGCGCTGATCGCCCGGGTCGAGAACCGGATTGCGCTCATGTCGCGGGAAGGCTCTCGGTGGGCGCAGGAACGCGCCATGTTCGAGAACGTCTGCTTCTACGCCGGCATCCAGTGGATCGAGTACACGGAAGCGACCCGCCGGTTCAGCCGCTGGACGGCCCCCAGCTGGTTCCCGACCCCGGTCCAGAACGAGATCGCGCCTCGGGTGACCTCCATGGCGGCACGGATCTTGCGCTCGCAGCCGCAAGGCCGGGTCCGGCCGGGCTCGAACGAGCCCCGAGACCGCGAGGGGGCTCGGGTAGCCGAGCAGATGATGAGCCATATCGACGCCGTGTGCCACGAGGACGAGCGGCGCCAGGAGGCTGCCCTGATCGCGGCGCTCATGGGGACCGTCATCGCCAAGGACTACTGGAACCCGAACGCCGGCCCGGTCTCGACCGTGCCGCAGACGACCCCGCCCGGCCAGGAGCCGGCGACCGAGCCCGCCGCCGCCTGCCCGCAGTGCAGCTACAAGGGAGAGTTCACCGAGGTGGGGCAGTTTTGCCCCACCTGCTCTGCCACCCTGGAGAACGGCACCAAGCCGGCGCTGTTCGCGGACGGGCGGCCGAAGATGAACCTGACCGGGGGCGAGCCGGTGATGGGGCCGGACGGGCAGCCGCAGGTGGACTCCTTCCCGGAGGGGGAACTGGAGACCGAGATCCGGATGACGTTCAACTTCCACTGGGACCAGAAGGCGGCGCAACTCCGGAAAGCCCGCTGGTGTGGTGAAGCCGCCTACGTGGACCTGGACTGGGTGGACGAGAACTTCCCGGACAAGGGGCCGTTCGTGGGCGAGGAAAGCGGCGTGGATGCCGCCAACTTCTACGAGTCGAGCCTGCTGGCGCTGATCGGCCCGTCCGTGCAAGGCACCGCCCACTACGGGGGCTCCGGGCTCTACCGAGGCGGCTCGGTCTACCGCGAGTATCAGGAGCGCCCGTCCCGGAAGTATCCGAAGGGGCTCCACCTCTGCGTGGCGGGCGGCGTCCTGCTCTACCGGGGGGACCTCCCGATCAAGGACCAGAACGGGAACCCGACCGGGGACTTCAACTGGACCGAGTACCGCTATGACGAGGTGCCGGGCCGGTTCACCGGCCGCACCCCGGTGGACGACATGGTGCCGCTCCAGCGCCAGGTGAACGGCACGATGGCGCAGATCATCCTGAACCGGAAGACCCTCCTGAACCCGTGGGTCTTGGCGCCGAAGGGCTCCGGGCTCGCGCCCGGCCAGGTGGCGATGCGGCCTGGCGCCACGGTGCTCTACAACTTCGTGGGAGTCGGGGCGACGCCCCAGGTAGTCCAAGGACAACCGCTACCCGCGCAGATCCAGCAAGAGCGCGACGGGGCGATTCAGGCGATGGACCGCCAAGCGCAAGACCTGCGGGCGAGCCCCGAATCCCTCCCCCAGGGGACGCGCTCGGGCGTCGCGTTCAACTTCCTCCGCGAGCAGGGCGACGAGGCATCCGTGCCCCGGCTCACTCGCTGGGGGCAGTGGATCGCGGAGCGCTGCCGGAAGAAGCTGCTGCTCGCTGCCCAGCACTACCGCGAGCCCCGAGCCGTCAAGATCATGGGCGACGGGACGGACTGGCAAGTCCGCTACTGGCTCGGAGCCGACCTCCAGAACCAGACCGACGTGGTGGTCGATCCGGGCTCGCTCGTCCCGCGCTCCGCCTCGGCCAAGACCCAGCTGATGCTCGACGCGATGGACGCGAAGATCATCGACCCCGCCGACCCGAAGCAGCGCCAGCAGCTGCTGGAAGCGCTCGACCTCCGCGAGTTCGAGAACGCGATCGGGCCGGACGTGCGCCGGGCGCACAAGGAGAACGCCCGGATGGACGCCGGGGAGCCGATGCCCGGGGTGAACGACTATGACGACCACGCCATCCACCTGTTCGAGCACGAACTGGTGATGAAGGACCCGTCCTACGACACTAAGCCGCCGGAAGTGCAGGCGTTCTACAAGGAGCACCGGGACGCCCACAAGGAAGCCATGACCGAGATGGCGATGGCGCTGACGCCCGAACTGAGCCCCGAGCCGGGCTCCCCGGGCGACCCGGCCATCCAGCAGGCGCAGCAGGTGGCGAACCAGATCGAGCAGCAAGTGGCGGCGGCAGCGGTCGGGCAGCAGACCGCGATGGCACAGATCACCGGGGGTGGGCTTGAACAGCCGGCCCCCGAGGGAGTAGAACCACCGCCAATGCAGTAGCAGCACCCGTGACCGGCGCCGGGCACCGGCATCATGCCCGAGTGGGTCCCGGCCCCCCCAAGTGGGCCGTGTGGCGAGTCTGAGCGCAGCCCATCGCGTTCAGGAGTGGAGCGACACGCGCAGCACGGGAGGGTACCGTGGGGGTAAACGGCGCACCGGCAGGAGCAGCCGGCGGGTCCGAAGGGACCGCTGGCACCCAGACCCCATTTCCGACCGGCGCCCCAGAGAGTAGTCCCCCGAGTCCGACCCCGGAGGGTGCTCAACCGACGGGGACCCAGCCGCCCGAGGCGCCGGCAGACGCCGCCCCGGAGGCGGCCGAGGGCCAGCAGCCCACCCCCGAGAAGCCGGGGCCGGGTTGGGTCCCGTGGGCTGAGCACCGGCAACTCAAATCCGAGATCGCCCGCATGCGCCGGGAATCGGCGCAAGTCACCCAGCGCCATCAGCAGGAACTGGGGACACTCCAGCAGCAGCGGGAGTCCGTCGCCGCCGACATTCGGCGCAAGGCGGACGACTATGAAGCCCTCCAGGCGGCGCTCCAGCAACATCCCGACATAGCCGATCAGCTGTACGAGCGACTGGGCGTCCCGGCATCGAACCGCCGGGGCAGCGTCGAGATCCCCCCAGAGATTGCCGAGAAGCTGGCGAAGCTGGATCGGATCGACGCCGCCATCGCGCAGGTGCAGCAACGTGAGGTGGAGACGCAGAAGCAGATGCGGCTCCAGAAGACCGAGACGGAACTGGACGGCGGGATCTCCAAGATCCTGACCGACCGCCGGTACCGCCACGTCGATCGGCTGCTCCCTCTCTGCAAAGATTACGTCCTGGAGCGCGTCCGCGAGATGGAAGACGCGACGATGGACGATGTGCCGCACCTTCTGGCGGAGTATCTGCTGCCTTGGGAACAGGAGTTTCAAGCCCGCCTAGAAGCGTATCGCCAGGGCAAAACCGAGGACTTGCGTCTGCCGGCGTCGGCGGGTGCGGGGCAGCAAGCCCCGCTCTCCCAGAAGGCCGGGCTGGGCGCGAATGACGAAACGACCTCGCGGATTGCCGAGGAACTACTGGCCCAGCGGCTGGGCTGGGGGAACGGCGCAGGCGCGTAGCGCGACGGCAGTCCGCCAGGTCCACTGACTCCCTGGAGGTAGCGGACCATGGCGGTCCCAGCAATTCGAGACAACATCTCCGAGCTAAGCACGATCTTGAAGACCGTGTACGGCCCCGGAGTCGAGCAGCAGCAGAACCTGGCGGCGATGATCTACAAGCGCTTCGCCACCAGCCAAGTCCGGTTCGGCGGCAACGCCTACGAGTTCCCCGCCCGCATGGTGAACACCCAGAGCGTCGGTGCCCGTGGGTACCGGGTCGGGCTCCCCCAGCCGGTGATGAACATCGACGTGACGGCGCGGGTCCGCCACAAGTTCATCTACGGCACCTTCGACATTGCCGGCCCCGATATCGAGAAGGGGAAGGGCAACGTCAACGCCTTCGTGAACACCCTGACCGACAAGATGCGGTCGCTCACGGAGATGATGCTGAAAGACCTGAACATGCAAAGCTACCTGGACGGCTCGGGCGTCCGGGCGGCGTTCACGGCGACGCCGACGGCCGGCGTGGCGACCGTGACCAGCACCAAGTACCTCCGCGCCGGGATGCAGATCAACGTCATCGCCGGCACGGACGGGACGACCATCCGGGGCACCAACGGGGACTCGGACCCCGGCGACGGCGCGGGCACGCCCTACGCCGCCAAGCGCTACACGATCATGGCGATCGACGCGAGCACGGGCACGATCACGGTGGGCGCCGGCTCCCCGCTGACCGCGCTCACGCCGAGCGGCGCGGTCTCCGGCGACACCATCGTCCGCCACAAGGCGATGGGGGCCGAGTTCCTGGGCCTCGGCGCCATCGTGGACGACGGGGTGAACAACCCCGCTGCGCTCGTCTTCCAGGATATCAACCGGACCCAGAACCCGCTCTGGAAGGCGAAGGTGATGGGGAACAGCGGGACCCCACGCCCCCTGGATCTCCCCCTGATGCAACTCGGCATGGACGTACCCGAGATCATGTCGGGCCGCCGGATCAACCTCCTGCTCGGGAGCTACGGGGGCCGGGACCAGTACCTCAAGCTGCTGGTGCCGAATAAGCGGTTCGTGGACTTGAAGCTGGACGGCGGCTTCCAGGTGCTCGAATACAACGGCCGCGAGTTCCTGGTGGACGTGGACTGCCCGGAGAACACCCTGTTCAACCTCGTCCGGGAGTCGATCCAGCGCTTCGGGCTGTTCGATCTCCAGTTCGTGGAGCAGACCGGCGGCATCTTGAAGCACGACTCGCTCGCCGCTGGCGACGTGTTCTACGGCTTCATGCGGATCATCGCCAACATGGGCGCGCTCCAGTCGAACGCGAACAGTAAGATCACGGACATGACCATCGCGGCCGGCTACACCACGATCCCGTACTGAGGCGCCGATGCCTCAGCTGGTGAACTACCTCCGCTTCGGGGAGGGGAAGTGGACTGAGGGAAATCCCCAGGCGGAACAGCAACCCGTGCAGCAGGTACCGGGCATGGTCGTGATTGGCCTAGTCCCGCTGCCCCATCCCGATGACAACGGACAGCTGGTCGTCCGGACGTTTCTCTGGCCGACCGCAGGAGGGTGACCATGGCCGAGTCCGAGGCACCTCCCGCCAATCAGCCCGAACTGAGCGAGCGGGACCAGGCGACAATGGAAGCGATGAAGATCGTGAACACGCCCGTAGACGAGTCCGAGCAGACCGTCCCCGATCTCCTGAAACAGTACCGGGACCTGATGCACGAGAAGGGCCTGGACTGGCTCTGGGAGAAGCTGGATCTCGCCAGCGGTGGGGAGGCATCGAAGCCGGCCGAGGTGCCCGCCGACCCGAATCCGCCGCCGTCCGAAGTGCCGTTGTGAGCTAGGGGGGGGGAACGTGGAACCGCGCGAGATTCCGACCCCGGATCAGCCTCCCACGTTCCCCCCGATCGGGGGCCGCACCCTCACGCAGTATCTGACCGTCTACGAGGGCGCATTTACCGAAGTCGGGCTCCGTGCTCACTGGCAAGAACTGATGGGGATCAACGCGGCGGGTGGCGCGGCGGCGCCGGGTCCCACCTCGATCACGCAGCAGATGCTCGCCAAGCCGGCGGTGGGCACGCCGGAGATCTTCGACCACGCGGTCGGGACGCTCCAGTTGGCCGATGCGGCGGTGACTGACGACAAGATCACTTCGGTCGCCTACGCGAAGGTGACCGGGGTTCCCAACTTCATGGTGGTCGGTGCCGAGGCGGGTGGGGATCTCATGGGGTTGTTCCCGAGTCCCCTGATTGCCCCCAACGCAGTCGGGGACACGGAGATTGTCAATGTGAGCGGCGCGAAGCTGCTCGATCTGTCGGTGACGCTCCAGAAGCTGGAGACTCCGGTGCAGGCGCGGTTGCCGCCCGTGCCGACTTTGCCGACGGACTATGGGCGCGTGCTGACGGTCGATCCCGGGACCGGGCTCCTGACCTGGCTGCCGCCGACGGGAGGTGGGGGGAGTGGCACCGGGCTCTGGACGACGGCGGGGACGGGAGTCATCACGCCATCGCCCGATGCGACGGTGTTGCTCTCGCCGCTCACGACGCCACTCCAGTTCGGGAAGGTAACCCTCCAGTCGCGCTTTGTGAGTATCAACGACGGGACGATGGACTGGCGGGTCAACTTGAACAGCAGTGGCGTGAAAGACGATCCGACGCGCCCCTCCTGGATCCTGGCGTTTGACTACCAGAATCTCCGGTTCCGGATCAGTCACATCCCCTATAATGCGGTGGCGCCCTATACCGTAGACAACTTGTTCGTGCTGAGTGAGGAAGGGAATGTCACCCTGCGTGGCACGGTGATCGTCGCCACGCCGCAGGGGGCGACGCCCGTGCCGGGGATGATCCAGTACAATAGCGTGAGTGACCATTTCCAGGGGTACAAGTCGGGCGCCTGGTTCAATCTCGATGATGTAGGGACTGGTGGGTCGTCTTCGTGGACGGACGACGGGACCAATCTGATCCCGTATCCGCCGTCGCGGTTTGTCTTCGCGTCCAGCGGGCTGGTCGTGCCGATCAGCGAGAACGCCATCGTGGTCGGGTCGGCAGCGGCAAAGGTCCGATTCAACTCCGAGGATACGATCCCGCAGTACGGCTTTCTGAGCGTCAACCACAACGCGGTGACGGGCGCGCAGGATACGACCTCGCAGTCCACCTGGATTCTCGGTCTGGGGGGCTCGCTCGATCAGCTGTATCTGGGACGGAAGGCGCCAGGGAATCCGACGCTGGTGTCGGTGTTCACGGTATCGAGTGTCGGGAAGGTGACTGCTGGAGCCGATCCGACGGCTGCGCTCGATCTGGCGACGAAGCAGTACGTAGATGCTCGGGCCTCGACGTGGACGGACCTCGGGACCGCGCTCCAGCCCGTCAAGGGACAAAGCTATGCCGTTAACACGGGGCTCCTGACGGTACGCACGTCTGCGGTTGTCCAGGGACCGACGGATGGCTCCACCACCGCCGGGCTCCAGCTGAACAGCTACTACAATTCCCCGACCATCGCGTCGCAGCTGTACTTTTACCGGGGCCGGTCGGGTCCGGCTGGCGCGCAGGTGGGAGACTCACTCGGGGCGATTTCCTGGGCGGGACGCAATAGCACTGGCTCCAGCAGCTACGGGGCGCAAATCACCGCCATCGCGCTTGACACGTTCGTGACCGGGGTGGGTGGCACGCGGCTGATGTTCCAGACGGTCCCGGTTGGTAGCATGACACTGACGGAGCGGCTGAGTATCAACGGGGACGGGACGATTCGGGCGACGGTCGATCCGGTGAACGCGCTCGATCTGGCGACCAAGCAGTATGTGGATGCCAAGGTGGGGATCTGGGTGGACTCGGGATCGGTGCTGACGCCGGCCAAGGGGGCGACGTACCCGGTCAACCACGGCAACCTGATCGTCCGCTATCAGCTGAATGTGGAAGGTGCGGCAGACGGCTCGAACATGGGCAATCTCGCCATCTCCGACCATAACGGCTCGCCCAGCGTCTGTCCCCTGTTCGCGTTCATGCGCTCGCGTCCCTCGTTGGGCGTGGTGCTCTCGGGGGATCGGCTCGGTCAGCTGGCCTGGGCGGGACTCTCCGATGGTACCACCTCGCGCATTGGCGCTGCCTTGACCGCGAAGGCGATCGAGAACTTCTCTGCGACGGGAATCGGGACGCAGCTGTCGTTCTGGACGACGCCGGCCGGGACGGTGAATGCCCTAGAGTGCATGATCCTAGACAGCGCGGGTGCGCTGACGATTCCTGGTCCGACCTCGGGAGTGGCGCGGAGCCAGGTGAAGGTGGGCACGCGCACGCAGAAGGGCCGGCTCTACGCGATGGACGGCTACGACCGGACCGGCCTCATGCACAACCTGGAGTTCGACGGCTCGAATTGGGTCCGAGACGATACGGCGGCCCGGGGCTGGCTGCTCCAACTCTCCGGTGACCAAGACCAGATGACGTTGGCGCAGGTGACGCCAGCGGGCGTGTACGAGGGCCGCTTCGCGGTCACTGCTGGGGGGGGGCTGCTGGTGTCAGCGGCGGGGGGTCGCACGCTACTCACGTTGAACAGCGCGGGCCGGATGATCGCGCCGGGCGGGATCGACACGACCGATCAGTCGTCGGTGATCTTCGGGGGCCGGACGATCAAGGGGCGGCTCACGTCGCTCTGGGGATACGATTGGGTCGGCATCACGTCGAACAATCGCTACGACGGATCGAGTTGGCTCCAAGACGATGGGAACCGGCCCGCCTGGCGTATGCTGGTCCGTTCCGATACGGCGGACTGCTTCCAGGTCGAGCGGCAACCGATCGGCGGTGGCCCGGCGAACGTCTGGTGCAAGCTGGACAGCGCGGGGGTTTTCTCGGCGTCCGGCGGGCTCGGGCTCAATATGACCCCCTACACCTACGCGCAGGGGACCGTTTCCGCGAACGTGAGCACGACCACCACGGACACGCAGTTTGCGAGCGTGTCTCCTGCCTGCAACGGACGGACATGCCTCATTCTGCTGTCGGCGTGTCTCGCCGTCGGGCTGAGCACCACGGGGCAGTACATCATCATCACCTTGAAGAAGGGCGGGACGCCGATCGCCTATTTTGAGTACCACATGGGGGGCGGCGCGTTCATGGAGATGCCCCTGCCCGTCAGCATCAGCTGGGTGGATTGGCAGGTGGCGGGAACGCCGAACTACACGGTCTCCATGTACTCCAGCAATGCCGGGTTGAACGTGCATACGGCGGGAACATATCCTGGTAGATTGTTTGCCGTGGTCTTCAACTAAGGGAGTCTCTGATGACGGTGACGGAACACCGCGAGAAGTTACAAGAGCAGCTGACCCAGGTGCGCCATCGGTTCCAGGACGGCAAGGCATTCCTGCGGCAACTCCAGAACCAGATCGGGCAGCTGGAGGGCGCCATCGCCATGTGCGACACGCTGCTCCGGGACGAGCCCCCCGTGGCGGTCCCGTCGCCGGCCGCGAACGGCGCCGATCCGGCCGAGGAACGGATCTGATGCCGGAGCCGGCTGCAACCCCGTCGCCCCCGACGGTGGACCCTCCCCGGCGCGGCCGGCTCCGGTATCTGATGCGGGGCGGAGTGGTGGACACTGACGCGGCGGCGCGGCTCGGGTGGTCGTGGGGAAGGTGGACGCGCCGTCGCGTCGGTGGGGGGCTCCCGTGGCCGTAACGGGTCTCGGGCAGCGCTACCCGGACGAGGCGCAGGAGCCGGAGAGCGTCGAGGTCTGGGAAGAAATCGTCCAGGGGGGTGGCACGGGAGCCCCAGGGCCGCCAGGACCCCAAGGACCGGCTGGTCCGTCAGGACCGACCGGGCCGCCAGGACCCCAGGGACCCGTGGGTGCCCAAGGGGTGCCGGGACCCGCTGGGCCGACGGGCGCGACCGGGCCGGCAGGGCCGACCGGGCCGATGGGGCCGACGGGAGCGACTGGCCCGCAGGGGCCGGTGGGTCCTGCGGGGCCGCCGAGCGAGGGGATCTCCGGCACCTGGAACTGGAAGACCGGGGACGGCATGACCGATCCGGGGATCCGGAACATCTCGCCAGACGTGGCGGCGGCACCGACCATCATGCGGATCTCGACCACGACGGTGGCGGGCTCGGATGCGCGCAACGTGCTCGTGACGACCCAGGTGGGCGACGTGCTGCTGATGCAGCAGCGGACGGATGCCACCAAGTGGGCGAAGGAGCAGGTGCGTGCGCCCGTGGTCGATCACGGGACGTGGTTCGAGGTGCCGATCACCACACTCGCCGTCGGGGCGGGTGGGCAGCCGGCAAACAACGAGGACGTGCTGGTGAACTTCCAGCGGGCGGGGACCACGGCAGCGCAGGCGTACCGCCATGTGCAGGCGTCGGCGGCGACCGTGTGGAGCATCACGCATGGGCTCTCGTTCCGGCCGAACGTCGCGGCGGTGGATTCCACCGGGCGCGAGGTGATCCCGGGGCAAGTGGACTACCTGAGTGACACCAGCGTGCAGCTGACGTTCTCGTCCGCGCTGGGCGGGGAGGCGTACCTGACCTAGCCATGCCAACGATCTACGGCCCGCTCGATATCGTCAAGAACGAGATCCGCAACGCGGTGATGCAGAACCTCGGCTCCGCACCGGCTGCTCCGGTGAAGGGGCTGATGTACTTCTCCACGGCGGATAACACGCTCTACTGGTACGACGGGACGACGTGGGTCGCGGCGAAGGGGGCGGGGGCGCTGACTCCTGCCAGCACCGTGACGACGGCGGCGATCGGGGATGCTGGGGTCGTTGGCGCGAGCACGAACTACGCCCGGGAAGACCACAAGCACGGGATGCCGGCCTTCGGCACCATCACGGCAGAGACGACGTTCGGAACTTCCAGCGCCAACGGCAGCGCGGCCACGATCGCCCGCAGTGACCATACGCATGGGAATCCGGCCCACACGGCCGCCGCGCACTCCACGATCCCGGTTTCCTCCTTTGCCCCGGCGACCGCCAACGTCGATCTCAACAACTTCGCTATCATCAATGTCGGGCCGCCGAGCAACCCGAACGACGCGGCGAATAAGTCCTACGTGGATGCCGCGATCAACGGGCTCTCGTGGAAGGACCCGGTGCGGATCGCTTCGACGGCCCAGCGCGCCCTTTCGGGCCTGGCCGCGATTGACGGCGTGACCCCGCTCGGTGGGGATCGCGTGCTGCTCAAGAACCAGACCGCTCCGGCGGAGAACGGCATCTGGGTGGCGAGTTCGGGCGCGTGGACGCGGGCCACGGATGCCGATGCCGAGGTCGAACTGCTGAACGCGGCCGTGTTCGTCTCGGAGGGGACGACCCAGGCGGACACCGCGTGGGTGATGACCACGAACGCGCCGATCACCGTCGGGACGACCAGCCTGACGTGGGCGCAGTTCGGCGCCCCGGCGAGCTACGTGGCTGGTGCGGGCTTGACGCTCACGGGCAACACGTTCGACGTGGGGGCCGGCACTGGCATCACGGTCGCCGCCGACACGGTGGCGGTGGACACCACTGTGATCGCCACGCAAGCCTACGTCACCACGGCGATCACCGGCATGGCGAAGAAGTACGCCGCCGCGCTGACGGGGACGGCGAGCCCGGAGACGGTGACGCACAACCTGAACACCCGGGACGTGCATGTCCAGGTGTACAACGGGGCGACGCCCTACACGGCGGTGGAAGTCGATTGGGACGCGGCCACGGTAAATACGGTGACCGTCCGCTACAACCCGAACCTGGGCGCCGGCTACCGGGTGGTGGTGATCGGCTGATGCGGAGCTACGGGCTCACGAACGCCGCCCCCTACGCGAGCGCGCCGGCCGTCGGCCCGGCGGGGGACATTTACTGGAACAGCACGCTCCAGGCGCTTTATGTCTCGGACGGGGCTGCCTGGGACAAGATCGGCCCGGCATCGGGGGATCTCTGGACCGACACGGGCACGGCGCTGACGCCAGCGACGGCGACGAAAGGGATAACGTTAGTAGGGCCAGCGAGCAACCTCTCGCAAATCATGCTGGGCGCGATGACGACAAAGGCACGCATTGCGACCGACAACGCGGGGCCAGCACAGGTGCATCTGTCCCTGAACCGCGACCTGAAAACGGGCGTCCAGGACGATGCAACTAAGCCGTCGTGGCAGCTAACAATGGAACCGATCGGGGACCAATTTCAAATCTTCCGCGTGCCGCCCGGTGGGACGTTTACCAACCTACTTACGCTCAGCAACGCTGGCAAACTTATCCTGAACTCCACTGCTACGACCAGCTATGATCTTCTCGCCGGGAAATTATCCGGCGTGGTGTCTTCCGTGCATCTCGGGGCACTCGCACCGGCTGGATGGACACTGCGGCACAATAGCGATGTTGCTACGAACGTGCTGGAGGATACCACGAAACCTGCGTGGGCGGTGCAGGTGCAAGGAAGCGATGATACGTTCAGTATCTGGCGCGCTCCGGCTACGACGGGCGCACCAGCCTGGGCGCGGCCCCTGATGCTTGACAACGCTGGGCAATTGTCACTCGGAAACACAACTAGTTCGGCATTTGTGGCATCGGGGGTCACTGGGACGGCGAAGGTGCGGCTGGGGGGCATGAGCGGATCGGCTGGCGGGCGCGTCTCGTTGAGTGCGAACCGCAACTACGTGACTGGCGTTCCCGACGACACCGCTTGGGCACAGTGGACACTGGACTTCGGGGCGGACTCTTTCAACCTCTACCGCTCGCCGCCCGGCGCTACACACGCCTGGACGCAAATCTTCGCCGTGGACAACGCTGGCAAGACCAGCTGCACGCTCGCGGACGGGATCGTGACCCGCGCGATGACGGCGCCGGGGATCATCAGTGGAGCAGGCAACAACGTTTCGCACAACTTTACCACGACAACCTATAATGCTTGGGTGTCGGTTATCACCGCGACCCTTACCACGCGCGGGAGCTACGTGCTGGTGATGGTGAACCCAGGACTGATCTACAATTCGCTCAATACTACGGGTGTCAACGTGCATCTGCGCGTGCTCCGTGATGGTGGCATCACCGCCCCGAACCAACCGGGCACCAAGCTGGGACCGGCAGGGTCCACGCCGGTCCCGACCCAGGTGTTTGTGGACAATCCACCCGCTGGAGGGCACACCTACGATTTGCAGATCTTTATGCAGTCGGGTGCGTCGAGTTCCATCACGTCCCTCGGTCCAGGGAATAATAACATGCAACTTCAGGAGATTGGATGACTATTGCGTGCGCGCTGTGCGGGAAGACCAGTGACACGGGCGAAGGCTGGACGCGCATCCAGGTGTCCACGGCACCGCTCGTGAGCCTCGATCCCCTGGTGACCCGTGGAGACGATAACGAACCGACGGTCGTGTACTGCGAGCCGCAACACGTCCAGGGGTGGTTCACGCGGGCGGGGCTGCCGAAGCCGGTGCCGATTCCATGATCCCTGACCGTACCATCGTCCGGCAGCTGCACCAGATCGAGCCTCGGCTGACCGTCGTCTGGGACGAGTCCAACGAGCGCTGGGCGATCTACCACAATCTCCCTGAGGGCCTGGGGCGTCTGGATCAGCTGGTGGCGCGCATGAGCACGGAGCTACGCCTGACGTACCTGGAGGGGGGCTACGTGATCGAGCCCGAGCAGGCGGGCCGGCTCTGCCTCCAGGCGATCAAGAACGCGGCGCTGGTTTGCTACGTCACCGAAGACGACGGGTCCTACCGTCCCCTGGACGGCCGGATCGTGGAGAAGTTCCAGCGCATGGACTTCCTGCGGCGGAACTGCGGGATCAAAGACTGGTCGGAGATGCTGGCCGCGCGGCGCTACGCCGCCGAGCGCGCGGAGGCATTGGAGAAAGAAGACTTCTACACCTACCAGTCTCGTGATGCCGTCTTGCAGCGCGTTCTCTCGGACGTGCTCTGGGGGGTACCCGTGACACGCTCAATCTACCTGAAGCGGCCGGAAGACGAGCCCTTGCCACCCGATGATGACGAGGGCGAGGGTGACGAGGAATCCCGACACCTCCCGCCGAAGGAGGACCACCAGCATGAAGAACCCGAAACGGGTTCGGGTCTCCCCACGGATCCGCCGCGCGACGAACATTGAGGCGACCGCGCTCGCGCAGGGGAAGTCCCACGCGACGGCGGAACGCATGGAGAAACGCGCCCTCCACCAGACGCCGACGCGCTCCGGCGCGCGCGGGGGCCGATCGAGCGCCCGATAGGAGTCCAGCATGCCCGTCAAGATTTTGAGTGTCCGGCCCGAAACCCTCCACGCCCCGATCCACATCCGGGAGCCCTTGGTGCTCGGACGGGAGGAAATCGTCTGGCCGGCGGGATATGTCCCCTTCCCCCCTGGCGAGGTCGTGGAGGTGGAAGACCGCCACGCGCCAGGGATCATCGAAGTCTTCGGACGCAGCGGGCTCGTGGTGCTCCAGCCGAACGAGACCCGGGAAGACGCCATCCAGCGGGCCAAGGTGAAGCGGGTCGAGTTCCTGACCCACCAAGTCATGCGCTTCCGGGAGGAACAGGGGCTCCGGATCGCGCAGCAGCTGGAGCCCATGCTGCCCACGCCGGGGCTCCGGGAGCTATTCAAGGAACTGGGCGTGCTCCGGAAGGAAGTGATCCAGAACGACCCGCTGATGACCGAGGCGCTGCCGGTGATCGAGACGCCGATGATCGCAGACCCCCTGAAAGCCGAACTGGAGTCCATGGGCATCCCGGTCGAAGCGGCCCCACTGGTCCCGAAGTCGCTCAGCAAGGTGACCGGGCTGGAGGTGTGAGATGTACGGACCCCCAGGAGGTACAGGCGATCTCGCCGGGTACGCCGAGGCGGCGCGACAAGCCCAGGCGCGTCGCGCAGCAGCCGGAGCCGCCGGAGGGGCACCGGCTGGGATGCAAGCAGCCGGTCAGACGATCGGGGGCATGCTGGGTGGTGGGGGCGGTGGGGCTGGTCTGGCCGGGGTCGGCGGGGAGTTGAGCCGACAAGGCACCATGCAGCCGCTGTCCGGGCCAAATCCGGAGATGGCGCAGCGGCTGGAAGCGGCACGAGCAGCCGCTGGGCGGGCCGCCGGCATGGGCGGCATGACGGCGGAGGGAGCCGCGTCAGGGGCTGCGGGAGCGCCGGGGCCGCCGACGGGGCGCCCGCTGGCTGGCAGCCTTGGGCTCGGGCTCGGGCTCAACCGGGCGCAGCGGGGTGCCTTTCTGCAAGCGGCGCAGGGGGGGACCGCCGGGGACTACCTGGCGAACAACCCCGACTTGCAGGCGCGGATCGCGCAGCGGGTCCAGCCCGGCAGCCCGCAGGCCGAGCACCTGCAACGGTTCATGGACACCGGGGAAGCTCGGACCGGGGCACAGCTGCGCTACGCACCGCCGCGCCAGGCGGCGCCAGGAATGCAGAAGAAACCGCTTGTGGCGCCGAATGCGGGCCGCTACGCCCCGGACCAGGGGTTTGCCCCTCGGGGACCCGCCCGGGGGCCTGCGCCGCGCGCAGCGGCTCCGGCTCCGGCCCCAGCGGCTCCCGCAGCGGCTCCTGAGCAGCCTCGGCGCATGGCACGCGGAGGCGGGGGTGGCGGCGGTGGGGGAGGGCGCCAGCAGCCTCGGCGGGGCGGCCGGCGATGACGGAGGGCCAGCCGCGTCCGCCGGCCACCGACGAGGAACGGGAGGACGAGACCCTGACCCTCCGGCCGCTCGGGCAGGATC
>Ga0126375_10000109_pt1 | contig 17305 bp, 27 predicted proteins | sample PanSoiMetPlot_14_FD_109577 | JGI IMG/M metagenome (GOLD analysis project Ga0126375, IMG submission 109577) | Tropical forest soil microbial communities from Panama - MetaG Plot_14 | ecosystem: Environmental > Terrestrial > Soil > Tropical forest | place: Panama | collected 2016-02-17 | reverse complement strand
CGGCCGACGCCATCGGGCACACGTTCCGGCCCGAGAGATCACTCGGTGCCAGGTACAGAATCGCCGTGAGCCAACCCAATGACTCACCCTTGCTCGTCTTCGCATTGTCGTGCGTCAGCAACCGCGCGGGCACGTGCCAGGCACGACCCGTGACCGAATCAATGAACGTCTCGCGCATCTACATCACCCTGGAAAGGTTTTTTCGGACTCATCAGTGCACGCGTCACGTGCAGACCCGGACCCAATCCGGGTTTCGTCCTATGTCGTTCTCCCAATGCGCTAGCTCATGCGCTGCGCTGCGACTGCCTAGGCTCTACTCGGTTGCCGTCTACCGCGAGCGGTCCACTGGATCGCGCTGTGCACGGACTGGCCAACCTTTCGTATGTACTGACCGCAACCGATACCAGCCGCAGTCACTAGGTTAAGTTTCTAACCTACGATCAAATATAAGGATGGGACGAGAACGCGCAAGTAGGTTAAGAACAAAACCCAAAAGAAAAAGCCCGCCGCTAAATCGCGCCGGGCCTCACATCATGGTTCGGACGCGCGCGTCTCATTTTTGCTTGACGCACTGTCGAGCGGAATGTGTGACGCGCAGGATATAGAATCTCTCGCGCCGACCGCGTAATGATATGGTGCGAAACGACTTAGCGCGTGAGCTGGTCGCCGTCCAACCACGAAACCAACCATGCGATTTGGATTGACACCCCGTCAACCGAAAATGCGGCCTCGCGGCGCGACCTTGCCGCCGGTTGGCGGCCGGGCGCCCGCATGTGTGGTGTCGTGTCGGTCGCGATCGTACGCGGCGAGGGGCGCGAGGGGCGCGCGAGCGGCCCAGAGGGCGCGAAGGCCTGAATCGAGGCTCCCGGGGTGGTTTGTCGTCGAGGGGCCTGGGTCCCGGCGGGCTTATCTAGGGCTAGTAGTTTAGGGTCGCACGGTTTGGGTTAGGATTGTAACCTTAGGATTGTAACCTATTTCCATCGTTGGTATTCCCGAGAGGATTTCCGTCGGCGGTCATCGGAGGGTCGCCAGGGGCGGTTGGCTTCGTGGAGGAGTTCGCGGACGTATTGTCGGCAGAGGCGGGTTTTGGAGCAGATCTTGGTGAGTGGAGTGCCTTGATCGTAGAGCGTGGTGACTTGATCGAGGCGTGAGGAGCGGCGCCCGGGGTATATGCCGGGTGGTCGGCGGGGGATGTGGGCGCGGGCGAGGGTTCCGATGACGGCCTGTTTAGAGATGTGGAAGACATCGCCGATATCGGTGGCGGAGAGTCCGAACTGGTAGAGGGCGATGATGTCGAGGCGTTTGGGGTTGGGATAGTTCCGGCGTTTGCGGTCTGGGCCCCGGTGGCGGCGGGGGAAGCCGGCGTGTTTCAGGACATAGGAGACATTTTGAGGGGTGCAGCCGAGCCGTCGGGCGATGTCGGCGGCGATCACGCCGGAGCGGTAGAGCGAGACGATTTTGTTGGTTTTGCTCATCGCATCGTGTTGGTGGCGTGGTGGTGGCGTGGAATGGCGAGCTGAGCGTGATACTCACTCGGGAATGAGAGAACACTAAGGCGCCAGCGTCGGGGCCTTAGGATACCTGGCGGGTATGGTGGCGATCGATTTCGCGCGTCAGCTCATTCGTGGTAGAGGCACTCGACGATGCCCTGATCGGTCAGCGCTGGCAGATCGATCGCGGCCACGCCGTGCAGCGCGAGGTAGTGCCGCTGCACGCGATAGGTCGCGAGGTCGGTCTTGATGATCAGGGTGTCATCGTCGTTCGGGAACAGGTCTTCGATGACCCATCGATCGTCAGGGCGCGTGTAGTGGAGCGGCTCGCCGCAGGCGCAGCGTCCTTGTTGGCGCAACAGCGCGAAGTGTGGTGGTTCGGCTTGGCGGGTCATCAGAGGCCCTCATGATGGGTCTTGTGTGTTTTTCTTCGCGGCATCGCGGGCGGCTTTCCAGCGTTCGGCTTGGGTGAGTGGTGGCTCGCTCGGGATCTGGGTGAAGGTGTCGATGAGGCGTTGGGCGATTTGGCCGCGTTTTCCTTTCAGGGGATCACCGGCTTCGGGGCGTGTCTTTTTGCGGCGGGGTTGGCGAGAGCGTTGGTAGGATCCGTTGGGGTGGTGGAGGTGACAGAGCCGTTGGCCGTCTGATGCGAATTCTGGTAACGCGAGGTTGGGGCATCGATGGCCGGCGTGGGTGTAGGCCTGGCATTGTGCGCCTCGATCATCGCCTCGCATAGCGCGTCCCCTCGTCGCATGGGTTAGGACTGTAATCCGTTGCGACAAATTGCTGTTCTCTGGCAGGGTTGTACAGTGTCCTGCCATGCAGACGTCGGATCCGAGCGACACGTGCCCGAAGTGCATTCATCTGCGCGCGCAGATCCAGTGTGACGACTGCCGCAAGCGAACCGAAGTGTTGCGCAAGGAAGCCCGGTTCGCACGACGCGCGGCGAAGCGCCAAGAAATCCACGAGACCTTCCAACAGCAAATGCAGCGGACGATTGACCGCGTGCATAAGCGACGAACGGAGCGCGGCTATGACGCTGGATCAGGCCCTCCTGCTCAGGAAGGGTGACATCGTCACGAGCAAGTTCACGATGCCGTCGTTCGAACCGAACCGCATCGCCGAGGTGTGGATTTCGGACAACCGACAGCACGTGATGATTCGCATTCCGAAGCTCGGCAAGGAGCGCTGGCTCCACGCCATCGGCTTCGAGCTGCCGGAGGACGGGAAGGTCTGGTGCACCGCTCACAAGCAGCCACGATGGGAATGGTCCGCTGATCATCGCCGCGATCATCCCGAGTACTACCGGAATGCATCGAAGTCATCGCGGAAGCGTCCCGCCGAGCGAGGCGCGCGATGACGTGCACGCCCGGCTACGAGTGGATGTGTGCCACCGCACGGTCGTATGAATGCCATTGCCAGTGCGGCGGCAAGAATCACGGCAAGTTCCGCCACCTCCTGAGGCAGCGTGCCGCGACCGGACCGTGGACGTCCGCGCAGGCGCGCCGTGTGCTCCACGAAGCGCAGCAGGCACGCGCCATCCGCGACCAATCGCAGGCCGCGCGATGAGAAAGTTCCGCGTCCGGAAACCCGATCGGCCGCATCGCCCGAAGCTCACCGGGATCGCCAAGCAAGAGGCGCAAGAACACTTGCTCGAACTGATGTGCGAAGGCACGACGGTCACGCGCGCGGCGCAAGAGATCGATGTCTCACTCCGCACGGTGATGACGTGGGTGGCTGAGGACGAGGCATTCCGCGAGCAATACCAGATCGCTCGCCACTGCCAGGGCCAGGCCATCGCCGATGGTGCTATGGACATCGCGGACCAGCCCGTCACCACCATCGTCGAGGTGAAACGCAACGAGTTGGCGATCGAGACGCGGAAGTGGTACGTGGCGAAGACCGTCCCGCGCGAGTGGGGCGACAAGGTGCAGTACGACCACACGATCCTGCGCGGCGTCGTCATCCTCCCGGCCCTCGACTATAGCCAGCAGCCGATCCCGGCCCTCGATCCTGAACAGCGGCTCCTGCCGCCGGGCGAATAATGAGCATTGTCACGTTGGAGTTCTTGAAGGAGTGCAGCCAGGAGGCGATGGCGCTGGCGCGCAAGCTCCATGACGGCATCGGCGACGAAACCATGGATCGCGGGATGAAAACGATTCTGAAACGCCTCGCCCGCCTCGCGACGGTGGCGAGCGAATCCAAGCACAAAGCGCTGACCGCTGAGGAGATCGAAGCCGATGGATACGAACGAGACCCATAAGGCGATGGCGAATCTCCGCGATCTCGCGGACCACTGGCAGCGCTGCGCCACGTTGGACCCCACCGGCCACTGGGAGCGATGGGAACAGGTCTGCCGCGCCGCGCTCGACGCCTGGCAGGAAGACCACGACGAACGCGATCGACTCGAACTCGCGGAGGCCTCCCGATGACACTCATTGGACTCGTCGTCTCGATCTGCATCATCCTCATCATCTGCTGGCTGGTGAAGATGTACATGCCGCAGCCGTGGCAGACGCCCGTGCTTGTGATCGTCGTCCTGCTCGCCGTGCTCTTCCTGCTCGCGCAGCTCTGGCCGAACGTCGCGAACACGAGAATTCGCTGATGAAGAAAAAGGACCCGCCGCCGCCAGATCCGGACCAGCAGGATCTGTTCGATCAGCCCCCAACGCTCGAACCCCGAGGCTGGGAGGGGACGCGCATCGCGCTCGATCGCTTGGAGACCTACAAGCCCGAGATGGTCGCCAAGCTCCGGCGCGCGGCGCACGAGCACTTCGAGACCACGATGGAGCCCGTGTCCGTGAACGATATCCGGCACGTGCTCGACGACGAGCACTACGAAGGCGACGGGCGGATCCTCGGCGTCGTGTTTCTCAAAAGCGAATGGACCAAGGTCGGCGAGAGCATGACGAACGCGCCGCGCACCAACGCCGGCAAGACCCGATCGATCATCGGCCTCTACGTCCCGAAGGAATACGCCGCGACCAATGGCCACCATCGCTGACGCAAAGACGGTTCTCGAAGCACAGTTGGGCGCCGCAATGCACGAAGCGTTGCTCGACGCACAACAGAACTGGGTCGCGCATGTCAAATCGCGCATGGCCAAGGCGGCGCGCGAAGCCATCCGCGAGGCCTGGGCGCAAGAGATGGGCGCGATGGCCGCCGCGATCGTGCGGGAGCACATCCGCGTCACCGACCTCCACGAAGTCCTGTACCAACGGATGTCGGAAATCATCACCGTCCAACTCGTCAGCAAAACGCTGCTGGAAGTGCTGAATCTGTCCTACGACAGCAATGAGCGCTGGTGGTTCCAACGCGAAATCACCCAAGCCGTGCACCAGCACGTTCATGCCATGGCGCGCAAAGAGATGGCGATGGAGGAAATCAAAATCCCGGAGCGGGCACTATGACGTTCAAACGTGACGACGGCCACACCATGGACAGTCCCGTGTCGGTCGTCATGCCGTCCGGCGCGCCGGCCATTTACCCGCGCATCCCGTTCACGCCCGTAGAAGAGCCGCCGCCACCCGAAGTCCGCATCGGCAAAGACCGCTTTCGCGTCACGCTCGATGGCGTCGTCGTGTACTTCGATGAATACAGCAAAACGTGGAAGGTCTCGATCTACCAGAAGGGCATCATCGCCCCGCTGTATAAGCTGCTGGTCGATGCCTACCACGCCGAGCGGCGACACCGCCGGGGAGGCGAACGTGTGGGGCGATAACGTGAGCGATCTGTTCACGCCCAACACCTTCCGGACCGGCGATGCGCTCGTCCAGGCGCGATCAGAGATGTCTGATCCCGTGCGCTTTGAGTACGCCGCGTACGACGCCGCGTTTCGCGACTTGCAGCCCACAATGCCGAGCGTCTCGTGGGGCACGCAATACCCGATGTATCTGACGGCGGCGCCGCCACGTCCCGAGCAGGTCACGCAGCTCATGGTCGAGGACCGGATCGAGCGCCGGCCGGATCTCGTTGAGCCGATCGTGCAACCGATGAGTGGCGGGACCCCGATCGATGAGTGGGCGCAAGTGCTCGTCCTCGCGTTCCTCCTCGGGATGAGTCAACTCGCATGATCATCGAGTACTTCGGCGGTCCAGCGGATGGCGTGCAGCGGAAGGAGAATCCGGCGCTCGCGCACTCGATCGTGCTCTGCTATCGAGACGATACGCCCTATCACTCGTATCCCGATGCAGTTGCCGACGGCGCTGAATGCAAGCCCGAGTGGGAAGGATGGTATAGCCCGGTGCTCAACGGGCGCCGGTATTTTCACACCGGGAAGCCCAAGTGACCGCCGCTGCGGAACGGCTCTGGCATCCCCACGCGGGACCGCAGACGACCTTCCTGCGAGCGGTCGCGTATGAAGTGCTCTACGGCGGCCAGGCCGGGGGCGGGAAGTCGGACGCCCTTCTATATGGTGGGTTGCGACAGATCAACCACCCGGCCTACAAGGCGCTCATCCTGCGCCGGACGTTCCCCGAGCTTCGCGAGCTGATCGATCGATCGCTCCTCACCTTCCCCCGCGCGGGCGGCGTGTGGAACCAAGTCGATCACCGCTGGACCTTCCCCACCGGCGCCACCTATCAGTTCGGCTACTGCGGCACCTACGCCGAAGCCCTCCAATATCAGGGCCAGCAATACACGTGGATCGGATACGACGAGCTTGGGCAACTCGCCGAAGAGCGCGTCTGGTTGTACCTGATGTCCAGGAACCGCGCCGCCGCCCCGGGTCTCGTGCGGATGATGCGTGCGAGTGCCAACCCGGGCGGTCCGGGTCACGCGTGGATCAAGCGCCGCTTCATCTCGCGCTGCCCGAGCGATGGCACGCCGGTCGAGGTCGAGGTGGACAACAACCGCGCGGCGCGCTCCACGCGCGGCTTTGTCAAAGCAACCCTCCGCGACAACCCGACGCTCATGGCGGCGGACCCGGACTACGAGACGCGGCTCGCCCTCTTGCCAGAATTGGAATACCGCTGGCTCGCGCTCGGCGACTGGGATGCGGGCGCCGGCCTCGGATTGCAAGAACTGCAACGTGACAAGCATCTCATTAGTGTTCTCGAAACAGTTCCGTCGCACTGGTCCATCTTCGGTGCGTTTGACTGGGGTTACGAGCACCCGTTTTCGTTTGGGCTCTTTGCGGTGGATGGCAATGGGTTTGTGGTCCTGCTGGACTCGGTGGCGGGCCGCCATCTCCAACCACCGGAGATCGCGCTCCGGATTCTCGATCGGCTGGACGCGCTGGGGATTCAGCGGAGCCGTCTTCGGTATACGACGGCGGGCCATGACTGCTGGGCGGATCATAAGGCCCGATCGGAACACGTGCCGACGATTGCGGAGGAATTCTCGAAGCTGGGCCTGCCGCTCCGCCGAGCCAATATCTCGCGCGTGGCCGGCGTGCAGAACCTCCGGCGCTACATCCGGTGGAAGGAGCGGCACGCGCTCGATCGGAGCGAGTACGAGATCACCCCGCGATTCCAGATCTGTGATACCCCAGCCAACCGGCGCGTCTATGAGTGCCTCGAAACGCGGGTCAGCGACCCGGACGATCCCGAGGACATTCTCAAAACGGATGCCAATGATCGCGGCGAGGGCGGCGACGATCCGTACGACATGGTTCGTTACGGCCTGGCGTCACGGCCGATTGTTCCAGCTCTCCAAGCGGCGGCCGCGCACGAACGCGCCGCCAACCATGCGCCACACTTTGATTACAAGCGTCAGAAGTTTGATCGGGTCTCGCCGCGCGCGGAGTTGGAGTCGGTCTTCGGTGACACGGGCCGACCGAAGAATGCCGCGCCGGTCGTTCACCGCGTCCCGATGAGGAGCCGCCGATGACGACCGTCGTGAACCGCGAGCGATCGGCGGGTCGCACCATCCACTGGCATCTGACCGATCCGCCCAAGGCCTCGATACCGGGCATGCTGAAGGAAACGAAGTATTACGCGAGCCACCAGTCGCATTGCACGGCTGTGGTGAGCTACACGCCGCAATATGGTTGGCACCTCTCGGTTGCGCATCCATTCCGGCATCCGACGTGGAATGAGATCGCGAGTGCGCGCTACGCGCTCATTCCCGACAACTTCGTCATGGTGATGGTGCTGCCGCCCGAAGAGGAATATGTAAACGTGCATGAGCATTGTTTTCACCTCCACGAATGCCGGTGTCCGCGATGAGGCCCCTATGAGTGAATGGATTTGCCGCAAATGCGGCCAGCGGCACAGCGCCCAGCAGTGGCTGTTGAATGCCGAGAAGAAATGCCATGGGTGCGGCGCGCTCGCTGTCACGCCCGACAACGACCCGACCTATACGCCGTCGGCGCCGACGATCGTCGAGTCCGTCAATGAATCGCTCGGCCAACCGCCGATTCCGGAGGCGGCGCGCGGCGACCTGACCCTCGGCTCGGAGCCATTGCCCGAGGAAGAGGAAGACGAGGAAGAGGAGACCAATGAGGACGAAGAGATCCGCCAGGAGCGTGTGAAGCTCGCGGAAGCACGGCGGAAGGCCAAGCCCAAACCCAAACCGAAAAAGCGCAAATGAAATGGCCCTGGGTGACGCGCGAGACCTATGAGGAGCAGCTCCGGCGAGCGGATCGCGCGGAGGCGGCCATGCAGTCGGCTGTGCGCCTCGCCGATCAATCGACCTCGATCCTTAACGCGCTCATCGCCAGACTCGATCGTTCGCTCCCGCCCGCGCCGCCGGAGGGTCAAGCCCGTAACCCACTGCCGCTCGCCACGCCCGAGCGGAATGACGTCACGGAGGCGATCGAGCTGGCGTCGGGCAACGATCGAGGCCTGGCACGACATCTCACCCGGTGGGCCAAACAGCAAGCGCTCGACGGCATGAAAGAGCGGGAGATCATCCAGTCCATTCTCCACTGGCCGCGCGCCACGGAGTGGGACGGCGAGCCGGATGACGTCCCAGAACCCTTGTGGTAATTGGGTTAGACACATAACCTCGGGGGGATCGTGCACACGTTCCTGGATTGGGTCGCCAGTCTCATCGGCACGGCCAGTGTGCCGGCCATCGCGGCGGCCATCGCGTGGCGCTATCGCGCGAAGCTGTTTGCGCTCCTCGAAAAGATGATCGCCGACCGGCTCGACGCGGTCGTGATGAATACGGAGTTCGGCAAGCGCGTGAAGGATATCGATGAGAAGTTGAATAAGATAATGGAAAAGAGACGATTCTAACCAGGAGCGCGTGCGATGAGCGCCTTTACGGACAACCTGAGGAGTCTGCAGACCCAACTCGAAACGGTGCGTGCCAGTCTGGACACACAGATCCGTCCGCAGGAGTTCGCGGCGAGCACGGTGGGGTCTGGCCCCATCGACCGGAACATACGGGAAGCGCAAGCGCTGCTGAACCACCTGATCGTGATGACGCCTCCATGAGGAACGCTAGGGAGACCGGGGGCTACCGGCAGACACCCCGGGCAAGTGCTCGCAAGGACTGACGGTCCCGACTCCCTAGCGATGAGAAAACATTTATGACCCAGGCTTTTGGCATGAGTCCATAACACCCACGTCTAACGGGTTGGGCACACCGCTCTTCGGTCTCGATGCAGCGATGGCCGCGATCCCGTTGTCCGAAGCGCCGCGCGGCGGCGTTGACTCGGGCTTCGATGGCACCTTTGGCGCCTCTCGTGCGGCAAAGGTTGCCCCGCAGCCCGGAACCCCGGCGTTGTCCGTTGGCTCGGCACCGGACGCCAACGCCGGGTTGGGACCCATGCTGGAAGCGGACGACGAGACGCTCTTCCGCTCCGTCCACAACTTGGTCCTCCGGCAAGAACGTCTCGCGCGCAACCGACTCGCGCTCGATGTGCACTGGACGCGCATCCGCCAAGGCTTTGCCTGGTCGCGGCTTTCGAAGGTGCAGGACCAGGACATCTGGCGCGCCGAGTTCGCGCCCGGCGCCGACAACAACAACGCGGTCCCCAACAAAGCGGCCGATCTGTGTTCCAAGATTGTAGAAACACTCATGGTCGATCCGCCGGCGCCCGATCCGCATGCGATCGATCTCGGTGAAACGGCCCAGCGCGCGGCTGAGATGGCGCGTCAGTTCCTGGAATTGGACGCGGGCGATATCGGCACCAATGACAATCACGTGTTCTGGAATGCGCTCGATGGGGCGATGGTCCGTGGGTCGAGTTTCATTCACGTATGGTGCGATACGACCGGGGGCGGTTATGTGCCGCTCCAAATCAAGGCGCACCCCCTGGCCCAAGATCCGAATCAGCCTGACATCGCGGTCAGCCAGATGACCGGCCGGCCGCTGCCCGCCGCCGATCCGGTGTTGCGGTACGTCGCGACCGATGCACAAGGGCAGATGACGCAATTCGTCGCCGACGCGAGCCAGGCGGGTCAGCAATGGCTGCCGCGCCTCCGCTGCGACGTCCTGAACCGCGAGCACGTCCGCACGTTCCCGGAGACGGTCCCGGTGGCCGATGCGGAAATGGTCATCATACTGTACTACTCGACCCTCGGCGAAGCGAAACGGCGCTGGCCGGAACAGATCGCCACGCTCGACGAGCGGCAACTCTCCGCGCTCTGCGACTGGGTGCCGAATCGCTATCTCTCGATCTTGCCGCCCGCGCTCCGCGCGCGCTGGAAGCTCTCGACAGGTGGCAAGGGCGATACGCCGGGCGGCGCGGATGATGAACGGTTGATGTTCTACTACCACGTCTACCGTCGAGCGACCCCGGCCACGATCGGCCAGTATCGGGGCTACCCCAAAGGCGCAGAAATCGTCTGCTCCGGGGCGTTCGGCGGATTCACGATCTATAAAAGCACCAACAGCGCGATCGTGCGCTTGCCGACCGGTGGCAAAGAAGAGCGGTGCATGGAAATGCCGGTCGTGCAGCTCACGCCGCGCATGGATCCGGATGATCGCGATCCCACCGGCTTCGCGACGATCGCGCTCTTCGGTGGCGCGCACGAAGCGAGCAACACCCTGCTCGTGTCGTATCTCGAAGCGCTCGACACGATCCTCCATCCGGCGAAGTTCATCCCCTCGACCAGCCCCGTACAAGGCTGGCAGATCGAACAATCGCGCGGCACCGGGACACCGGTCCCCGTGCTGTCGCGTGAGGATTATCCGCACTACGAAGATCCCCGCCCCCTGCCGCCCGGTTTGATCCAAACCGTCGCGTGGAATTACTCACAGATGGAAAGCGCGTCCGGGCTCACCAAGCCCGCGATGGGCGCGAACGATCAGCAAGAAGTCTCGGGCATCTCGCGCAATATCGCCGTGCGGCAGGCGATGGTCGCGCTCTCGCGCTCGGCGCAAGCGACGATGGATGCGTGGTCGCGGTTCTGGCGCATCAAGTTGCAGCTCGTCGTCAAGCACTTCAAAGCGCCACAGCTCATTCACTACGTCGGCGAGGACGGCGCGTACAAGGAAGAGTGGTTCCGGGGCAATGACTTCGCCGTCATCGATCGCGTGAGCATCCAGGCGGGCACCGGCACGATGATGCCGCCCGCCGAGAAGCAGCAGGCCACGGCGTTCGCGCAACAGATGCGCTGGATCTCGGCAGATGAAGCGGCCGAGATCGCGCGGCCGACGTTCGCCGATGCGTTAGGGATTTCTGATTCGCCGCACGAGCAGCGCATCGAGCGGCAGGTCTCGCTCTGGCTCAAGGGCATGCCGTATCCCGAGTGGGCGCAGGAGTGGGAGCAGTACGCCCAGCAGAAACAGCTCTACGACCAGATGCAGGCGCAGTTCCAGCAAGCCGCGCAGCAGTACCAGCTCGCCGCGCAGGCGGCCGCGATCGTGGCCGGTGGTCCGCCACCGATGAACCTCGGACCGGAGTCGCAGAACGCGACGGCGATGAACGCCTATCAGATGGCCGTTATCAACGCGCGCGCGAACCCGCTGCCGCCCGCGCCGCCGCAGCCGCCGCAGATCCCGCCGCCACAGATGCCGTGGACCCCGTTTGCCTTCGTGCTTCCCAACGACACGGAACCCGAGATTTCGCAAATCCGGAAACGGCGGATCTCGAACCTGCTTTCCACAACGGAATTCTCCCGGCAGCCACCGCAGTGGCAGCAGCCAGTGCTCGACGAGTACGCGAAGATGCGCCAAGCGGCCGCGATCGGCTTCCCGAGTGCGCAAGCCGCACAGCAGCAGTCTCAGAACGCGACCGGCGCGGCCGCCGGCATGGTCGCCTATCAGCCGAATGCGTCGGCACAGGCCCAGAGCGCGGGCCCCGGCGTGCCAACCACGCCCACCAACATGCAGCAACAGTCGCCGGGTCGTCCGGTGACGGCCGGTTAGGAGACTCTTATGGCATTTCTCTCACGAGCGATGCAGGGCCTAGCGGCACAGGCATTCCCGCAGGGGACCGGCGGGATGACGGCGTTGCCCGGCTCGGGCGCGATGGCGCGGCTCCTGAGTAGCGGGTTGGGGAGCGGCGTGTCCAGTCCTCCGAGCACGGCGCCCGGCGCCAGCATTCGCCAAACACCGGAGATCAATCCCGCGTCGTTGCAGCCTGGGACGGGCGGTGCCCTCGGTCAGCTCGCGCGGCTGCTCCAAGAGGGCACGCTCGATACGCCGACCGAGGGTCGCATGACCGGCACGGCGGGAATGCCCGACACCATCGGTCGTGCCGCAGGAATGCTCAACGGCGGGATCGGCGAGATGCCACAAGGCGTCCAGGGGGTCCGCGCGCCGGTTCCCCTGCGTCCACGCGTCATGGCCTTAACAGGACTGTGATATGCCGCTTCGAGAAGGAAGTTCTAACAAGGTCGTTTCCGAGAATATCAGAACGGAAATGGCGGCCGGGAAGCCGCAGAAGCAGGCCGTTGCGATTGCGATGAGCCAGGCGGGGCGAGGACGGAGTCCGGGACGGTCGCGGGCTCGCACGGCGCGGCGCCTCACGAATCGGCTGCGGGATGCTCGGACCGAGCGACTCGACCGAGACTTAAGAGGAGACTAATACGAGATGCCAAATCCGAATAATTCCACCGGCCGGTTCGGCGGCTCGCGTGTTGGCCGAGGCCCGCAGAAAGAAGACGGGAAGTTCGGAAGCCACGACACCGGCTCCCCGAGCCTGCCGAAGGACGGCCGCCTGCAGCGCTCGGGGAGCGGCCAGCCGAACTCCGCCAGTCCGAGCATGAGTCAGACGCACGGGCAGACCGCGCGCGATCGACCGAACAGCGGACGGCCGAAGAACCTCACCGGGTTCGATAAGAAGCGCGCGACCGGCACGCTGATCAACGACATCCGGATCAAGCGACTCCGCGCGTACATGCACAATCCGATGAAGACGTCGGGCGAGGAAACGGACACGAATCGTCCAAGCCAACTCCCGAGTAATCGGAAGCGCGGCAACGGCGAACAAGATCCGGCGATCCCGCGCACGCGGACGACGCCCCCGGGCAAGACGACCCGCCGGGACGAATTCAATGATGCGCCGGAAAGTGGCACCGTGACGCGGCCGAAGAATCGGACGAGGGATAGAGACTAATGACAGCGCCTGACACCACTGAAGATCCCACGCTGGCCGAAGCGTTTGGCGAACTGTCGGAAGCGATCGTCGCGACCGAAGAGGGTGGCGAGCCGGCGCCGGAGCCGAAGCCGGAAGCTCCGGCGTCACCGGTAGAGCCGGAAAAGAACGAACAGGAAGTCAAAGAACCGGCTGAGCCGACGGCGCCCGCGCAGCCGGGCGAACAGCGCCCGGACCAACAGCCAGCCACCGACGCGTTGCCGGAACGTCAGCCGTTGAACTACACGGTGGACGGGCAGCCGCGCGCGTTCGAAGGTGGCTTCATCATCCCCGGTCATGGCGCGATCATCTCCAATGAGGCGTTGCCACGATTACAAGATCGGCTGCAACAGGCCGATCGCCTGGTGGCGCAGAACCAATCGCTGTATCAGCAGACCCAGGAGTACACCAAGCTCGGTGGCCGGGCCGCGTACGACAAGCTGAATTCGGAAAAGGCAATGCTGGACGCCAGCGCCACATTGCTCTTGAAAGCGCTGAGCGACGAGAATACACTGGTATCACTGGCGACCGATCCGGTCGCCCGACAGCAGTTGATCAAAGAAGTCCATCTCACGGCCCGCGAGGCGCAGCAGCTCGCGCAACGATCGGCCATCGAGACGGCAGCGCGCGATCAGCAGCAAAGCACCATCGCATCGCAGACGCAGACCGCGATCCACAATGCGGTGGGCTATCTCGCGCAGAACCTGCAAGGGCTCACGGAGCAGGACATTGCCACCGTGCGCTCGCACGCCGCCAGAATGCACGCGTCCATCGTACGACCGGCGACCCCGGACGAGGCGCGTGAGGCGAATGTCCAAGTTGGTTCTCCGATCATCGATCTGAACCTCTTGGGCAGTTTGTTGGAAGATCGTCATGCGCTCCGGCAGTCCATGACGCAGCAGCTCCAACGCTTGCAAGACGCCGCGTTAGAGAATGCTGCCCGCGCGCAGGCCGCCGCGCCGACGACCGTCGTTCCAAATGGCAAGCCGCTTCCGAACCGCGACCCGGCCAACGGACGCTTCACTGCCACTCCTGCACGTCAGAACCAAACGCCGCTCGATCAAATGTCGAGCGCGGAGCTGACGCGCGCGATGAAGTCAGGTCGGATCTATGACCTGATCTTGGACGACGACAACGATGAGTAAACCCTCACGTCCACCAATCGCCTAGTCCCACGCCGCGCGCAGGAGCGCGCAGAGTCGTTCCGTGGCAGTCGCAAATCCTCCATCAATTACCACCGTTCAATCGTTGGCGAGCTTGTATCGCAAAACGAATACGGCGGTGAAGGTTGCGCTCAAGCGCAAAACCGAAGAATACGACTGGTTCGATGATTACCCGGATGAGCTGATCACGCCGTCCGCCAACGAAATGCGGATCGTGCTGGACGTCATGTACCAGCCGGATCTCACGGCCATGATCCCGGACGGTGGCTGGGAAGCACAGCTCACCACCGCGCCACCGCAGAACGGCGTGTTCACGTTCGTGCAGGCGAACTTCCGCTACAGCTTCACGACGCTCGAACAGGCGTTCGATGCGCGTGGCCGGGCGGGCATGATCCAGCGCCAGACGCTGTACTCGGCGATCAAGTGCGTCGAGAACTTCGCGCGCAAGATCGGCAAGCAGACGTACGGCACGTCCACCGGCACGGTGGCGGTGGTGAAGACGACCGCTGGCGCGGCCGGCACCGTGCAGAACGGCCTCGCCATCATGAATGGCTATGGCTCGACGCTCATCCCGGGCGGCACGCTCGCGCAGAACACCTACCTCTCGAATCTGTTCCGCAATGGCGACCCCATTGCCCTGATCCGTGGTGGTGTGCTCGTCGAGTTCGGGATGGTCACCGCTTCGCCGTCGATCGCATCCGGCGTCGGTTTCATTGACACGACGTTCAACTCGTCCATCACGCCGACGGCTGCCGACTTGATCGTTCCGGCCGCTGCCGTGACGGACAACACCTTGACCGCCACGGACCAGAACCGTTGGCCGGTCGGGTTCATCGACGGGCTCACCTCGCCCTCGGTGCATGGTCTCGCCACGGCGACGGCCCCGAACTGGAAGGCGGGCTACGCGTACACGGCCGGTGGCCGTCTCTCGTACGCGCTGCAAGAAGCGCTCATTAACAATCTCTGGAACAACGGCGGCGTGAAGATGAATCGCGCCATCATGAGCCAGGGCGTCCGGCGTGACGTGATTGCGGGCGAGCGCGCCGCGCTCCGCTACAACGACAACACGCGGTTCAACCTGAACGGCGATATCAGCTCCGACGGCATCAAGTACATGACGTCCGTGCTGGCCCCCGCCGGAATGTTCATCGGGTGGAACTCAGACTGCATCTCGCAGAAAATCTTGAGCGACAAGCCGGACTATGAAGGTGGTCCGAGCATGTTCGATCTCGATAAGGTGCAGGACCGTGGGGCCTACGCAGCGTCATACAACTTTGTGTATGCGCGCGTCTGGACGAATCGCGCAGGGACAGGCTACCTCGCGAACCTCACGGAGCAGCCATGACGGGTCCCAATTTCCCGTTTGAGCCTGGACTCGATCCCGGTCTCGTCGATCCGCCGCCGGATCCGCAGCTCCTTGCCGCGATGCCGTTCGTGTTTGGCGAGGGCTTTCGTCCCATGCTCAATATCCGGAACCGTGACGACATCCCGCGCGGGGGGATGTCGCGTCGGCTGGCGCTCCTCACCGTGGCGACGGGGCTGCTCTCGGCGAACCGCATATCGGGACCCATCGCCTTCACGTTGGCGCCGAACCCGACGACGAGCGCGGCGTTCCCCTACGCCAACGACGGGATGTGGCGCAACTCTGCAGCGAGCCTCACATGGACGATGACCGGGCAGGCGGACATCCCACCGGGCGGGACGAGGCGCTACCTGCTGCTGCTCGGTGCGGGTGGGGATACGCAAGTCGCGTACGTCGGCGACCGTGGTGCTGGTGGTGGTGACTGGGTCTTTGTGCCGAACGGACTCGAAGCGCTCATCGCTGCGATGAATAGCGGCAGCCTGCTCTCAGTCGGCTTCACCATCGTGGGGACGTTTGAGATCAGGAACAATACGGCGACCCCGTACACACCGGGGACGGCGTTTCCCGCTTCGCCATTCCTGGCCTTCGTGATGGCCGGGTTCCCGAGCGTTATGCTGCTCGACGACACGGATGTGGGCACGCCGGTCGTGCCGATCCGGCTCTGACGATGGCCACGCGCATCTACGACCCGATCGAGATTGCCAGGCAATTCCGCTACGTCCGGGAATTGCCTGGCAACAAGGGACAGCGTGTCGAGGCGATCCAGCACTGGTGTGGCGGAAAGCCCGGCGACTCGTGGTGCGCGTACTTCGCCACACTGGTGTTAGACATCTGTTATCAAGGGCTGTCGCCGCTCAAGCGGACGGGGAGCTGCGACGAGATCTTCGAGATCGCGCGGGAAGCGAACTGGCTGTACGAGTCGCCGCTCCCGAATGATCTCTATCTCCGTGTGCGGCCGGGGACCGAGGACGCGCATCACGTCGGCTTCGTGGTGGCGACCAACCCGCAGACGGGTCGCATCATCCAGATCTCCGGCAACACCTCGGCGGATGGCCTCTCCTCGAATGGCGATGGCGTCTACGAGCGAGACATCCCGCACTCGGACGATCTCGTCTTCGTGAGGGTTGTCTGATGAACATCCGCATCGTCGCCGAGATGACGCGTGAGGCGCCGCGCGAATGGGTGGAGGAGCTACGCCGGGTGTCGCCGAAGACGACGGCGCACAGCTATCTCGACTTCAAGTGGGAGTTCGTGCTCGGCAAGGTGAAAGGCGTCTGGCGCGATCGATCGCGCTGGGTGCTGTACCAGATGCAACCCGCCTGGGCGATTCCCGCTGGCATTCGCACGATGTTGGAGGATGCGCCGCCTCGGATGATGCCCGAGGGCCGTGCCTATGCGCGCCGCGTGTTCGTGGATGATTACGCGCACGAGATGTATCGCACGCAGCGCGTGTACCCCCGTCCGTTCTGGGTCATCCAAGGCCCGAATGGCGGCGTGCCCGCCGGCTACACGGAGCAGGAAGCCGAATTGTTGCACGTGATGGGTGAGCGCACCACGCCACCGCCTGTCGGCTTCCTGCCCTATGCGGAGTTCGATAGCCGCGTCATTCAGCAAATCCTCATGCGCGACAAGCTGCTCGCGGCGGGGGTGGACGCCGAGATGATCGCCGATGAGGACAAGATCATTTCGGCCTATCGCAAAGAGGCAAGCGAGGCGACGTGGCAGTTCCGCCGCGCGTTCATCGACTGGTTCACCGGGACGATGGCGGAAGGCGCGGACTTCCTGACGTGGTATACGCGGCGCTCGGAGGCGGATCG
>Ga0126375_10000108_pt1 | contig 17333 bp, 31 predicted proteins | sample PanSoiMetPlot_14_FD_109577 | JGI IMG/M metagenome (GOLD analysis project Ga0126375, IMG submission 109577) | Tropical forest soil microbial communities from Panama - MetaG Plot_14 | ecosystem: Environmental > Terrestrial > Soil > Tropical forest | place: Panama | collected 2016-02-17 | reverse complement strand
TTCTCCTCTTGAAAGTACATGGTCTTGTGCGCATCTGTGCACTACAACATATACAGTACCTGGATTCCAGGAATGTGAAATAGCTGCATATAGAACAGAATCTCTGACCATCAGCATAGCCTGGCTTCTGGCTGTCAGTTATGCTCTGACATATCATCTTACATGTCATCATTTTTACCCATCTCAACTACGTCAGTAGCATGTCTACCACAGTATGGACACCTGACACGCCTGCTAGGGTTTTCTTCATTTCTATCATCAATTATGAACACTATCATACTGTTAGTATCAATCCCAAACCAGAACTCTCTCTTCACCATTGCGATTTGTAAATCACTACAGCAGAATGTAATTCCAAACTCTATGTTCATTTTCTATCGGTCTCCTTCATTCCGTATTCATAGCCTCTCAGAAATCCCAGGATAAGTGTTCGGAGAGGACCTTCACATGCTCTAGTTATCAGTGCGATGGCATCCTCATATCGGAGTTTATCGACATTGAGTACTATCTGCTGAGCACCTATGTAGCCACCAATTGACTTTATCAATAATTTTCTACTGCCAGAACTCATTGTGAAATCAGGATTAATCATACCGCACTGTTTGGCTTTTCTTATTTCAACATCTATTGCACTGTTACCAACAGTCATTATCATTTCTGTAAATAAATCATCGATGTTCATTTTCGAAACTCGTTAAACGCATCTGGATTGTTGCAGGTCTTTAATTCCTCCAGGTATTTCAGTGGGTTCAGTGCATCGTAGATTAATTTGTCGCAGTCTATGGTTGTATTAGCTGCAGCTGCAATCAATATTAGTACAAATATCCATATCAATACTGGCTCAACCTCCTTCTTGTTACGTCCTCTTTGTCTATATGGTAATCGGTGGCTGTCTCCTGAATTATAATCTCTACTACATCTATTGGCTTGAACAAATCCTTCATTGCCAGTCTGTTGAACATCTCAAATAATTGATGCTTTGTATACTTGTCAGTAGAGTCGTCAACATATCCTACTACATTAATTGCCCAACGTGTAGTCATTTAACCTCATCCATCTTCTTTTAATCTTCTTATTCATTTTCCAAGTTTTCATTTTGGCTCATACAAGAATACTCTATATGTTTTACATACATCACATGACATTGCAATTTTCCCATCATCAAAATGGACTGCACTTGGATTCCTGTTGGTTCCACATACTCTACAAAAGAAAAAGAATTCAATCATTTCTTGTGCTTCCAGTTAGTGGCTTTCTTGTATCTGTCCATCCTGTCATCGAAGTTGGGTATCTTGCCACTCTCCAGGTATTCGGCTACATCTCTTTTCATAGCCAGTGTCGGCATGCTGGAATATCTCACTGATAGATGTCGCCATCCTTTAGGAGTCCAGATATATGTTTCCTGTCTGACAGTATCATATACTTTCTTCTCTGCTGGCTCCTGCTCCCACATTCCCCACTGCTGCTCAAATTGTTTCTCACTTGGATGTTTCAGCTTTTTCGTGTTCTTTGACATGCTTTTTCACTCTTATCAGAAAGTTAGTAAAGAACTCCTCACGTATAACCCATTTACATGGGTCCTTACAGAGGAACAGATAATGTTCACTCATTGATTCATCAGTCTCCGTTGTAAAGATGATTCCTTGCGATGGCATCCTATACACAATTCCATAGTATCTTTCAATGGGTCATCATCATGATAATCTATGTGATGTGTATCGGTCTGTCTAATTGTGGCAACTCTTCCATGGGAATTGATATACTTATCTCCTACTTTTTTACCACATAACTCACATTTTCCAACAAGCACTCGTTTGGTAAGATATATTATTTTACCTTTGAACCATAGTCTTCTGGCATCCCACTTCTTCCCAGTCTTTCTATAGTATCTCTTTATGTCTTCTTTGGTCCTTCTTGGATTAGTTATTGGATTATATACAGGATTCCAAACATATCTTGCATAACATTTATTGCAAAGAATTTCTCCATCATGATGTCTCCAGTTTTCGAAACCATTCTTATTAATTTGTGTACTCTCTGAATCACAGGCAGCACATATTCTATTCCTCAACTTCTACATCCTCTTCTTTTAATTCTTCTGTGCAATCCTCACATCTTTCTAATATCTCACCAGTGAGGGGATGGATTTCACATTTGGTATAATCATACTCATAACGCATCGCTAACATCTTCATGAATGTATTATGGGTATCAACTGCTTCCTGTGTTGTAGTATTGGTGTCAACACCTCTCCCAAATAATTGTGTGACGTGCTCTAATTCTCCATGCGTAATGAACTTACCAGTCTTTCTTAATATTGGCATTTTTCCTAACTTCCTTTCTAACCTGTCACTCATGTGAATGACTCCAGGTCTATGCCTTTAGCCTTCGCATATTCTATGATGGCCAGATGTGATTTCAGTATTTTTTCTAACTTGGTATTCATTGGTCTTGTCGTATGCGGGTCTATTTGTTTCACCATATCAATTACAGAATCTTTCAGACGAAATGGCATTCCATATCTTTCAGTGTCAGGATTATGTTTCTTTTTAGACATTTCCCAATACTACAAAATTGTAGTATAAAATGCTTTTCCTACTACAATTATACTACGTTGTTCCTACTCGTTCATGTATTTCAGTACAGGTCCAACAGAATGCTCTCGTTGGAAATTTAATTTGGTACTGCTTATCTAGAGTTTTCCTGCAACCATAGCATTCGTCATCACGTCTATGGCCGTCATCATATCCGAACTTCTTGATAAAACGCTCCCGCATTTTTTTACGCCTGGCATTCAGGGCAATGAAGAATGGTCTATTCATATAATAATTAGTTAAATCTTTCTGTGTTTCTCGTTCAATCTTCCTGCTCGCCATATCATATCATTTACTTCTCTCCTCAACTTCCTGGCTAAATCTTTTACGAAAATTATAGTACGTAACTATGCCGTTGCAGACATCACAAGCCCAACAATCGTTAGGTGCATCATAATGTACTAATACGATTCGTTTACATTCACTGCAATAGTATTCAATCAGTCACATCCTCACCTGTTACTTCAACATCTATGAAATCAGGAAACGCCATTTCATGTTTATGGCTATCAACCAAATATACAATTTCTTTTGTGAAGTCAACTATGTAGACGGTAACATCTTCTTTCCATTTTTCATAATCTTCCTCAGTCATTTTGAAATTTAGATGTAATAATATATCTCGTTTGGCCACAGTCTTTTTCTCAGTCATGATATTAATCTCCTGCAAGAAGGACAAACTATATGATTTATTGCTCTAGTCGCAGTATCAATTTGTATGAGTATTTCACGATAACAATAAGGACATTTCATTTTTTCAATTCTCCTTTTTTCTTCCTTTTCATACGAACTCGTTCACCGTTAGGCATAATCAAAATGTTATCATCAGTATAATCTACGTGAAACATTATTCTTTTTTCAGTTCCTCAAACTTCCTCTTTTCATTTGCCAATAGCAATCCACACATACAATGTCATTAAGATTTTCCTTTTCATTATAGAAGGCTCGATATTCTTCTGGTTCCATTTTTCTCCAGCAATGACGACATAGGGCTTTACCGACTTCAGGTGATTTCATTTCTTCAGATTAAACATGAACCAGGCTGTATTATCTTTTAAATATTTGATTTGCCCAGCGATGATACACTCTGGATGCGCCTTCAGTTTCATATCATACGCCTTGAGAACTGCTGGTCCAAAATCCTTTTCAATTATTGGCATATCACATAAGTCGCATTTACCGTAATTGATTGGCTTGGACTCTACGTCCAAGTTCTTAGCTGCATCTTCCTCACTGGCAATATCTTTAGTATAAAATTTAGTCAGGACCATCTATTATCTTCTCTTCGATATCGTATGGATGTAACTCGTCCTTATCTTCATAATATTTTTTAGCCCACTCGTACTGCTTCTCAGTCCATCCACGTTTTTTATATAAAATCAATTGTTTCAATTGGCTTGTCTTCACATAGAACCAGGCTTTCTGATATGTGGATGCGACATGATGGACGTATCTTTCATCAGTCTCAACCACAAGAAACACTTTAGCCAGACCCTTTCTTTTCACCATATCTATACAGTCCTGATTTAGTGAACCGCATTCCCTTCCGTTTAGATTTCTTTTTCAACTCAGGAGTTCCTTTATCCTGGCATGTGCTTCTTCTTTTGTCTGAAATCCTTCAATCATGCCATCGATACCAATGCTGAGTTTTATATCTCCATCCAAGACATATATCTCCCACTCCCAATCAAGACCTTCCATCTTCATCATGCTTATTCTATTTCCATTCTTTGAATAGGTATATTGTTCCTTGAATCCTTCTGCGAATGGAATTGGCTCAACAATATTTAACATTCTTGGAAGCATTGTGGATTTCATATAGAATTCGAGTCTTGCTTCATATTCCTCTTTAGTTATACGCAGCTGCTTTATCTCTATTCCATCTTCGGTCCAGGACTTGATAACTTCTAGACTGTCAACTCTTTTCAATTCTTGTATAAACTCCATGCTGGTCTATTCTCAATAATCCATCTGTGATGCATCTGTTCAGCCACATCAGCAGCTCACGTTTGTCATGAAACGACACAGAAGGTACATGAACCTGGACTAAACTATCCAGGTCCCATCTCTCCTGATACAAAAATGTGTCGATAATTACCTGCTGTCTGTTTATCTCTGGTCTTTCTTCATCTGCCATTTCTTTCTCAATTCCTCCAGGAATGGACCACTGTGGACATAACATCTGTCATGTTTTTTCTGTCCAGCTTTACCCCAGGTTCCAGGTATCACGCCATGTGTTATATAGAAGGCAGTATATTCAGGTCGCTTACGAAAAGGATGATACATATTCAGCCTACCCCTGTGGTGACATTCAGGACAGTTGATTATTTTTGGGTTTTTCGCAAATACTGTTTTTGGTTTAAATTTAGATTTTGGTTTTGCTTCATGTAGGCTCTGCAAAGCATCTTCAACACTAGCGTAAACTCTGCTGCCAAGACATCTTCTGTATCGGAGTCTGCCACTTGCTTCCTTTCTGACTGGTGGAAGGTTGTAGTGTATCCAGAATATAAAGTTCTGTCCATCACGCTTTTCTACATATTGGTAACCAGGCTGTTTACATCTACTGCATGTGATTAGAGTTTTCTTCGGAACATACTTGGGCACAAAAGTGGGTGGTGATGGTTCCACCATTGTTGTTACTGTTTCCATTCCACACTCCCAAGACCCAGGATAGCCATCAGACATGACTGATGTAGCTGCCAGAATTCGGTAGTAGATAATTCTGTGAATGCAGCTGGTCTTTTGATAGTCATGATTTCAGTTGCCAGGAATGGAGCCATGTTGTCCAGGAATTCTTCACTGCCAATACTCTTCTTTGTGTGTATATAACGCTTGAACAATGGATTCATTGTTGCTACATTGACCACACCATCTGCTATAGTCACCAATTTAGTTGTCGGGTCTGCTTTATCGTCCAGGACCATATTCAGCGATGCTTTAGTCTTCAGGTTCTCTATTTTCTGGTCTTCAATCATTACAGGTGTGGTTCCATCAGGTCCACAACGTCCCCTTTCTTTTGGCTCTCCCTGTGGTTTTCGTATATGACATTCACAAGGACATCTCTTCATCCATTTCTTGGACTTTATCATTTTATGATGACAGATTGGGCATTCAAGTTCTGGTCTTTGTTCGTATGACAAAGGCTCCGTAATCTGTTTCCTGTATCCTGGTACTGCGTCACCATGTAAGTCTCCTTGTGCCTCTATACGATTTTTCTTCTGAGTCTCGTACTGTAGTATTTGTGCCTTTATGAGGTCAAACTGTTCAAGTCTCTTGTTCAATTCTTCCTCAATGCTTCTGGCCTTCTTCTCTCCTATTTCACTGCTGTCACTTACGATGTCTGGAAAATGTTTTGTGAGATTTCTGATATGCTCTTCCAGGTCTATCCGCATCTTCTCATCTTTCATTATACGTCTAGCAGGGTCTGTTGGCATGCCATCTATGTTGATAGCACCACTGAATCTCTTGTCAGCAAATTTGATTTCGTCTACATAGTAACGATTGCAGTGAACCTGTAATGTACCACGTCCCTTCGAGTCAGCATGTATGAATCCAGTCACTTCAGGGTCAACTACCATACGCTGGCCATTGGGCAGTGTGATTTTAGTACGCTTCAATCTGGCAATGAATTTGGCCTGGTGTCCTTTCAGATATGGTGGAAGGTCTACATGTATGACCTCATTAATCCAGAGGTCGGTCTTTGGCTGCAACATCAATGCCCATCCAAATGTCTCCTGAACTCTTCTTGCTAACTTCATTGGCTCTATGTCGATTGCATCAGCGAATGGGTCATATCCTTCTATCAATGTCCCTTCATGGAAGATATTGAATTTGACCTGGTTTTCTTTCGTTATTGTGTGGATTGACCAGGCTCCGTATGCTGGCATTCCATCCTTGTCATATAGTATGGGTATACGATAGATGAACTGCTTGTCCTGGGATATGATTACCTGCGATTCACATACAGCACCAAACTGGTACATTCCTACCCCAAATCTCAGACGAGAGACTTGCTGCTCCTTGGGTGAGATGGCCTTCTCTGCGTTTATGAATCGCTGTATGTCACCATTGGTATCTTTTGTTACACTGCCTCCCATGTCTCGGACAGAGAAGACTAATCTCTTGAAGTCACTGTCACCAATACATGGTATCTTTATGTCTATTCTGTTGAAGTCAATTTCGACATTGTGTGGTGAATCTATTGCATTCTGTACTGCTTCAAGTATGCCTTCGTATATTCCACCCTGGTCCCTGAAGTATCTGGCTACCGAAGCCTGGTTAATTTTCCAGGTCTTGGCCATCTTATAATCGTCATCGGTCAGTATCGATGATTTACGTGGTTCGGTTGTCATTTTCTATCCCCCCTTATTTTTTAGCCCCCTTCTTGAGAGCAGCTATCTCTTTCTCCAGTTCTGCAATCTTCTTATCTTTGTCTGCAATTTCTTCCCGCAGCTCACTAATCAGTTTGTTCTTTGCATCAATTGTTTCTTTATAGAATCTGTTTGGGTCTGTGATGTCAATCTTCTGTCCTCCTACTGGTGGATTGTCAATGGCATGCTGGACCATTTCTTGTATCTTACCTACTAATGGAACGTTACTCACTTTGGTAGAACTAGTTCTACCAGCACGATTTTCTTGCATTTGTTTGTTCTTGAATTCATCTCCTAAACATTCAGTCACATACCGTTGGGTGGTAAACTCTTTCAGGATTCTCGCTATATGTGTCGATATCATATCCATCTGAATATCACCACTTGCCTTCAGGTCTTCTGCATATTGTACAATTATGTCTTTCTTCTTTACTTCGTGGGCTTCTACCAGGCCATAATATTTCTTGTCGATTTTCTCAACTTTTGGTGTCAGTAATACACCATCCTTGTCTCTGACCATAGCATTGACCCCATCCTTTCTGAGATTTTCTGCTAACTGGATTGTCGAACTGGTTCGCTTCTTCCTAACCTTTTTATGGTTTGTCGTTACATTCTGTGTTACCTGTGTGGAATTAGGTGGCATCTTCTAATCAGTGCCTCCTAACTTTTTTCTGCTCTTCACGGAATCTAGAAGTACAGTTATGACATCGTTAAACGAGTCACCTGCTTCTCCTAGGCTCTTCAATCTACGGTAATTTTGTTCGGATACCGCAATCCGTTTTAATACAGTTGTCATTGTTGACACAGTTTACATATCGTAATAAGTTATATTTAAGGATTTTACCTTCTGATTACTTTTCTTTTTTTGCGCAGCTGCGCAGCTGCAACACTACCGTCTACACATTTAGAACGAAAGCGTTCCAACATGGCATTGGACATACTCTCTAATTCATGTAAATCATAATCCATAAATGAGGATACTACATATTCATTTACGGTAGTCTGTCTTTCTTTTGGAGGCTCTGAGAGTATTGGAATGCCTAGAGCCTCCGAGTTTTTTCTTACATATTCCTCTACAACCTCCCTCTGATGTCTCCTGAAATATTCACCGATAGGCTGATTGTTTATTGCCTTTTTAAATAACTCAAGAATATCTGCATCTAAAATCACTGGTATTAGATGCTTATTCTTGACCTTCAATGCTCCTGCCAAATTGCTCTTTTAAAAAAACTGATAGATATATATCTATTGAATATATTCTTATATTATATTATATAGACCTAAATGAACCCAGTTTAGGAGACTTTATATAGATTGTAGTATAATTTAGTTACGTGTAGGGTGAATCCCGACACACCGCAGCGGCCTCAGAACTCCAGGTCTCCCAACCAGCGAGAGGTCCCTGATTGCGGGATTCTTAAACCTACAATACTTTATCTCAAACGAAGATAATGATTTTAGACATCAAACCCTAATATTAAAAAGTTTATATCCAATTTTGTTGATTATCCCTTGACAGATTTCCTGTCTAGTTAGAAGGCGTGCATTGGAATATGGGTTGAGGGGTTTTCCAAATTTTCCCCCTCAACCTAAATTCTTAAATTCTAAGAATCTGATAATATTATTCCCTGTCGACGACTAGGGCTGATTCCCATTTCAATTGCTAGCTTAAATTGGTGGGCTAAGCCCAGAGGGACATTCTCAAATATTTAGAATCTTAGAATCTAAATATTCAAAATTTTAGAATCTCAGAATTTAAGAATGGTTGGAGGAAGGACCATGAAATGGATATGGATGCTGACCAAGCCCCCTCCTCCAACTTAATGAAACACGTAATTGCAGCTATTCTATAATTTTGCAGTATAAAAGTTTAAGATTCTAAGAATCTGAGAATCTACAATGCCAAGAATCGAAGAAGATAGGACAAAATATTATTGTGATTACTGCAATTATCTCTGTCTGGTTGTAGACATGTACCATAACACCTCTTATGAAATTAATTTTATCTGTGGTGAATGCGGAAAAGCTGCACGTTACGCCACTGCTTGCAGTGACACTCTTTTAAAATCTGAGAATTAGAATAAAAAAGTGGGGACTGTCTTAACGTGTGACAGTTATATTTCCAGATATTGTTGCATTCCCTGATACTGGTGCAGTTTCATTAGCTGCTGGTGGTTGACTTGGTTGCGTTTCATTGCTTACTGGTGGGGCTGTAGTTTCGTTAGATATTGGTGGTACTGGTGCTGGTTGACTTTCATTTGTCGGTGGGGCTGTCGTGGTCTCATTGCTTGGTGGTGTTGTTGTTGTTTCATTTGATGGTATGACTTCTGATTCATTGCCAACTACTGTCGTTGTTCCATTGACAATTACAGTTGCATTCTCTCCTGGAGTTCCTGCAACTCCTGGTGCTCCTGGTGCTCCCTGGTCACCCTTGTCTCCCTTATCTCCCTTGTCTCCTTTATCGCCTTTGTCTCCTTTTTCTCCCTGGACTCCTGGATTGCCCTGGATTCCTTGTTGGCCTGTTTCGCCTTGAGGTCCTGGTGGTCCTTGTGGTCCTACACCGCCGCCACCTCCTTTAGATGGCACGAATATTTTACAGCCTTTACAGTAAATTGTGGCCTTATCAGCATTGATAATTTTGTCTGCGTAACTTGCTGACACCATTCCGACAGATATCAGAACAATAGTCAGAGCAGTTGCAATCATGATTGCTTTTTGCATATGCTTCAAACTTTTTTAAACCCCCCTATTATATAACGACTACCATAATGTGGGCATTAGAATGCTATAGATGTCATGTAATGGTAGAGATGCCTCCAGGACTCAACAAGAGAGAAATCTTAAGACAACATATGATAAAAAAACATGGATATCCTGTTGATGTGTCAGGACATCACCTGTCAAAGTTACTAAAAAACTACTTTACAGGTGAACCAATCTATATAGTCCAGTAGTCCAGTTCAGTGTATCAATGTATCACTTTGCCATTCGTATCTATGAAGTTAGCCTTTACGTTGCCGCTGCTGTTGTCGATATCCATCTGTAAGAAACCGTAGTGACTGGCGTCACAGAATTTCCAGTTGCTATCAGTTCCACAGGAGTAATGGCTCCTGCCGCCTGCCCCTGAGATAAACCAGCCGTTGTTATCCGCACTCGCCATGTTGTGGTTATGTCCCGAGATTTCATAGAGTTTCCCTTCAATTGGTAATGCTTCTATCGATGCGTATAAAGATTTTGATTCCGCAGGATGGTGTGCATTCGGGAATGTGTGACCATTCTTATGCGATATGACTATTACGTTCTTGTAGTTGTTCAATGGTATGGATTTAACAAAATCTAACTGGGTTTTTTCATCCCCATTGGTGTTTAAGCCAATGATTATTGTTGAATCACCTGCCAATATTTTGAACCAGTGGTCTCCACAATAGGCTAGACTTTCTTTTTGTAAACTGGCACTTCCATCCTCAAGCGAATCATGATTTCCGATTACGCATTTATTGAAATTCAAAGATTTGAACCAGGATAAATCTGATTTGTAGCCCAGGTCTCCTATTCCAACTGTGAAGTTACATTTAGCAGCTTTCATTGCATTGGGTACTGCACTTCCTGACAGGTCACCAGCCATGCATAATTTGGTACTAGAGGCGTTCCCTCCAATTGGTGGTGCTGGGTTTTTTACGCACACTCCATCCTCAATATGTTCGTCAGCCATACATTGAGGTGGTAGAGGTGGCTGCGTAGTATTAGTTGGTGGTACTGGAATACCTGATGGTTGACATGATGTAGTTGTAGTATTCAATATTGTTCCTTCAGGACAGTTCACCTCATTATCCCTGACACATAATGTAGAGTTGAAGAAGTGTGTTCCAGGTGGACATAAATTATTTGGCATTGGTGGTAATGTCTCATTACTAATTGGTGGTTGCGTTTCATTGGTAACAGGAGGCTGTGTTTCATTAGTTACTGGTGGAATCGGAATTGGAGGCAGTGCTGGCTTAGTCTTATTTATCACAACAATTACAGAGTCGTCAAGTTTCTTTGATATGTTTAACATGTCGATGCTAGTTATGTTTCCTTCAGTGGCTCGAATGAGAGCCTTGTCAATCTGCTTCAGTGCTTTCTTTTGTTTTCCTTTGAGAGCATCCGCACTATGAATTATCCCCCCATTAATAATGAGGGAAGCCATTAGAACAGATACTGTCAATAAAATTAACGTTCTTTGCACAAAATTGTAGTATTGATAACTTATTAATATCTTTTAATCAAATAAAATTGCGCAAGCAATCATTTTGAACCAGACTGGGGGAATACTTGTCCTCTCATCACTGGCATGTACCCCATCCCCAGTCTGCAAATTTTAAATAATTGCAGTATAGAATGATTATTGGATTTGTCATGCAAATGCCTATCCAGATGCTACATCCTGGTCCCTAAATGGGTTAGCCAGGATGTCAGTATCTTATCTACATTTTGATGTAGCATGATATCTACAAAACCATCTTGTGATTTCTTTTGGTAGCAAGTCTGATGTTATAATATCCTGGCCTAATGGATAGACATGTGCCCAATCCTGAAATGGAATTATCCCTGGACGAATGCATCCCCATTCATTACATTGATATTCTTTCTTAATCATACAAAAAATATGGGTGGGTTTTTTATCGCCCTCTATGTGCAGCATCGACTATGTGTATCAAGATTCTAGGTAATGTCAGTATCATTCCGAGTCCGAGCATTGTCAGATATACTTTTACTTTGAACCGCATTGTAGTATAGATACATAATCACTACTACAAAAACATGTCGCACTCTAGCACAAAACCTATTAACTAGATTTCATGCTAGAATGTTGGTTGATAAGTGAGAAGTTAATCTATAATCTAGGATATAATATTTGTGTCGCATGTGATACCACTGAGACATGTATATGGCATTGGCATCATAATGGCGAACGTGATTGGGAGTATAAGTTATGTCATGCTTGTTACCAAAGATATATTCTTGGTATGAGATATAGTCGAATAAATTTCAAAGGAAAACAAATCTTAGTGAAAGAAAATCCAAGAACTGGACAATGTTCAGTATGCAGTAGAAAAGGTCTTACACATATGCATCATAAGAAATATGATATTGCTAATCCTTTAAAGTATACTGTTGAATTATGTCCTAGTTGTCATGGCAAGGAGAAAAGAAGAAAAAAAACATCCCCCGATTTTATTTAAGGGGGTCAAAAACTATCGGGTGTTTTCAAAAGCCCCCCCCTCTGGAAATGGCATGTTGTTTTTTTGGAAAAATTCGCTGCGCATATATCCTAGAATATCCTAGTAATTATTGTCAGTTTGCCTCAAACAATTCTGACAAATTCCTGGATAGTGTCTAGTCACCTCCAGTCGCTAATCCAGGAATTATTATCATGTTTTCATCCGAACTTATACCAGTAAATCCATGACGTTCGTTGTACTTTTTCCGAGATTCGCCACGTGGTTTTGCCCGCAGTACCCGATTACAATCAGGACAATTCCTGCTGATTGTTTTAAAAAATTTGTCGCAATTTGTACATCGTTTGTGGCCTGTGTCGTAAAAATTATGTGACCACTTTCTGTCATTTCGTCTAACGTATTCGTCAGTGTCTCCCAACACATTGCTAAGCAGCTGCGCACATCGTATTAACTATTTTGTCAGAGACTTGTCAGCTAATTGACAAAAAATGATTTCGCTGATAAATCCTTATGTAGTATGATTACACTATGATAATATCCACACTTGGGATGTCTTGCCGTCATCACTTGTGCGGAGTTGCTAGGAAACAGAGACAAGAGAATAGCTGCAAGCTGAGAGCAAATAGAGTAGCTGTAATGTGGTTTGGGAAAAGCTGCATTGCGTGTTTGACATCATCATGTGGCTGTGATGGCATAGGACGGCCGCAAGCCCCTTTGTCGTCGCAGCTGCATGTTTTCAGATTTTTTATTTCCAAAAATAATTTTAAAAAAAAAAATAAAATTTTAAAAAAATTTTTTTAAAAAAAATATTTCTGACTCCTGGCCTGACCTCACGTCGGCCTGGCCAAAAAAATTTTCAGCCAAGCTAACGTCAGCCAAGCTAACACGCCTGCGCTAACCCACCTAACCCAATGGGGGCACTAAGGGGACCTACCTAGGTGGACCTACTCAACTACCCTTAATCCTTATTGTAGTAACATGTTACTAGTAACTAAAACACAAATGTTCCAGAAGTAAAATAGGTGCACCAGGTGGACCCCTGTAAGGTGCTGCGGGGTTTATATACATCAGTCCCTATTGTAGTATTGTAATATGAATTTCTCCCTGTGGAGGTGCAGGGGGGAAGGATGCGGAGGTGAGATAAAGTAAATACTGAAGTAGAGCCAACTCTACGCCTAGAACGTGCGTGTAGCGTCACAGTGTAGAGTCAGACATATGACAGTATAGGGCTAGCCCTGTTTTATTGCCCATTCACCAAGGATGCGTTTAGACGATAGGGGAAAAAGAGATTAAAATGATACTAGCCTTATATCCTCCCTGAAGAGCAGAAATCGAAAGATTAGCCATGATATAAGGCTTTTAAATTCTGATTCATATGATACTAACCTAACTAGATAGAGATTGCGAATAAATGAAAGTTAGGGAATTAATGGCGAAAAAAATAAAATAAAAAATATTTTTTTCTTTGGAGGTGGAATAAATGAAAACTGGAAAAACGAAAAAATTGTTAAAGTTGTTTCGTAACTATCCTGCAATCGTGGAATTCCTACGAACATATTAAATTTTTAGGAGGTGTTACAAATGGAATTAAAACAAGAACTTGAAGAAAAAATAGTTTTAATCATATTAGGTGAACGTGAAGGGGTGGAATGGCTGCAGCAGTACAAGCAATATTTTCCTAATTGGGAGAGTATGAAGCACAGATTAACAGGAATTTATTAATATTTTTGGAGGTGTAATAAGATAGAATGGTTACAACATGCTGCAGGTGCTATAAGAAATTTCCTAATGTGATATATCAAACAGACGACGATATCGGTATGTATCCAGATTGGTATTATGAATGCATGGAGCGAGAATACGTCTGTAGGTCATGCATAGAAAAAGAAGAAGACTTTAACGACTATATGAGAGAGTCAGTAATGCATGAAGAAGATTTAGCAGATTACGACTATAACGAATAAAATTATTTTTGGAGGTGAATATAAAAAAATGAATGACAAACTAATAATAAAAATAATGGTGGTTGCTGTCGCTTGGGTTGCTGTGCTCAGTGTCTTTAATGTTGCATTCGGCCAACAATTCAATAAAGTCATGGGAATCAATGAAGATGAGTTAATCGTAACAAACTTCAAAGGAGAAAGCAAAATTATCCACATTGACGACTTTATGACTAGAGCAGCATCAGACGAGTTATGGCGAGAGTTTAACCATCATTGGGATACTTTCCCAGTTGAAGCCATACACGATTAATATTTTTAGGAGGTGAATTAATTAGATTGATACCAAAATACGAATTTAATATTTATAGTGGTTGGTCAACAGATAACGACGGCAACAGAAGCCATGATTATACAGTAATAGCGAATAGTCGTGATGAGGTGGAAAGGTGGATTAATGTACATTATGATATAAATGAGAAAGCACAATATGACGCAAGTGACGAATTAAATTTATTCATAATGTATGATGGCATTTATACAGTTAGTGACCACGGTAATTTAATAGAAATAGATTACAATGATGAATATCTAGACAAAAACGGAGAGATAAAGGAACCTTACTTTAGTCAAACTGATTATATTGAAATAAATGGCGAAACACTGACAGAAGAAAACTATAAGTTTTTAAAATCTGGAAAACACTGGACTACAGTTATAGACTTAACCGAATAAACTTTTTTGGAGGTGTATATATTGGAAAAGAAAAAATTTCTAAGTGCATTAGAAACAACCAAACAGAAAGTAATGATAGAATACGAGGAGGAGGAGGGAGTTTATAGTTATGGCTACGAGTGATAAGGAAATGTTACAAAGAGCCAGAGATATAAGCGAAAAAGACATAAAGAAAACAAATGAAGGGTACGAAGTCACGTCACAAAATCCTAAGAATCAGCAGGAGGTAATTTATTTTGTGTGTAAAACTGATATGTTAGGCTGGACGTGCACGTGTCCTAATTTCGTATACTCAAAAGTAGAAAACTACGCTTGTAAACATATCATTAGGGTTACTGAGTTAATCCTATTAGGATATTTTAAATAATTTTTTTGGAGGTGAATTAAAGAAGATGGTTAATGAATATGAAATAATAATAAAGTTAGAGGATGTAATTGAGGCATTAGTAAACATGGTTGTAGAAAAGAATAAAGAGATTAAGACATTACAGGAAGAGATAGAAAGATTAAGCGTATTAATACCAGAATAAGTTTTTTGGAGGTGAATTAAATAAATGAGTGATAAAATACGTTTAGGTACAGTAAAACAAAACATAGAATCAAGTCAATCATATGACCCAGAAAAGGATTCTTTACTTATCTTAGGTGAAGATTTGTTTATAAGTAAACATTCCTTCGATTGTGGTTGGTACTGGGGATTTGGTTACATTGGAAATAAAAATATACATACCCATGCAGAGACGTTTATACATGAATTATTATGGCACGACGTAAATCAAGTATTTGAGAAATCGATATTCAAAAATAATAATGATTTTTGGGTATTCAAAGATTTACTAAAACAAGCGTACGCATTGAAAGAGTGTGCAGCTATTTATCAATATGGCGGTCACTGCATAACAGACCCTAAAACACAAATAATTAGAAGTAAGGAAAAGGCAGAAACTATAAACAAAGATTTAGAAAAGATATTAAACAGTTTATGGGATATGTTGACAGAATTATCTAAGAAAAGACAAAAGAAACCAACACAATAAATTATTTTTTGGAGGTGAATTAAGATAAATTGAAACAAGAACAAGAAACAGAGCAAATTATAGATATGCATTTGGATACAGTAAAGAATGCCAAGTTATTCACTGACATAGAGAAACACTTTAGTTATTTAGTGCATTATAACCATGTAATTTTAACAATACAACACATTCAACCTTGTGAGAATAAGATAGTTAGTATATTTGGGGCGTCTAACACTAGCAGAAAAGCCATAAGAGACACATTAAGTTTTTTTGGAATAAATAAGACAATACTACAAATATATTTAGAACTAGGAAAAAGCAAGGACAAATATCTGAATGACAGATATGAATGTGGCAGTGAGACAAGACCATTTATATTAAAAAATGAATGGAAGAAAAAAATAGAACGATTGAAATTCTATGATTATAAAGAAGGCACTTACTTATGGAGTAAACCATAACTATTTTTTGGAGGTGAATTTATAGAGATTGAAACAGATTAAAATTTTTATGTCTACACTGAAGCACACAGAGATAGAAAAAGAAGTTAATCAATGGCTCACTGAAAACAAAGATAAGATTAAGGTTCTAAATGCATCATTTCATTCTACCATGGGTAACATGGATTACGACCCTAGTTATGAAATCATGATTATCTATGAAATAGAATATAAACCAACAGAATCAGAATTTAGGGATTACGTGCGTGATAACATAGATGAAATAATGAACGATTACATAGATGTAGCACGTGAGCACCTAGAAAGCGAATTACGTTAATTTATTTTGGAGGTGTAAATAATGGATAGAAAAACAAAAACGAAATTAGTTAAATGTCATTCTTGTAATAAGATATTTGAAATAGGAATAACTACAGGTAATTTAAAAGATATTCCTAAAGGATATTTTATTAAATATACTTGTGGGGCTTGTAATGCAGAATTAGCAGCAAAAAACATTAGTAATATTTGGGATAATGTATTTAAAAAATAATTTATTTTGGAGGTGAAAAAATGATAGTAATAAACAAATGTCCCAAATGTGGGAGAGAAAGATTAGATAATAAATTATGTGATTGTGAATATAAATTACCTGCTAGAGACGCACAAGATTTAGTTCTACCTTCCAACACTGACCCGATAAAAATAACAATTCTGCCCCCTGAAGACATGATTATGACAGGAAGTACTAAACCGAATTTCGATACTACAATAAAAGAGTTCAATACTACAATTCAGAAGGATAATACTACAAAAGAACAAGAACAGAAGGAGATTGTAGTAGACTGGTCACCAATCATAGGATATCAAGAGATTAAAGATATAATCACAAAAACATTAAATGCAAAATATGATAAGAAAAAGGTACATATCTTAATTATTGGTGCTGCAGGTACATCTAAAACTGTATTCTTAAAGACAATAGAATCAAGTTTAAAAGCACAACAAATAAGCGT
>Ga0126375_10000107_pt1 | contig 17361 bp, 13 predicted proteins | sample PanSoiMetPlot_14_FD_109577 | JGI IMG/M metagenome (GOLD analysis project Ga0126375, IMG submission 109577) | Tropical forest soil microbial communities from Panama - MetaG Plot_14 | ecosystem: Environmental > Terrestrial > Soil > Tropical forest | place: Panama | collected 2016-02-17 | reverse complement strand
CTCGACGAGCCTCAGCACCGTCTCCACCGGCAGGGGCGGCGCGCTGTCCTGCAGGTGCGACAGCTCGGCGATGAAGTCGGGCGGCAGGATGTCCGGACGCGCGGAGAGGATCTGGCCCAGCTTGATGAAGGTGGGGCCCAGCTCCGCCAGCGTCTCCCGGAACCGCCGCGCGCTGGTGGCGCGCATCTCGGCGCGCGAGGGACGCTCTCCCGGCTCGCGTCGGCCGAGCACCTCCCACAGCCGGCTGCGGTCGAGCAGCTCGCCGAAGCCGTGGCGCACCACGACCGCGCTGATCTCGCGCAGGCGCTGGAGGTCCTTGACGGCCTGGATCATCCGGACAGAGTACCAAATGAGGCTGGCGGTGGGCGGCTGGCGGCGGGCGATTTTACAGAGCGTGGAACAGATCGATCTTCACCAGGAACGTGTCGGCGTGGACCGCGGCGGTGCTGGCGAACGCGCCGAGCTCGCCAGCCAGGTCCAGGCCGCCCGGGTGGGGAATGAAGTCCGCGGTGGTCTGGTGGGCATAGACCAGATACACCGTCGAGCCGAGCCGCCACTCCCAGCGCAGGATCACGTTCACGTTGAGCCCGGCCTGGCGGTCGTCCGAGTTGAGCGGCTGGTCGGCGCGGTCCTCGGGTCGCGCCGGCTCGAGGCCCGACAGGCGGACGGTGGACTTTCCCGGCGGGACGACGACCCGGAGGGGATCCCCATAGGCGACTCCCGCCCCGAAGAGCTGCGCGTAGACCTGCAGCGTGAGCCGCGGCGAGAACGCGTACGTGCTGCGGAGGATCCAGCTCACCGAGCGCGAGGATTGCGGCGCCAGGAGGTAGAGGCGCTCCTGGGTGGTCGCCGTGGCCGGATCGAGATCGGCCGGCACGGGCGGGACCCCGTTCGGGTCCGGGGGCGGCGGGGGCACTTCGGTCGCCTTGCGGATCTGGCGGATGGCGCCGTCGGCGCGCGAGACGTCGACCGAGAGGGTGGTCTCCAGCTGGGAGAGCGGGCGGAGGGTGAGGTAGGCGCCCCACCCGGTTGTGCGCTCGAAGCGCGGGTAGCCGCGCGACAAGTCGGTGTACGCGCCGAACGACACGGGCTTGCGCGGATCGCTGTTGAACGAAGCGCCGCCGCCGTGGAGCCCCTGCCGCTCGATGGGCGTTCCGTCGCCCAGCTCCCGGTCGTCCACCACCGGTGTCGAGACGTAGCCGTACATGCTGAACGTCCACTGCGAGTTGAACTGGATGAAGGTCTCCGCGCCGACTTCCTGGGCGAGCGCCAGGGAGAGCGTCGAATCGCGCACCTCGCGCACCCAGGTCCCCAAGAGCGCCCGCTGGTACCACGAGCTCGGGTGCACGTCGCGCAGCTGCAGGTATCCGAAGCCGCGGAAGAGGTTCGCCCGGCGCATGAACCCCAGGTCGTTCACCGTGAACTGCGGCGAGAGCCAGTCGCTGCTGACGAACCCGATCAGGGGTCCGGCGTCCTTCTGCAGCTTGCCGCTCACCGCGGCTCCGCTGGACCCCGAGCGCAGCACGGTCCCGTCGTCCTGAACCTCCACGTCCCCGCCGCTGATCAGCGATCCCACCGCCTGGCCGGTGAAGGACCAGTCGCGGTGCGCATCGAAGGTGACGAGATCCGCTCCTCCGACGTGTGCGTGGCGGCGCCCGAGGTCGAGCGAGGAATCGGTGAAGACGGGGTCGTGCGCGGTGCCGAACAAGCCCAGGAAGGCGCGATCCCCGGCGGGCACCCGCACCCGCAGGACCTCGCTCTGCGCCGCCTCGGCGGCGCGGACGTCGACGACCCGGTTGCCCTGCAGCGCCTGGGCCGTCAGGCGAGGCTCGTAGGAGGTGAGCAGGCCCACCGCCGCTGACCCGATCGTCCCGCTCAGCTTGGCTGCGGCGCCCACCGGGCGGGCGGCAGGCTGGTACAAGAGAGTGCCGTTCGCGTCGTCCCAATCGGGAGGCGCCCTGCCGATGCGGCGCGAGTAGAAGACCTGGTACGCATCGCCGCCGTACGCGCCGCCGAAACTGATGCGCAGAGGCGACTGGAACAGATCGAAGCCTTCGGTGAAGAAGGGCCGCTTCTCCGGAAAGAAGGTCTCGAAGGTGGAGAGGTTCAAGACCCGCTGATCCGCCTCCACCTGGCCGAAGTCCGGGTTGACGGTCGCGACCAGGGAGAGATCGCTGGCGAGCGAGTAGCGCAGGTCCAGGCCGGCGCACCCCGCCTGCACCCCGTTGTCGCCCAGCCCGAACGAGGAGCAGGGGGCGAGCAGGAAAGGAGCGGTGGCGGGCCCGGGCGCGGGACGCGTCACGGTGCTGCGGGCGGCGAGATAGGGCCGCAGCTCGAGCGAGCGCACCGGGTGGATCCCGGAAAGGCCCGTCAAGCGCCCGAGGAGGCTGATGTCGCCGGCGGCATCACGGGGACGGTAGCGCCACTGGTCCTGCTCCTTGCGGCGGGCGAGGTACCGGTAGACGTTGAAGCCGAAGTCCGTCGCGCCATCGGGGATGCGCAGGATGCGCAACGGGATGCGGAATTCCGCCGACCAGCCGGCCGGGGTGCGTGAAACGGAGCTCTCCCAGGCCGCGTCCCAGTCGGTGGTCATGTCGGTGTCGTTGAAATGCAGCCCGTCCAGCTGCTGGCCGCCGGCGAAGACCTGGAAGTGGTACGCGGTACGGCGGTCGTTGGTGGTGTCCAGGTCGAACGAGACCCAGTCGCCCTCGACGAACCGGTCGCGGCGGCTCATGGTGTCGGTGGGCGGTTCGGGATCGTCGCATTCGATGGCCACGTAGAGGGCGTCGTCGTCCCACAGGACGTAGAAGCGGGTGGGGGCCGTGGGCTTTTGGCCTTCGTCGGGCTCGAACTGGGTGAACCCCTCGCCCAGCTCCGCATCCTTCCAGGCAGGCTCGTCGACGCGGCCGTCGATGGACACCGGCGAGGCGCGCCGTGCTGCCCGGATGCTGCGAAAGAATGCGGCCGGGCTTCGAGCGAGCGGCTTTTCCTGCGCGAGCAACGGCAATGCCGGCCCGCAGGCCAGCCAGAAGACGAAGAGCGGCCGGGCAAGGCGGCGCGGCACGTCCGGCAGGACCAACGGCGCGACCCGCCCCGGCATTTCACCGGGGCTCGGACCGGCCGCTTTCTGGTACACACCCGGAAGTGGCCGAACCCGTCCAGTCGGTTTCCGACGCCCCTTCGACGCCGATGCTCCGGCAGTACCACGAGGCCAAGGCGCAGGCGAAGGACGCGCTGCTCTTCTTCCGCCTGGGCGACTTCTACGAGCTGTTCTACGACGACGCCCGGATCGCCGCTCAGCTCCTCGGCATCACCCTGACGAGCCGCGCCAAGGGCGACGAGCGGATCCCCATGGCCGGCGTCCCCCACCACGCCTCCCGGGCTTACGTCGCCCGGCTGGTCGCGGCGGGCTACAAGGTGGCCCTCTGCGATCAGACCGAGGAGCCGGGGCCAGGCAAGCAGCTCGTCCGCCGCGAGATCGTCCGGCTCATCACGCCCGGCACCGTCTTCGACGAGGAGGACGCGCGGGAGCCGGTCTGGCTGGGCGCCGTCGCGCTCGAGGAGGGCCGCGCCGCGGTCGCGCTGCTCGATGCCGCGACCGGCGAGCTGCGCGCGCTGCAGCCGGGGAGCGTCGAATCGGCGCTGGACGAATTGCAGCGGTCCCGCCCCCGCGAGCTCCTGCTCGCCGAGGAGCTGCTCGGGACTCCCCTGGAAGAGGCGCTGCGCAAGGCGAGCGGGGCGGTGCGAATCGAAGGGCGCGCCCCGCGAGGGGCCGCCGAGGCGCAGCGCTTCCTGCAACGCCACCTGCGCGTGGCGACGCTCGACGGCTTCGGGCTGCGCGAGCCTCTCGCCATCCAGGCCGCCGCCGAGGCGCTTTCGTATCTTCAAGAAACCCAGCGCTCGGCGGCGCAGCACGTGGTGCGCGTCCAGGTGGAGCAGCCCAGCCAGGCGCTCTGGATCGATCCCTCGGCGGTGCAGAACCTGGAGCTGTTCCGCGGTCCGGACGGGCGGCGCGCCGGGACCTTGCTCTCGGTCGTCGATCGCACGCTGACCGCGGCCGGTTCACGGATGCTGTCCCGGTGGCTGGCTGCGCCGCTCACCGACGCCAACGCGATCGCCGCGCGGCACGACGCCGTCGAGGAGCTGTCAGGGGCCGCGGTCGTGCGCGAGGAGATCGCCGGCGAGCTGCGTGGCGTCCTCGACGTGGAGCGGCTCCTGGGCCGGCTCGCGGTGGGGCAGGGCGCACCCCGCGATCTGGGCGGGCTGCGCGCCTCGCTCCAGCGCATGCCCGCGCTCGCCGGCCGCCTTTCCTCGTCATCCTCGGCTCGGCTGCGCGATCTCGCCCCGCCGCTGCGGGCGGTGGGCGACCTGTGCGCGCTGCTCGGCCGGGCGCTCGCCGAGGAGATCCCCGCCGGCCGCGAGCCGGGATTCGTCCAGAAGGGGTACCGCTCGGACCTGGACGAGCTGGCCGACCTGGCGCAGGGCGGCCGGGCCGCCATCGCCGCGCTCGAGGCGCAGGAGCGGGCTCGCACGGGGATCCAGTCGCTCAAGGTCCGGTACAACCGGGTGACCGGCTTCTACATCGAAGTCACCAAGCCGAACCTCCACCTCGTCCCAGCCGATTACCAGCGGCGCTCCTCCACCGTGGGCGCCGAGCGGTTCGTCATGCCGACGCTGGCCGAGCACGAGGCGCGGGTGCTCTCGGCCGAGGAGCGCCGCGCCGCCTTGGAGCAGCAGATCTTCGAGGAGCTGCGGGCGGCCGTGCTCGCCCGCAGCGCCGATCTGCGCGCCTGCGCCGCCGCGGCGGCCGAGGCGGATGCGCTGCTTTCGCTGGCGCGGGTGGCGGCGGAGTCGGGCTGGGTGCGGCCCACGGTGGACGGCTCCGACGTGATCGAGGTGGTGCAGGGCAGGCACCCGGTGGTGGAGCGGGCCCTGGCGTCGTCCGGGGAAGGACCATTCGTGCCCAACGACCTGTCGCTCGACTCCGAGCGGCGGCTGGTGGTGCTCACGGGTCCGAACATGGCGGGCAAGAGCACGGCGATGCGGCAGGTGGCGCTCATCGTGGTGCTGGCGCAGGCGGGCTCGTTCGTCCCGGCGCAGCGGGCCCGGGTCGGGATGGTCGATCGGCTCTTTACCCGCGTCGGCGCGGCAGACGACCTGGCGCGCGGTCAGAGCACCTTCATGGTGGAGATGGCGGAGTGCGCCCGCATCCTGCATCAGGCCACGCCCCGCTCGCTCCTGCTGCTGGACGAGGTGGGGCGCGGAACCAGCACTTTCGACGGGCTCGCGCTGGCCTGGGCCATCGCCGAGCACCTGCACGACGTGGCGCGCTCGCGGACCTTGTTCGCGACCCACTACCACGAGCTCTGCGATCTCGCGCGCGAGAAGCCGCACGCGATCAACCTGACGATGGCCGTCTCCGACGTGGGCGGCCGGGTCGTCTTCCTGCGCAAGGTCGTTCCGGGCGCCGCCTCGCGCAGCTACGGCATCCACGTGGCGCGTCTCGCCGGCTTGCCGGAAGCGGTGCTGCTGCGCGCGCGAGAGATCCTCGGCAACCTCGAGGCGCAGGAGCTGGACGAGGCGGGCCATCCCGCCCTCGCTTCGGCGCGCCGGAAGTCCCGCGCCCAGCTCGGCCTGTTCGGCGGCCTCCCAGCCGCGCCGCACGAGGCTCCGCCCGCACCTGCCGATCCGCGCGCTTCGCAGCTCGCCGAGGCGCTGCGCTCGCTCGACCTGGGCCGCACCAGCCCGCTCGACGCCCTGCTCTGGCTCCACGATCAGCAGAAGAAGCTCCGCTAGGTCTTCAGGATCAACGCGGAGAACGCAGAGATCGCAGAGGGTCTTGGATCAAAAATCTCTGCGATCTCCGCGTTCTCTGCGTTGATCTTTGACCCCAGGGCGTCGATACTGAACGGATTGTCAGGCCCTTCGGCTACCGTGCTCTCCGGGCCCTGTGGCCGCCCGGAGGGTCGTGCGATGGACGTGGTGAAGCTGTGGAGATGCCCGAGCTGCAACCGGGTGCTGCGCGAGCGCACCGTCGGCGAGGTGCAGCGCCGGCACGCCGAGCTGGTGCGGGCGCAGTCCGGCAGCCAGGCGGAGTTCGTGGTGGAGGCGACCTGGCCGGCGTACCTGGCCTCGCTGCGGCGCTGCCGGTGCGGGAGCCGGCGGCGGCTCAAGCCGGCGGAGGAAGCGTTGCGCGGCCAGCTCGATCTGCATCTCGACCCGGTGGTGTTGCAGTGAGGCGGCGCCGCCGCGTCGCCACTGGGGGGACACCATCAGAACATGGTGTCCCCCCTCGCGATGGCGAAAAATTGACGCGATCCTCGTGTGTGCGACGGTCGCGGCGTGGCGCACATCCGCGCAGGCGCGCTTCTTTGCGCTCTTTTCGCCACCGGCGGGAGCGCGGAGGCGGCGGTGTCCGCCCGCGCGTTGCAGGAGAAGCGGCTCGAGGCGGGCAAGATCGCCTTGGAGCGCCTGCGGGCCGACGCGAAGCGGCGGCGGCACCGCGATGCGTGGGAGGCGGTCATCCGCGAGCTGGACGGCGCCGTTCGCGCGGCCCCTTCGGGAACCCGCGCTCCCGAGGCGGCGCTGTGGTCCGCGCGCGCGCGGGAGGATCTCTGGAACGTCTCGCGGTCCCGTCGCGATGCCCTGGCGGCGGTCGAGTCCTACCGGAAGGTGGACGAGGCCTATACCGGCAGCGCGCAGGCGCCGCGCGCGCTTCTGCTCGCGGTCCAGCTGGCCCGCCGCACCGGAGACGGCCGGTCAGCCCGATCCGCCGCGCGCCGGCTCGCCGCCCGGTACGGCGGGACGCCGGAGGCAAAGACCGCGGAGCTGATGGCGCGTGGGGAAGATCGCGTCCCGCCGAGGGCGCGCGCTCCATCCAAGGCAGCGCGGCGGCCGGGCTCCGCCCTTCCTGCGGAGGACGAGGAGGACGAGGAGCCGGAGCCGGCGAGCTCCTCCGAGGCGAGCGCCGAAGAGGCCGGCAAGCCTCCCAGCCGGGAGGGCCCGCGCGAGGAAGCGATCCCTGCCGCCGCCTCGAAACTGCTCGAGGAGGTGGTCGAGGCGGCGAAGACCCAGGCAGAGAGCGCGGCGGACAAGACCTTTGGACCTCAGGGCAGCGGGGAGCTGCCGCCGGAGCCCGAGGCGCCGGAGCCGATCGAAGGGTTGACGATCGAGGCGGCCGAGCCTCCGCGGCCGCAGCCGCCGCCCACGCGCGCCGAGGCGGCGAAGAAGGCGCGCGAGCTGCGGAAAGCGGCGCGGAAGGCGCCGGCCTCGGTCGCCGCGCAGCTGGGGCTCAAGATGCGGCGCGTGGTGATCGATCCGGGGCACGGCGGACGCGATACCGGCGCGGTCGGCCCGCACGGGCTCCGCGAGAAGGACGTGGCGCTCGCCATCGCGCGCGACCTGGCCCAGCGGCTGCGCGCGCTCGGCTTCAGCGTGATCCTCACCCGCAAGGACGACAGCTTCGTTTCGCTCGACGAGCGCACGCGCATCGCCAACCAGGCCCGGGCGGATCTCTTCGTGTCCGTCCACTGCAACGCCGCCCGCCGCCGGACGCTGTCGGGAGTGGAAACCTGGACGCTGAACGTCGCCAGCGACCGCTACTCGGCCCGGCTGGCGAACTTCGAGAACGCCGAGGCCGAGCGCACCGTCTCCGATCTGCGGCTCATCCTCGCCGACCTCGCCACCCGGGCGAACGCCAGCGACGCCCGCGATCTCGCGCAGTCGGTGCAGGGTTCCTTGGTGCGAAACCTGCGGGCCCGGATGGGCAAGGTCTCCGACCACGGGGTGAAGCAGGCGCTCTTCTACGTGCTCTTGGGCGCGCGCATGCCGGCCATCCTGGTGGAGACCGGGTTCATCTCCAACCCCTCCGAAGAGGCCCGGCTGCGCAGCCGCAAGTACCAGTCCGGCGCCGCCGACGCGATCGCCCGGGGCGTGAAGGAATTCGTCGACGGCCGGCAGCGCCTGGCGCAAGCGCCCTGACCTGACTGCCATTACAGTTTTCTCGTGCCCAAGCCCGGGAAAGAGCCGCCTGCTCCGGAGCGCAAGGACCCGTCCACCCCCGAGCCGGAGAGGAAGGAGCCGCCGCGGAGGGAGCCGGATCGGAAGGACCCGGGCCGCCAGCTACCGCCGCTGGGCGATCCTCCGAAGACGCCTCCCTATCCGCCGCCCACCGCGTGAAGCGACAATCCTGTCGGGTGGGGCGCGGGGGCCAGGCCGACCAGCTATGCTGGGCGCATGGCCTTGCAGCCGGGGGCACCGGAGGTGCGCGGGACCAGCGTCAAGCCGGCGGCGGCCGCGGATGCGGCGCGCGCCCGCCTCGAATCGGGCCGGGCGGAGATCCTCGAGCGGCATCGCGCCGGAGCGGGCGGGCAGGAGATCGTCCGGTCGATCTCGGCGCTCACCGACGAGGTCATCCAGGGGATGTTCGCCCGCATCTGCGGCGAGCTGCAGGGCGCGGCGCCGCCGCGGGTCGCGCTCATCGCCACCGGCGGATACGGCCGCCGGGAGCTGTCTCCACGCAGCGACGTCGACTTGCTCGCGTTGCTTCCGGGGGACGACGCGCCGGCCGCCGAGCGGGCCCGCGCGGACGCCGCCGCGGAGCGCCTGCACCGCGCGCTGTGGGACGCCGGGCTCGAGGCGGGGTTCGCCGCCCGCACCCTGGGCCAGACGCTCGCGCTGGCGCGGGAGGACCACACCGCGCGCACCGCGCTCCTCGACTGCCGCCTCGTCTGCGGCGACCCGGATCTCTTTCGCGGCCTGGAGCGCGCCATGGTCACCGAGCTGGAGGCGCGCAAGGTCGAGGAGTTCATCCAGGAGAAGCTCGAGGAGCTGCAGGCGCGGCGCAAGCGCTACGGCGGCTCGGTGTGGCTCCTCGAGCCGCACCTCAAGCAGGGCAAGGGCGGGCTCCGCGACCTGCAGGCCGCCCTCTGGATCGCAAGGGTGCGCCACAAGGTGGCGGGGCTGGGCGAGGCGGGAGAGCGCGGCCTGTTGCCGGCGCGCGAGGTGAAGGAAGCCCGCGCGGCGCGCGACCTGCTCTGGCGCCTGCGCAACGAGCTGCACTACGCCACCAGCCGCCGCGACGACCGGCTCACCTTCGACAACCAGCGGCGGGCGTCGGCCGCTCTCGGGTACCGCGACTCTCCCACCGAGTTGGGCGTCGAGCAGCTCATGCGGCAGACGTACATCGCGCTACAGGAGATTGCCCGCGCCTCCGACGCATTGATCGATCGCTGCGCCGTGGAGGACGCGCCGCGGCCGAAGGGAATCTTCGGCCGCCGCAAGCCTGCGCCTCCCAAGCCGGTCGACAACGCCTTCTCGCTCTGGCAAGGCCGCGTGACCGTCCACGATCGCGAGGTGTTCGCCCGCAGGCCTGCCGACCTGGTGCGCATCTTCGCCGTCGCCGAGACCTACGGCGCCCCGGTGTACAGCTACGCGCGCGACCTCCTCGTCCAGGAGCTGCAGCGCCTCTACGCGAAGCTCTCGTCCGATCGCGATGCCCACTTCGAGTTCTGGCAGATCCTGGTCCGCGAGGGCGGCGAGGGCCAGGCGCTGGCGCCGCTCCACGAGCTCGGCATCCTGGGCGCCCTCTTTCCCGAGGTGGGGCGGCTCCGGGCGCGCGCGCAGCACAGCCTCTACCACGTGTGCACGGTGGACACGCACACCGTGTTCGCCCTGCAGCGGCTGATGCGGCTGCGCGCCGGCGGGCTGGCCGACGTGGAGCCCGAGCTGACGCGCATCGCGCGCGCGCAGCAGCGTCCGCTGGTCTTGATGCTCGGCCTGCTTTTCCATGACCTCGGCAAAGGGCTGGGCCCGGACCACAGCGCGCGCGGGGCGGAGCTGGTTCGCGCCTACGCCCAGCGCATCTCGCTGGACCCGGCCGACGCGGCGGACGTGGAGTGGCTGGTCCTCGCGCACCTCAAGATGAGCCACCTCTCCCAGCGCCGCGACCTGGAGGACATGGCGCTCATCGAGTCGTTCGCCCGCGAGCTGCGCACCGTCGAGCGCCTGGAGATGCTGTACCTGCTCACCTACGCCGACATGGCGAGCGTCTCCCCCGAGAACTGGACCGAGTGGAAGTCGCGCCTCTTGCGCGTGCTCTACGAGAAAGCGCGCGCGACGCTGCTCGCCGAAGAGCTGGATCAGCCGGCGCATGCCGGATCGCTGGAGCTGCGCCGCGAGCGCCTGGCCAAGGCGATCGGGCCCCTGCTCGCCGACGCGGCCGCGCGCAAGGCGGTGGACGCGTTCGCCCGGGCGCTGCCGGAGCGCTACGCCGCCATCGTCCGCCCGCGCGACGCGGCCCGCCACCTGGGCCTGTGGCTGCTCGCCTCCCGCTCGGGTTTCGCCGCCGAGCTGCGCCAGCCGGAGTCCGGCGAGGCCGAGCTGACGCTGGTCGCGCGCGATCGGCCCGGCCTGCTGGCGCTCTTTTCCGCGGCGCTCGCCGCGAACGGGATCGACATCCTGGGCGCCGAGGTGAACTCGCTGGAGGACGGCATCGCGCTCGACCAGTTCGTCGTCCGCGAGCCCGGCGGCGGGGCGCCTGCGCAGGGGCGCTGGGAAGCCGCGCACGCGGATCTGCTGCGGCTCCTGAGTGGAGCGGAGGACCCGCATCGCCTGGTCCAGCGCCGGCTGCGGCGCGCCACCTGGGCGGCTTCCGCGGCGCCGGAGGTGGAGACGAAGGTTCGGGTGGACAACGTCTCGAGCGCCGATTGCACGATCCTCGACGTGTTCACCCAGGACAGACCTGGTCTCCTGCACGCCATCGCAGATGCCCTGCATAGGGCAGGCGCCTCCATCGAAGTCGCTCGAATCGCCACGGAAGGGAACCGCGCGACCGACGCCTTCTACCTCCGGGAGGCGTCCGGGCAGGCAGGCGCACGGAAGATCGCTTCTCCCCAGCGGCTGAAGCAGCTCCAGGATGCGGTCACCTCTGCCATCGCTGAGCTGGCCGGGAGGTCCTGACACCTTTCCTGAGCAGTTCCAGATGGTTGCCCGCTTGCATCTCACGGCGGGGCGTCCTAGCTTTCGCTCGTTGACAGTTCGGTGCCCGACAAGCGTGCGGGCCGTCAGTGTTTCGGCGGATGGTGGCTTGCACTCCCGGCCGGCGTCCAAAGATTGAGTATTCGCGGGGGCTTAGTGGCATCTGAACAAAAGGACAGGAGATGGCCAACACGAAAACCCAGCGAACCAGCAAGAGGGCGCGTCGCGGCACGGCATCGAAATTGAAGATCTCGACGCGCCGAACTTCGAGTCAGCGCATGCCTGAGCTCGAGTTCGGCGGCATGACGGTGCGCGAAGCAGGCCGCAAGGGCGGCCTCATCGGCGGCCGGAAGGGCGGGCTGGCTGTGAAGGCGGAACGGGGCCGCGGGTTCTATCAGGAGATCGGCCGCAAGGGCGGTCAGCGCGTGCGCGACCTGATCGCCGCAGGCCGGCGGACGGAGGAGCGCGGAACGGCGCGGAGGCGCCACACATAGGAACGCGCATCCCGAGGACTACGGATGCTTTTCATAGTTTTCCCCCGGCGGAGGGGGACGTGAGCGGGAGGGGTGGGGAAATGGCGGATGAGGTGGTCAAGAAGAAGGGTGCCATGTCAGTGAGCGAGGCGGGCCGCAAAGGTGGCCAGACCGTGCGGGACAAGTACGGGCACACCTTCTACGAGGAGATCGGCCGCAAGGGCGGCGAGACGGTCAAGGCGGAGCGTGGCCGCAGCTTCTACGAGCAGATCGGCAAGAAGGGCGGGGACACGGTCAAGGCGGAGCGCGGGGCCGGCTTCTACGAGCAGATCGGCAAGAAGGGCGGGGACGCCGTGAAGGCGGAGCGGGGGACTCCCTTCTACGAGGAGATCGGCAAGAAGGGCGGCCACAAGGTCCGGCAGCTGATCGAGGAGGGGAAGAAGGCCGCCAGCGAGACCAAAGCGCACAACGAGGACGTTGCGGCGGTTGGCGGCGAGGTGATGCCGGCGGCCAGCGAGGAGTAGCCCCCTTCAGGAGAGCGGCCATGGCGGAGAGACGCATGAACGGCAAGGGGGGCATGACGGTCAGCGAAGCCGGCCGCAAGGGCGGCGAGCGCGTCCGCGACGAGCGGGGCGTCGGGTTCTACCAGGAGATTGGCCGCAAGGGCGGAGAGCTGGGCGGCCGCAAGGGCGGGGAGGCCGTGCGGGACAAGTACGGCCCCTCTTTCTACGAGGAGATCGGCCGCAAGGGCGGCCAGAAGGTCAGGGAGCTGATCGAACAGGGCAAGAAGCGGATCTAGGACCGGCCTGACGGCGGAGGGGAGGGGGGATCCTTCCAACCACCGGAGGCAGGAGATGGCGGACGAGAAGAAGGGCGGGATGACGGTTGCCGAGGCCGGCCGCAAGGGCGGCGTGAAAGTCGCGCAGGAGCGCGGCCGGGCTTTCTACGAGCAGATCGGCAAGAAGGGCGGCGAGACCGTCAAAGCAGAGCGCGGGCACGAGTTCTACGAGAAGATCGGGAAGAAGGGCGGAGAGAGCGTGCGCGCGAGCCGCGGCCCCGAGTTCTACTCGCAGATCGGCCACAAGGGCGGCCAGAAGGTGCGAGAGCTGATCGAGCAGGGGAAGCGGCTGGGGCGCGGTGGCCGGGGCGGCATGGCCGAGGAGAGCGAAGACGAAGGTCGCGCTCCCAGCGGCGGCGCCGGCATGAACTCCCGCGGCGAAGAGTAGCTTCAACCAGTCGCTCCTGCCTGGGCGTTGTGCGGCGGTCCACGAAACCGTGGTCCGCCGCCTCTGCTTCGTTCGCTCCCTGCCCGGCGGCCCTTTTCTTGACCTCTTGCCCTGGCCCAGCAGCATGGCGCCGTGGCCAGACTCGCTCCGATCCAGCCGATCGATCCGGAGCACCCGCAGCCGCGGCACGTGTCGCGCGCGGTCTCCGTGCTGCACGGCGGCGGGTTGGTGAGCTACCCGACCGACACGTACTACGCGATCGGCTGCGACCTGTTCCAGAGGAAGGCCATCGAGCGGATGGCGGTCCTGAAGCGGCGCGATCCGCGCAAGCCGTTCGCGTTCCTCTGCGGGAACCTCGGCGAGGTCGCGAAGTACGCCATCGTCGACAACGACCGATTCCGCCTGCTGCGGCGCTTGCTCCCCGGTCCCTATACGGTCGTCCTGCCCGCGACGCGGCTGGTGCCGCGCACCGCGCTGACCCGCCAGCGCTCGGTGGGCGTGAGAGTCCCCGATGCGCCGGTCGCGAACGCCCTGGTGCAGGGGCTGGGCCGCCCCCTCGCCACCACCAGCGCCGCGGTCGCCGGCGAGGAACCGCTCGCCGTGGCCTCCGAGATCCGCGATCGGCTCGGCCATGGGCTGGACCTCATCCTCGACGGCGGGAAGACGCTCAACGAACCGTCGACGGTGATCGACCTCACCGGAGACCGGCCCGTGGTCTTGCGGCAGGGAAAGGGCCTGCTCGAGGGGGTGCTGGCATGAGCGAGGTGACGGCCGCCGCGCCCGGTCCGCTCGACGCCGCCCTCGACCGCTACCTGGCGCACCTTCGGGTGGAGCGCGCGCTGCAGCCGGCGACCCTCGAGTCGTACGCGCGCGACCTGCGCGAGTACCTCGACTGGCTGTCCGCGCGCGAGGTGCCTGCCCTGGCGCAGGTCACGCAGGTGCAGGTGCTCGAGCACGTCGCCTCGCTGCAGCAGCGCGGCCTGTCGCGGGCCTCCCAGGCGCGCCACCTGGCGGCGGTTCGCGGGCTGCACCGATTCGCGAGCGCCGAAGGCCTCTCGTCCCTCGATCCCACCGAGGGCGTCGAGGCTTCGCGCGGCTCCCGGCCGCTGCCGGATTTCCTCGGCGTGGAGGAGGTGGACCGGCTGCTGGGGCAGCCGGACGCGTCGACCCCCGCCGGGGCCCGCGACCGCGCCATGCTGGAGCTGCTCTACGCGAGCGGCCTGCGCGTCTCCGAGCTGGTGGCCCTGCCGGTCGCCGCGGTGGACGCCCGGCTGGGCATCGTCCGCGTGCGAGGGAAAGGCGGCAAGGAGCGCATCGTCCCGGTGGGCCAGCGCGCACAGGAGGCGCTGGGCGTCTATCTGCGGGGCGCGCGGGCCGCGCTGCTGCGGGCGCGGCAGAGCCGCGATCTGTTCGTGACCCCGCGCGGCCGGCGCATGACCCGGCAGGGCTTCTGGAAGCTGCTCTGCCGCTACGCGGCTGCCGCCGGGCTGCGCGACGTGCATCCGCACACGCTCCGGCACAGCTTCGCCACCCACCTGCTCGAGCGCGGCGCGGACCTGCGCGCGGTGCAGGCGATGCTCGGGCACGCGGACATCGCCACCACGCAGATCTACACCCACGTGGATCGCGAGCGCCTCAAGGCGGTCCTCGCCAAGCACCCGCGAGCCTGAGCGACCGGCTTCGCGGCGGGTCGCGAAAAAAAAAATTATTTTTTTCGGCTCCAGTCGGCCGATGACCCCGGCGGCCAGTTCGGGTAGGGTGCACGGCTCCGTTCGTCGCGCGGCGCGAGCCGCCCGGGAGTGCACACGATGGCAGAAGCCGAGGCGCCGGTCGGCCGGCCGGCGCCCCACAGGGTCCCGCGCAAGGTCGTCTCGGGGATGCGCCCCACCGGGCGGATGCACCTGGGGCACTACCAGGGGGCGCTGAAGAGCTGGATCGAGCTGAGCAAGGTCGCGGAGTGCTTCTATTTCTCCGCCGACTGGCACGCGCTCACCACCGACTACAAGGATCCCTCGAAGGTCGCCGAGGCGCAGCGGGAGATGTTCCTCGACTGGATCGCCGCCGGGCTCGATCCGCAGCGCGTCACTCTCTTCATCCAGAGCCACGTCAAGCAGCACGCCGAGCTGTTCCTGCTCCTGGGGATGGTGGCGCCGCTGGGCTGGCTGGAGCGCGTGCCGACCTACAAGGAGCTGCAGGAGGAGCTGCGCGAGAAGGAGCTGAACAACTACGGCTTCCTCGGCTACCCGTTGCTGCAGACCGCGGACGTCGCCCTTTACGGCGCCGACGCAGTGCCGGTCGGGCAGGACCAGGTCTCGCACCTCGAGCTGGCGCGGGAGATCGTCCGACGGTTCAACCACCTCTACGCCAAGGAGGGAAAGCCGGTCCTGGTCGAGCCGCACCCGTTTCTCACCGAGGTGCCGAAGATCCTCGGTCTGGACGGGCGCAAGATGAGCAAGTCGTACGGGAACGCGGTCGAGCTGGGGGAGGACCCCGAGCAGGCCCGCAAGCGGATCATGGTGGCGGTCACCGATCCGGCGCGGAAGCGGCGCCACGACCCCGGCCACCCCGAGGTGTGCCCCATCTACCACCTGCACCGAGCCTACAGCCCGCCGGAGACGGTGGAGCTGGTCGACCGCGAATGCCGCAGCGCGGGGATCGGCTGCGTCGACTGCAAGAAGATGCTGCTCCTCAACCTGCTCCCCGTGCTGGAGAAGCACCGGACGGCGCGGCAGGAGCTGGAGCGCCAGCCGGGGCGCGTCGAGGAGCTGGTCCGGCTGGGCACGGAGAAGGCGCGATCGGTCGCGGAGGAGACGATGGTCAAGGTCCGCGCCGCGATGAAGCTGGACTAGTCGCCGCCGATCGGGCGGCGCTACCCATCATCGCGGACGTCAAAGGAGCTGTTGCGGTGGAGACGGAGACGCCCGAGAACCTGGCCGAGAGGCCGCTGCCCGCCCAGCCGGGGACGGGATTTGCCGTCGCGCTGCCCCAGTTCGAGGGTCCCCTCGACCTGCTCCTCTCGCTCATCCAGGAGCACAAGCTCGACATCCTGCACATCCCCATCTCGTTCATCACCGACCGCTACCTCGAGTACATGGAGGCGGCGCGCGCGCTCAACCTGGACCTCGCCGGCGAATACCTGGTCATGGCGGCGACCCTGGCGCACATCAAGTCGCGGATGCTCCTGCCGCCGCAGGAGTCGCTGGACGCGCCGGAGGGGGAGGGGGGGCCCGACCCGCGCGAGGAGCTGATCCGGAGGCTTCTCGAGTACCAGAAGTACAAGAGGGCCGGCGAGGACCTCAGGGCCCTGCCGCAGCTGGGGCGAGACCTGTTCACGAGGCAGGCGAAGGAGGAGCTGCCGCTCGCTACCGACGACATGGCCCTGGTGCGGCCGAAAGACCTCACCGCGTACAGGCTCATCGAGGCCCTCTCGAACGTGCTTGCCCGGCGCAAGCTGACCATCCCGCACGAGGTGTTCGTCGAGCGGCTCTCGATCGGCGACCGGATCCTGGCCATCGCCGACCGGTTGCGGGAGGAGGAGCGGATCGCCTTCACCTCCCTGTTTTCGGATCTGGGCGACCACGACCGCCACCGCGTAGTGCCCACCTTCCTGGCCGTCCTGGAGATGACCAGGCTCAAGCTCATCAAGGTGCACCAGGCGGACCCGCACGGCGAAATCTACCTGTCCCGGACCGAGGCCCTCGTCGATGCCTCGCCGGAAGGAGTCGAGCTTGACTACCGAGGCTGAGCGCAACGGCGAGCTCCCTCCCGATGCGGCCGAAGCGTCCCCGACGGACGAGCAGGAGCTGCAGCAGGCGTCCCAGACCGAGCTGTCGACGCTGGTCGAGGCGGCCCGCCTGGCGACCCCGGAGCGGGCGAGCGCCATCGTCGAGGCCCTGCTCTTCGCCGCGGAGAGGCCGCTGGACCTCGCCGCGCTCCAGGACGCGACGCAGCTGGAGGAGCAGGTCGTGAAGGACGCCCTCGAGGCGCTGCGGCAGAAGCACGCGCCGGGCGCGAGCGGCACCGTGCTGGTCGACCTGGGCGGCCGCTGGCAGCTGCGCACCGATCCGCAGCTGGGCGCGTACGTGCGGCGGATGCTGCAGGTGAAGCCGATGCGGCTCACGCGGGCGGCGCTGGAGACGCTCGCCATCGTGGCCTACCGCCAGCCGGTCACCCGGCCGGAGATGGAGGACCTGCGCGGAGTGGATTGCGGCGCGGTGACCAAGGCGCTCCTGGAGCGCAAGCTCGTCCGCATCCTGGGAAAGAAGGACGAGCCCGGCCGCCCGCTCCTCTATGGAACCACCCGGGAGTTCCTCGAGCTGTTCAACCTGCGCGATCTGACCCAGCTGCCCACGCTGCGCGAGTTCCAGGAGCTGTCCGAGGAGAACCGCAAGATCGTGGAGGAGGAAGCCCCGCCGCCGCCCGTGGCCGGCCTCAGCGATCTGGCGCAGGACCCGCAGGCGGCGGAGAAGCTCGCCCAGCACACCGCGGAGAGCGACGCCGCGCTGTCGCAGTTGGAAGACGCGATGGACGACGCGGAGGAACGGAGCAAGGCGGCCGCGCAGGTCCTGGCGCCGCCGCCGGATCCGAACGCGACCGCGAACGCGACTTCGACCCCGGCCTCGACCGCGACCCCGAACACGAGCTCCGAACCCGGCTCGGAGACGGCCGCCCGCCGTCAGCCGCCT
>Ga0126375_10000106_pt1 | contig 17442 bp, 7 predicted proteins | sample PanSoiMetPlot_14_FD_109577 | JGI IMG/M metagenome (GOLD analysis project Ga0126375, IMG submission 109577) | Tropical forest soil microbial communities from Panama - MetaG Plot_14 | ecosystem: Environmental > Terrestrial > Soil > Tropical forest | place: Panama | collected 2016-02-17 | reverse complement strand
TTGCTCCAACCTTTCAGTGGAAGTTGTTCGTTTGACGGCAGCGCCAAACAGGCGATTAAGTTTCGCCAAACGAGGACAGGCTAAAGTTCCTCCATGGCCCACGATTTCATGGACAACATCAGGTTCTGGCGTGTATAGCGGCGTTGAGTAATGACGAATGTACTGGGTACACAGGAAAACGCCGTCGGCGAGATTTTCGAGAAATACGCGCGGCTGGACCAGTCCTGCCACAGGCTCGAGCCGGAAGCTGCTGATTGCCTCGACTCTCTCGTTCACCTCTCGCAACTGCGGGATTCGATCATCGGAAAAATTCAGGCGCTCGATTGCCTCGAGATATTGGGCGCAGGCATGCTTCTGATGCGCCGGACGCAGCGCCTTCCAAATTACCGACCAAACCTGATGTTCTTCCTTCGTGTAGGGAGCATCAGGAATGGGATCGCCCGGGCGATACTCCATTGCGATTTGGGCAATCTGGTTTCGGCGGCGGCGATATTCGGGATCACGAAAGCCGGGATGATCGGGATCGAGTTGCACAATCGCATTTCGATCGGCAACTGCTTCTTCCAGATCACCAGTGACCAACCGCGCGTCAACGTGGTCAGAAAGAATTGATGATTCGAATTCAGTCATAAGATTCTCCGGTTTTTGAAGGCACCAAAACTAAACCGGCCACCGATCCCTCACTGGGAAGGACCGGTGGCCGGTTTGTGAAACTTGTCTGCGAGTTACCTGATGGTCCCGCGACAGCTCATCGCCCGACCGTCCCTCCCAGCGGAGAGCGGACCGTAATACGAATAATAGCGATAGCTGTTACCGATCATATTCTTTCTCGCAGACCCAATTTAAGCGACGTCGCTCTGGCCCGTCAAGCAGTTTTGAATTTCAACTGCACTATGTTTTGATTGCAGCCATGCCAATTCTCAAGAAGCGCGACCATCAGACTGAATCGCGGCTGCTGCTTGAATCTGAAGATCCTGTGGATTTGCCGGCGGCTGAGATAGTCGATAACGCTGTCCTGGTCCAGTTTGATAAGTTCAAACCGTACGTCCCTGAGTTGCTCGATGCTCTGCGATCCGGAACAATCGCCGAGCCCGTACCGGTTATGAACGACGGTTCAACGTTTGCCATCCATGGAGAGACGCGCACCTTCTGGGTCAAGCTGTGGCATACCGCGGGCAGTGAGCTGACGCGGATTGAACGCGCCCAGGTTATCAGCTGTTTGCCTTCGACCCGAGGCACGAACGTGATCATAGGTGATGAGGACATTTAATTCAGCCTGAGATCCTGAAGCTTCAGTTGCGACCTCAAACAACCAGAACTATTTAGAGGCGGGCGTGGCCCGCCTTTATACTGTCGTCATGTCACACGTTCCGGAACAAATCGTCGAACTGGCTAAGACCGTTCGAGCTGAACGAGGGCGTGCCCTGATGGTCGGCGGCTGTGTGCGCGACGAGTTGATGGGACTCCAGCCGAAGGACTGGGACGTGGAGATTTATGGAATCGATTCGAAACGTTTAAGAGACTTGTTGGATCGGTTCGGGAACGTGAACGCTGTAGGCGAATTTTTTACAGTCTACAAGCTCGGCCCACACCTGGACGTTTCGATCCCGCGCCGGGAACGAAAAAGCGGACGCGGCCACCGAGGATTCATCATTGAAGGCGATCCGGCTATGACGGTGAAAGGAGCGACGCTGCGTCGTGACTTCACGATCAATGCCATACTGAAAGATCCGCTCACTGAGGAAATCCTCGATCCCTTTGAAGGTCGCGCTGATATCAAGCGCCGAATTCTGCGCGCGGTTTCGACTGAGACATTTTCCGAAGACAGCCTGCGGGTCCTGCGTGCGGCGCAGTTTGCGGCCCGATTTGAGTTCGAAATTGATCATGTTACCGCAGATCTTTGCCGCGCAATTGATCTGTCGGACTTACCCGCGGAACGAATTTGGGCAGAGGTCGAGAAACTTTTGCTGCGGGCGCGGCGGCCGTCGATTGGTTTGCGCTGGTTGCAGGAGTTGGGCGTGCTCGATCAATTGTTTCCTGAGATTAGGGCGCTCGCCGGCGTGCCCCAGGAACCCGAGTGGCATCCCGAAGGCGACGTTTTCATTCATACGGGGTTAACCGTCGATCGCGCGCGCGAATTGATTGATGATCTGCCTTACCCGAAACAGATAACGGTGATGCTCGCGGCTTTGTGTCACGATTTCGGCAAGCCGGCGACGACTGCGTTTGTCGATGGCCGGACTCGTTCTCGTGAGCACGAAGAGGCCGGCGTCGCGCCGGCCGAAAGTTTCCTGGACCGTCTGAACATTCACACCCTTGACGGCTACGACGTCCGCTCCCAGGTTATCGCTTTGGTGCGTGACCATCTTAAACCCGGCGAGCTTTACAAGAAGCGCGATGAGGTCGGCGATGGCGCATTTCGACGTCTGGCGCGGAAATGCGAACTTGATTTGTTATACCGGGTCGCCAGGGCCGACTCGCTTGGACGTAATGCCGAATGGGTGCCGCGCGAAAAGTGGTTCCGGGCTGAAGCGCAGGAATGGTTCATTGAGCGCGCGCGCGAATTGGAAGTTGAATCGGCAGCGCCGGCGCCAATGCTGTTGGGGCGGCACCTGCTGGAAATGGGACTCGATCCCGGTCCTCGCATCGGCGAAATCACGCGAGCGGTTTATGAAATGCAGCTGGATGGGCGGATTAGCACACTTGAAGAGGCGAAAGAAGTTGCAAAGAAAATGAAATCCACAGATTACGCAGATTACACAGATAGTAAAAACAAATATTAGAAGTGCCTGGGACTGTGACATGATCGATATGACTGATTTCACGTTCATGAATATGTTCACGGAGACGAAAGAGCGCGACCCGCAAACGTATGCGGTCATCGGCGCTGCGATGGAGGTTCACAAACAGTTAGGCTGCGGCTTTCTCGAAGCCGTCTATCAAGAAGCTCTTTCAATTGAATTAAGCGCAAGAAATATCCCTTTTCTCAGAGAGGTGCGATTGCCGATTCATTACAAGGGCCAATTGCTAAAAGCGGCATATTGCGCCGACTATGTCTGCTTCGAATCCCTGGTAGTTGAGTTGAAGGCTCTCGCGCGTATGAGTGGAACAGAGGAGGCTCAAGTAATAAACTATTTGAAAGCAACTGGCTTCGCCATCGGCTTGCTACTTAACTTCGGCGCTCGTAGTCTTGAATATCGGCGCTTTGTTTTCTAAATCTGTGTAATCTGTGTAATCTGTGGATATATGATCGATCTTGAACTAACCGACGACCACGAAGCTCTGGTGCAAACTGTCCGCGAGTTCGCGCAGAAAGAGGTTGCCCCGTACATCAAAGAATGGGATGAGAAACAGGAAGCTCATCCTGAAGTCTTCAAGAAAATGGCCGAGCTGAACCTGCTCGGAGTCTGCATCCCCGAACAATACGGCGGCGCCGGGTTCGATTACATTTCACTGGGGCTTGTCTGCGAAGAACTGGAAGCGGTTGATACTTTTCTTCGCGTGGCCATGTCGGTTCATACGGGATTGAATTCGCTCACGCTTTACAGTTGGGGAACAGAAGCGCAAAAACAAAAGTACCTCGTGCCGCAGGCGAAGGGCGAGAAGCTGGCAACTTACGGGTTGACCGAGCCAGGCGCAGGATCGGACGTTGTGGGCGCGCGTTCGACAGCGCGACGCGAGGGTGACGAGTACGTCCTGAACGGCGAGAAAATGTGGATCAGTCTCGCCGATTTTGCCGACAATTTTCTTTTCTTTTGCTGGACTGACGAAGACAAGCGGCGAAAGCGCGATCACTCGGGCATGTCCTGCTTCATGGTCGAACGCGGAATGAAGGGCTTCACCTCGGGCACAATTCACGGCAAGCTCGGCATCCGCGCCGGCAACACTGGATACTTTTCTTTGCAGGACGTGCGCGTGCCGAAAGAAAACCTCATCGGCGAAGAAGGCGAAGGTTTCAAGATTGCTATGTTTGCGCTCGAGCAGGGACGCTACACGGTGGCGGCCGGCGCGACCGGCGTGATTCGCGCTTCCCGCGACGCCTCGATCGCTTACGCGAATGAACGCGAAACCTTTGGGACCAAGATCGCGAACCACCAGCTGGTCAAACAAAAGATTGCCGAGATGGAAGCCGACTATCAGATGTCACGGCTGCTTTGGTTAAAAGCCGGATGGTTGAAGAACGAGGGCCAGCAAAGCGGACGGGCCACGAGCATGGCAAAGTGGCAGGCGACCGTTCGCAGCGAGAAAGCCGCCTCAATGGCGATCGAAGTTCACGGCGCCAACGGTTACGCCAACGACTATCCGGTTGAGCGCTATCTGCGGAATTGCAAAGCAGCCGTGATTTATGAAGGGACACGCGACATCCATACATTGATGCAGGCTGACTGGGCTTTGGGATTGAAAAAAGAGAAGCCGGCGAGAAAGAGTTTGCCGGCCTGGAAGCCCGCCGAACACGCGGCCGTGGCTTTATAACCCTGGTTTCTGTGTCAGAAGCCCGACCGTAAGGGAGGGCCACGCAAACCCATTGGGAGCCCCTGCTCACGCGAGAAAAAGCAAAGGTCGAAGCGTAACGCTTCGGCCTTTGCGTTTTATGGTCGAATACAAATGGTATACGCGCCCTTTTTGTTTGCATGATTTGGATCAACGCGATGCTCCTCTGATACTATGTCGCCGCTTTCTTCAATCCATTCAAATCGCACTTATCGCAGAGAAGTTCCGATCTGCGCAGAGGAGAGGAAATGGCGCCAGAATTGAGAACTGAACGTGAGTTGTCCCTGGATTTCCTGCGCGTGACTGAAGCTGCCGCAATCGCCGCGGCACGCACGATGGGCCAGGGCGATCGAAAGTATTCCGATCAGGTCGCCGTCGAAGCGATGCGTGAAGTTATGGACTCAGTGCCGATGCGGGGCCGCGTTGTTATTGGTGAAGGCGAACGTGACGAAGCGCCAATGCTCTTCATCGGCGAAGAAGTTGGCGGCGGTTTTGGCGTCGGCGAAGAGATGGCCGCATCGTGTCCGGAAGTGGATATTGCCGTCGATCCGCTCGAAGGTACAAATCTGTGCGCACTGGGCGCGAACAATGCCATTGCGGTGTTGGCGGCCGCTGAACGCGGCGGCTTGCTTCACGCGCCGGATATTTACATGGACAAGATTGTTGTCGGTCCTTCCTCGCGAGGGGTGATCGACATCGACGCGCCGGTCAAAGAGAATCTGAAGAATATTGCCCGCCGTCTGGGACGGGACATCGAAGACCTGACCATTATCGTTCTCGATCGACCGCGTCACAAGAAGGTTATCAACGACGTGCGGACGTCAGGCGCGCGCATTCGTCTGATCTCTGATGGCGATCTTTCCGCCGGCATCTCGGCGGCAGTTGCCGGCACGAACATCCACGCCTTGATGGGCATCGGCGGCGCACCGGAAGGCGTGCTGACTGCCGCTGCGATCAAATGTCTAAACGGTGAGATCCAGGCGCGTCTGGTTTTTGATCCGGAAAGACTCGGCGTCGATCGCGATAAGATCCCGCCTGAGAAAGAAGTCCTCGACCGTTTGAAATCGATGGGCATCACTGACCCCAACAAGGTTTATGACACGGACGATCTCGCGCCCGGCAAGAAAATTATTTTTGCCGCGACCGGAGTTACCGACGGAGCCTTAATGCGCGGCGTGCGTTTTTTTGGCTCAGGCAAGCGCACGCATTCGTTGGTAATGACGAGTGAGTCAAAACACATCCGCTTCGTCGACAGCATTCACATCGAAGGCGGACCAGATACGGTAATCAGGTTTTAGATTTGCCTTTGAGATTTTCGATTTCAACGCCGAACGCGGTTGCTTGCGAGCCTGAAGATCGAACGCCACAACACGCACGAATCATCTGGGCATGCCTGGCTGTGATCGCTTGTTTGCTGGTCGCGTCGATCGTAGCCGCACCTGTCGCCCAGGCCACTGGACACACGGTGCTCGCCGTCTCGGTCTATAAAGCTTTCAGCTACCTCTGCCACCAAATTCCCGAACGCTCGTTTCATCTCGCGGGGCATAAGTTTGCAGTCTGCTCGCGCTGCACGGGCTTGTATTCTGGTTTTGCGCTGGCAACTCTGATCTATCCGCTGATGCGATCTTTGAGGCGTACGGACACGCCACGACTCATCTGGTTGGTTCTGGCGTCGATTCCGATTGCTGTCGACTTTCTGCTGGGGTACTTCAACATCTGGCACAACACGCACCTGTCGCGATTTTCGACAGGCGCACTGCTGGGCTCGGCGGCAGTGTTTTACATCGTGCCCGGATTGATCGAACTCAGTTCAGTGATCGTGCAGCGGTTTGGTGCTAATGAGAAACCTGCTTCGCTGTCACAATTGTGAGGATGCGTTGTACTGACGCGGAGAACAGCGCCCTCCCGTATCGTCGGGCTTCTGACACATACGTGAAGCGTCGCGCTACCAGTCGGACTGCTGCCACGGTCGTGATATTCTTACAGACTCGAAGTTCCCCTCGGACAATTTCCCCTGTTTGTAGAAACGTATGCTTTCGTGGCTGCAGACATTGGTGGGTAAATTGCGGCGCAGCGCCAGCGCTGAAACGCCGATTCGCGACGAATTGTTTAGCGTCGAGCGCCTCGAGCAATATGCCGCGACGCTGGCCTCGGAACACGAATTTACCGAAAAAGTTCGCCGGGTAAATCTACTGCTCCCGCGCCTTGAGGAAAACAGCCGCAAGCTGATCGCCGCCTATAAAGAACTCGCCGAATCCATTCGTCAGGAACACGTGATCTCGCCGGCCGCCGAATGGCTGGTTGATAACTTTCATATCGTCGAGGAGCAGGTTCGCGAAATACGCGAGGACTTGCCTCATAGTTATTACCACGAGCTTCCCAAGCTTGCCGGCGGCGATTACAAAGACTATCCGCGCATCTATGCCCTTTCAATCGCGCTGGTGGCGCACACTGACAGCCACCTTGATACTGACACGCTACGAAGATTTATCAACGCCTATCAAACCGTGTCGCCTCTTTCAATCGGCGAGTTGTGGGCAGTCCCAATCAGTTTGCGTATCGCCCTGGTTGAGAACCTGCGCCGCCTGACCAGCCGCATTGTGTCCTCTCGCGCTGAACGTGAAGAAGCCGACAAGCTCGCCGACAAATTGTTGGAACTCATTCGTCGTGACCCCGATGAAGTTCTGCCGTTACTTAACTCACGTTACGGCAAGCGCAGGACGATGAGTCATACCTTTGCGGTGCAGTTGACGCAACGTTTGCGTGAACAGGATCCCGGGTTGCTGATAGTTTTCGAATGGCTGGAAAAACAGCTGGTCAAAGAGAAAGTTTCGATTGAGCAGGTTGTGCGCGACGAGCATCGCCGCCAGGCGGCGGCGCAAGTCACTGTCGGCAACATCATCACCAGCATGCGTCTGCTCTCGACGCTTGATTGGAAAGACTTCTTTGAAACGGTCAGTCTGATCGATCCGGAGTTGGCTAAAGATCCTGCCGGGATCTATTCGCGCATGGATTTTGCCACACGCGATCGTTACCGCCATGTAATTGAACGCGTCAGCAAACGAACCCGCAAAAGCGAATTGGAGATCGCGCGAAAAGCCGTCGAACTGGCAGAGAGGACTGCCGACGCCGATCGCGATCCCGCACATGGGCACGTCGGGTATTTTCTGATCGACGAGGGTTTGCCGCAGCTGGAAGGCGAAGTCTTTTGCAGTTTGAGCTTCGCCGAGATTCTTCGCCGCGCAATTCAACGGCGCGCGACCGGTTCTTATCTCGGCGGGTTGACCTTCCTGACCGGATTGGTGACGGCGCTGGTCGTGCTGAGCGTGGTGGCGAACGGAGCCGGCATCGTAATGGCCGTGCTGACAGCTCTTTTGGTTTTGATTCCTGCCAGCGAACTTGCGATTAGCGTGCTCAACTGGGACATGACCCATTTGTTCCCACCGCGACTGCTGCCGAAGATCGATCTTTCGCACGGCATTCCGCCGGACGCACAAACGATGGTGGTGGTGCCAGTGCTCTTCGCTGACGTGGCTACGATTGAAACGTTAATCGATAAGCTTGAAGTCACTTACCTCGCTAACCGGGACAACAATTTGTATTTTGCGCTGCTCGGTGACTTTACCGACGCAGCGAAACAGGAGATGCCGGCCGATAAAGAAATTCTCGACGCTGCGATTGCCAGGATCGAGGAACTGAACAATCGTTACGGCGACGGCGAGTCGGTTCGATTTCATCTGTTCCACCGGCGTCGCCAGTGGTGCGAGACAGAAGCGAAATGGATTGGCTGGGAGCGCAAGCGCGGGAAGCTGCACGAATTCAATCGACTGCTCCGCGGCGCCACAGACACAAGCTTTATTTTTACAACGGCGAAAGGTGAACTGCTTTCCAGGACTCGTTACGTCATTACGCTGGATGCGGATACGCAATTACCGCGCGACGCCGCCTGGCGTTTGTTGGGCGCGGCGATTCATCCTTTAAACCACCCCAGGTTTGATCCGGAGACAGAGACCGTGGTTCGCGGTTACGGAATTCTGCAACCACGTGTAAGCATTTCGTTGGAAAGCGGTTCGCGATCTTTGTTCGCGCGCATCTTTTCCGGCAATACCGGCATTGATCCTTACACGACGGCAGCTTCCGACTTATACCAGGACCTTTTTGGCGAAGGAATTTATACCGGTAAAGGTCTCTATGACGTGGACGCTTTTGAGCGCGCGCTTAACGACCGCGTACCCGAGCAGACCCTGCTGAGTCACGATCTTTTCGAATCGATCTTTGCTCGCGCTGCATTGGTCAGCGATATCGAATTTCTCGATGACTATCCTGCGCACTACGATACATACGCGAAGCGACAGCATCGCTGGACGCGGGGCGACTGGCAAATTGCGGGATGGCTTGCACGTATGATCCGCGACGCGAGCGGCAAACGAACAAGAAACGACATTTCGTTAATCTCGCGCTGGAAGATTCTCGACAATCTCCGCCGCAGCCTGCTGGCTCCCGCGATAATTATCTTACTGACCGCCGCGTGGACGATCCTCCCGGGCAACGGAATTTTGATTAGCCTGTTTGTCCTGATCACTCTCGCGTTTCCGGTTTACGCCCACCTGACCGGCGGCCTGCTGATCCATCCGCGCGGCGTTCCCTGGACCAGTCACTTCTGGAGTGTCTGGGGCGATTTTCGCATGCGCACGGCTCAGTTTTTTCTCGAAATCGTCTTTATCGCGCATCAAGCGTGGCTGATGACCGACGCGATCGTGCGGACGGTCTATCGCAAACTTTTTTCACGCAGGCACCTGCTGGAATGGGTGACCGCGGCACGGATCGAAAAATCAAACCAGCGCGATTTGCGCTCTGGCCTGCGATTCATGTGGCCGGCGGAAGCAATCACTCTCGCGATACTGGTCTTGACGATCATTTTCAAGCCGCGAGCGCTGCCGTCTGCTGGGGCGGCTCTCGCGGCGTGGGCATTGTCTCCGCTAATCGCTTTCTACGTCAGTCGTCGGCGTGTTGAACCTTCTCCGGTTCTGACGGCGCAGGACGTTCACACGGGCCGCATTGTGGCCCGGCGAACCTGGCGTTTCTTTGAAACGTTTGTTGGTGACGAAGACCACTGGCTGCCCCCCGATAATTTTCAGGAAGATCCTGCTGCCCTCGCGCATCGCACTTCGCCGACGAACATTGGTTTACTGCTGCTCTCGACGTTGGCGGCGCGAGACTTCGGTTACATCGGCCTGATCGAGTTTATCGAGCGTTTGGAATTCACGTTCGCAAGCCTTGAAAAGCTGCAAAAATTCCGCGGCCACTTCTTCAACTGGCACGACACCCGTACGCTGCAGCCGCTCTGGCCGCAATACGTCTCAACTGTCGACAGTGGCAATCTCGCCGGCAACCTGATTGCGCTGAAGCAGGCTTTTGTCGAGCTGCCCGATCGAAAGCTATTTGATCGGGGTACGCTCAGCGGAATGTCGGACACGCTTGATGCGATCAAAATCGAACTGTCGCAACTTGCGGCTCCGCGCCAAAGAACCTCGGCCATTACGATGAAGGAATTGACCGCCGAGGTCGAATCCTGCACCGCACTCCTTTCGCGCGAAGCTCCGGAAAATATTTTTGAATGGGTTGATGTATTCGAGCAGCTAAACGAACGAGCACATGCGATCGACGACATCGTGGCAGCGTTTTCGCAGGAACACGGCGGTGAACAATTCGCCGATGTGCGCTGGTGGACGAGCTCACTGGTGAAGGAGGCGCGTAATTATCGCCGCGATCTGCATCTGTTGATGCCCTGGGCCGTGATGCCCTCAGCGAATTTGAGTTTAAGCGCGAAACAACTGGACGGTAAGGTCAATTGGCGAACTATTCAAAGAGAATTGCAGCGCGTACCGTCACTCTCGGATTTGCCGGAAACCTCAGACCGCACTTTGGTCCAGCTTGCGGCCCTGCGCCAGGAAATTGAAAGGAATTCGCCGGAATCTCATCGCGACGCAGCGCTGGAAGAATTGGAAGCGATTACATCTGCGCTGGAACAGTCCGTTGAAGCTGCGCGGTCTGTCTCAAACCGAATTTCAAAAGCCGCGGCACAATGCCAACGGATCGTCGATGAAACCGACTTTAAGTTCCTGCTGGATCCCGAGCGGAAGGTCTTTACGATCGGCTACAACGTAAGCGAAGGTCATCACGACAAGTCGTTCTACGATCTACTGGCGAGTGAAGCACGGCTGGCAAGCTTCATCGCAATCGCGAAAGGCGACGTGCCCCAGGAACATTGGTTTCGCATGGGGCGGCAGCTTACATCGGTCGACGGCGGACGCGCCTTGATATCGTGGACCGCCACGATGTTCGAGTATCTGATGCCGCTGATCGTCATGCGGAATTATCCGGAAACATTGCTGGGGGAAACCTACGAATCTGTGGTCCGCCGGCAGATCGAGTATGGCTATGAGCGCGGCGTGCCCTGGGGCATTTCAGAGTCGGCTTATGCTGCGCGCGACCTGCATTTCAACTATCAATACGGGCCATTCGGAGTCCCGGGTCTGGGCCTCAAGCGCGGCCTGATCGAGGACCTGGTGATCTCGCCTTACTCCACAATCCTGGCATCGCTGATTGCACCATCCCGCGCGATGGAGAACTTGCGCCGCCTCGAACGGTTGGGCGGTTTCTCTCGTTATGGACTTTACGAGGCCCTGGATTTCACGCCCGAACGGGTGAAGGCGGGCGAGCGCTGTACCGTGGTCCGTGCGTTCATGGCGCACCATCAGGGAATGAGCCTGATAGCGCTCGACAATTTATTGAATGGGAACGTGATGGCAAATCGCTTTCACAGCGACCCATCGGTACAGGCTACTGATTTACTTTTGCAGGAGCGCATTCCTCGCGGCGTCCTCGCGGCGCATCCGCGAGCGGAAGAAGTTTTGAGCGGACGCATCGTGCGCACGCTGACTGGTCTGGTGACGCGTGCTTACGATACGGCAGACCTGCCGACGCCGCGGACGCAACTGTTATCGAACGGAAACTACAGCGTGATGATCACTACCGCAGGCGCCGGTTATTCAGTCTGCGGCCCGAGCGCAGTTACGCGTTGGCGCGAAGATGTGATTCGCGACAACTGGGGCTTGTTCATTTATGTTCGAGATATACGCAGCGGCGCAGTCTGGTCCGCCGGACATCAGCCCATCGCTGCCAAACCGCAGAGTTATGAGGTCGCTTTTTCCGAAGATAAAGCTGATTTTTGGCGGCGTGATTCCGGCATTATCACTCACATGGAAGCGATCGTCTCGGCCGAAGACAACACCGAAATGCGCAGCCTTTCCATTGCGAACTACTCAAATCGCCCGCGCGAAATCGAGCTCACCAGCTATGCTGAGATCGTCCTGGCGCCGCGCTCAGACGATCTCGCTCATCCCGCTTTCAGCAATCTGTTTATCGAAACTACGTTTCATGCTGCACACAACGCGTTGCTGGCGCGGCGGCGGCCGCGTTCGTCAAAGGATGAAGCCACCTGGGGTGTTCACGTGCTGGCCACCAGCAGCGATATCATCGGCGGGATTCAATTCGAGACTGACCGGTCGCGTTTCATTGGCCGCGGTCACACCACCGCCGACCCGATCGCGATCATAGAGGATCGCCCGCTGTCGAACACCGTCGGTCCGGTGCTTGACCCCGTCTTCAGTTTGCGCTGCCGCGTTCGCCTGCAACCGAATGAAACCGCTCAGATCGTTTTTACTACAGGCGTTGCCAGATCTCGCGATCATGCAATCGCCCTCGCAGAGAAGTACTACGACGCAAATATTTTCGAGCGGGAATCGCGAATGGCGTGGACCCGGGCGCAGGTTGAAATGAGTCACCTGCATATCGACCCGGACGAAGCACACTTGTTTCAAAGACTGGCCGGGCGAATCCTATATGTTGATCCTTCGCTGCGGCCGCGGCCTCACGTGCTGGCGTTGAACCAGCTCTCACAATCGTCGCTTTGGGGGCAGGGGATTAGCGGTGATTTGCCGATTGTTATTCTGCGGCTGGAACGCGAGGAAGATGTGCAAATGGCGCGGCAGCTTTTGCGCGGCCATCAGTACCTGCGGATGAAAGGGCTGCAATTCGATCTCGTAATTCTGAACGATCACCCGACCGCGTATGCCGAGAATTTGCAGGACGCCTTACAGATCGCGGTACGGACTTCGGGCGCTCAATTGTTGCTCGACAAACCTGGTGGAGTTTTCATCCGGCGATCCGACTTATTGAAAGAGCATGAACGAATCCTGCTCCACGCGGTGGCGCGCATCGTCATCGTCAGTGAACGTGGATCGCTGGAGGATCAGCTAACCCGACGGCCCGTCGAAGAAGCGTTGCCGCCGGCTTTTGTGCCTCGAGCTGCTTCACAGGTTTATCCCGAGCCGATCGCGGATACGCCGGCGCTTTCCTTCTTCAACGGTCTCGGGGGCTTTGCTCATGGCGGGCGCGAATACGTCAGCATTCTCGGTGAAGGGCAGTGGAGTCCTGCGCCATGGTCGAATGTGATCGCCAACACCGAAGATTTTGGGTTTCTCATCACCGAAACGGGCGGAGGATTCACCTGGTCGGTGAACAGTCACGAGAACCGGCTGAGTCCCTGGTCCAATGACACTGTGAGCGATCCGCCCGGCGAAGTGATTTACCTGCGCGACGATGACACCGGGGCAGTGTGGACGCCGACACCTTTGCCGGTCAGAGAAACGCACAGCTATACGATACGTCACGGGCAGGGCTACACCGTTTTTGAGCATGCGAGTCACGGTTTGTCGCAGGAGTTGCTGGTTTTTGCACCGCTGGATGCGCCGGTGAAGATTTCTCTGCTGCGCCTCCGCAACCGGACCGATCGCCGGCGCAAGCTGTCGATCACCAGTTACACCGAGCTGGTACTCGGCGTCAGTCGCGAAGCCACGGCCGCCCACGTTGTGACAGACCTGGAAGAAACTCACGGAGCAATCCTCGCGCGAAATTCATATAACAACGAGTTTTCAAAACGCATTGCCTTCGCCGCCACCAGCGAGCACCGCTTTACGATGACCTGCGATCGCGGGGAATTTATTGGTCGCAATGGCTCGTTGGCGACGCCGGCGGCGATGAAGCGCGCTGCGTTGAGTGGACGTGACGGCGCCGGTTTGGATCCATGCGCCGCGATTCAAACCCCGATCGAACTTGCTCCCGGCGAAGCGCGTCAGTTTGTTTTCCTGCTGGGTGAATCAGAATCCCGAGAGGCGGCCATTTCCATCATTGAAAAGTTTCGGAACTTGCACGAGGTCAACGAGGCCTTCGAAAAAGTACTTAGCTTCTGGGAAGGTGCTTTAGGAGCAATCGAAATAAAAACGCCGGATGCTTCGATGGATACGTTGATGAATCGTTGGCTGTTGTGTCAGACACTTTCCTGTCGCGTACGAGGCCGTTCGGCTTTTTACCAATCGAGCGGCGCATTTGGATTTCGCGATCAGTTGCAGGACGTGATGTCGCTTGTTTATTCGCAACCGCGCGTGGCTCGGGCGCAAATACTTTGTGCCGCAGCCCGGCAATTCAAGGAAGGCGACGTACTGCACTGGTGGCATGAACCAACCGGTCGCGGAGTTCGCACACGTTTCTCAGACGATTTGTTGTGGCTGCCTTTCGTCACGTCATTTTACGTGAAAGTCACCGGAGACGATTCAGTCCTGGAAGAGGAAGTGGCGTTCATTGAAGCACCTTTGCTGGAGCGGGATCAGGTGGAGAACTATTTGCAGCCCGACGTTTCGAAACAGAAAGCTTCAGTTCTTGAGCATTGCGTGCGCGCGATTGATCGCAGTCTCGAGGTCGGCAGACATGGATTGCCTTTGATGGGATCGGGCGATTGGAACGACGGCATGAATCGAGTGGGCGTGGGAGGCAAAGGTGAAAGCGTCTGGCTGGGTTGGTTTCTTTGCTCGGTTATTCAGGAATTCCTTCCTCTATTCGAAACGGCAGGTGAGCGAGGAACTGCGGTTAAGGATCGAGCAAAGCGTTATGCTGATCACCTCGAGAGACTAAAGAAGTCGCTCGAGCAAGCCTGGGATGGTGACTGGTACCGGCGCGCTTACTTTGACGATGGCACGCCGCTGGGTTCTGCGCAGAATGACGAATGCCGGATTGATTCGATCGCGCAAACGTGGGCCGTGATCTCCGGGGTTGCTGACGATTACCGTGCCGGACGAGCGATGGCTTCAGTAGATGAGTACCTGGTCCGTCGCGGAGACGGACTCATCATTCTCTTTAGTCCGCCTTTCGATAAGAGCAATCTGGATCCCGGTTACATAAAGGGTTATGTGCCGGGCGTGCGTGAAAACGGAGGCCAGTACACCCACGCGGCGCTCTGGACGGTGATTGCTTTTGCGATTCTGGGCGACGGCGATCGAGCCGGGGAATTGTTTGGCCTTTTGAATCCTATCAATCATGCGTCGACACGCGCCGGCATGCACAAGTACAAGGTCGAACCTTACGTTGCTGTCGGAGATGTCTACGCAGTGCCGCCACATACCGGCCGCGGCGGGTGGACGTGGTACACGGGCTCAGCGGGATGGATGTATCGCGCGGCGCTGGAGTACATACTCGGGTTTAAGTTGAGCGGCGATCGTCTGCGAATCGATCCATGCATCCCGCGTTTCTGGCGTGAGTTTGAAATTACTTACCGGCGCCGCTCGACGACTTACCGAATCAAAGTCGAGAATCCGCACTCGCTTTGCCGCGGCGTAGCCAGCGTGCAGCTGGATGAAGTAATCCAACCCGACGATATGATTCCGCTAAGCGATGACGGCACGACTCACGTAGCGCGTGTGGTTATCGGTGAGAAGGTTTCTGGTGAGCGACCTGACGAAGTCGCAGTCTCGAGGGAAGCAAACCAAAGAAAATAAGGCGGCGCGATCACAAATCTCCCGCTGAGTTTCCAAATAACCTCACTTCAACCAACCTCAGAGAAACGCTATCCACAGATTACACAGATAGGCAGACATCGACAGGTTTTTATTATTTCCCTTCTGCGTAATCTGCGGATGATTGGGATTGCGACCAACACGTCGGCCCATAGTGGATCGAAACTGAACCACAAAAAAATAAGGCGGCGCCACCGCGCCGCCTTTTTTCTCTTAACTACTTCAACAATTATTTCAGCGCCGCAGCCCGGACAGTGCCGGCTGGTTCCAGAGGCGAAGCAGAACTCAGTTCATCAGCGGCTTTTTCGCCGAATCCGTTGTTGCCTGCGGGCGTCTCCTGCTCACGTACGTAGGTCAACCACGGTCCCGGCGCCGGACGTTCACCCGCAGTGATTTCAAAGAACACTTTTTGAATCTGCTCGGTGATTTCGCCACGTTTGCCGTTCCCGATTTTGATGCGATCGACCGAGCGAATCGGAGTGATCTCAGCCGCAGTACCACTGAAGAAGATCTCATCGGCAACGTACAACGCGGCGCGTTGAATGCTTCGCTCTTTGATTGTGATGCCCAGCTCGCCGCAAATCTGAATCACGCTGTCGCGAGTGATTCCGGGCAGAACTGAAGACGAAAGTGGCGGCGTATTAACAACTCCGTTGCTTACCACAAAGATATTCTCGCCCGACCCTTCCGAGACATAACCGCGATCGTCTAGAGCGATGCCTTCGGCAAAGCCGTTCAGCAGCGCTTCCATCTTGATTAATTGGGAGTTCATGTAGTTCGCGCCGCTCTTGGCCATCGCCGGCAGTGAATTCGGGGTCAGGCGATTCCACGTCGAGACCTGGACGTCAACGCCCTGCTCGATGGCTTCGTCGCCGAGGTACTTGCCCCAATCCCAGGCGCCGATGTAACAGGCCAGCGGGTTCGGAAAAGGATTTACGCCAAAGGCCGGATGCTCTTCGTCGAGACTACGAAAAAGGATTGGACGGATGTAGCACTGTTCCAATCCGCTGCGGCGAACCAATTCGACGGACGCATTGCAAAAATCGTCGATCGTCCAATCATGATCCATGCGATAGACCTTTGCCGAGTTCAAAAAACGCTGCATGTGCTCGCGGAGCCGGAAGATCGCCGGGCCGCGTTTGGTGGCGTAACAACGGATGCCTTCAAAAACGCTCGAGCCGTAATGCAGGACGTGCGACATCACATGCACGCGCGCGTCATTCCACTTGATAAACTCGCCGTCGTGCCATACCACGTCAACAATGCGTGGGGTGGCAACGTCTTTCGCTTTGCCGCTTCGTGAAAACATATTTCGATTCTCCTTCTTTTGGAGACTGATAAAACTGAGAGATTACGTTTCGGCCTGATTTAACCAAGCACGATACTCTAAACTCGCAGGGCATTGCAAGATGGATCGCAGCCTGTACATTTTGGTTCAGGATACGACTTTTCGGATGCCTTTCAGGTGATGGCGATCACAGTGATTTCGATCATCAAAATACATGTTGGGTGATCAAACTTGATTCTGATCGTATCGCTTCGTACGATTCAATTGCGCTTTGCAACCAGTTAAGAAATTCAAATCACGCGTAGTTCTGTCTCGACTTTTGGCCGCTCGTACGGCAGTGTTCCTGCCGGGCGCGATCGCGTCACTCTTAATTGCGGTCAATTGTAATCGGCCGCTCAAAAATGAAAAGCAAACCAAACCGATGACAACTTTGGAAACCAATACCTCTGCCAACGATCCACTTTCAATCCACCGCCGCGCGATCATTGTTGATATGCACGCTGATACCACGCAGCGTTTAGTTGACGAGAATGTCGACCTGGAAACGCGTCTGCAGGATGGTCACCTGGATGCTGTGCGCGCGAAAGAGGGCGGACTCGACGCACAGTTCTTTTCAATTTGGGTCGAGCCTGAATTGTTTGGCGGCGGCGGTCCGAATGCGGTAAAGCGCGCCGACCTTCAAATTCAAGCGGTGCGCGATCTCGCCGCAAAACATCCCGAGACATGGGAATTGGCCACTACAGCGGGCGACAT
>Ga0126375_10000104_pt1 | contig 17551 bp, 14 predicted proteins | sample PanSoiMetPlot_14_FD_109577 | JGI IMG/M metagenome (GOLD analysis project Ga0126375, IMG submission 109577) | Tropical forest soil microbial communities from Panama - MetaG Plot_14 | ecosystem: Environmental > Terrestrial > Soil > Tropical forest | place: Panama | collected 2016-02-17 | reverse complement strand
TGGGATCGGGAAGTACGTGATTCAACTACACAATTTGACGCGGGCCGCCGCGACGCGCCACCGGTGGGCGTGTAAACAAGTTCGGCCGGGCCCCGCGCCCCTCGTTCCCGAGGAGAAGGGACCGCCGCCCGGCACGCAGCAGGGCGAGCCCATTCCGATGCCTCCGCAGCCGCAGCAGCAGGCGCCCGCGCCACCGCCGCAGCCGCAGCAGAATGCGCCTGTGGAGGGCATCCCGAACGCGCCGGTGGAAGGCGTCCCCCCGGCCCCGCAGAATCAGTCCCCGGACTCGGGTCAGCCGCAGCAGCAACCGCGGTCCCCTCCGGAACAACCGGCTCCACCGCGGAGTTGACGATCGAATGGACTCCAGCGCAGCACAGGCTTCCGCTTCTCGTGCCGCGGCGCAGGGCAAGGGCCTCGCCGGCCGGCCGATCGGCGAGATCCTCGTCGCCCAGGGCGCCGTGCCGCAGGACAAGGTCGCCGAGGCGCTCGCCGTGCAAGCGGAGCGCGGCGGCCGCCTGGGCGAGATCCTCGTCTCGCTCAAGGCGTGCAGCGAGGAGCAGGTGCTCAAGGCCCTGGCCGCCCAGCTCGAGCTGCCCTACCAGATGCGGCTCGCGCCGGAGGAGATCTCGCCCGAGCTGGTGAAGCTCGTGCCGATCAACTTTGCCAAGCAGGCCAAGCTGATGCCGCTGCGGGTGGAGACCGACGGCGACGCGCACGCGCTCGTGGCGGTGGCCGACCCTCTCGACTCGAGCGCCCTGGACAGCGTCCGCCTCTTGCTCGGCGCCAGCATCTCGCCGGTCCTGGTGCCCTCGCAGGCCATCCTCGACTGCATCAACTCCGTCTACGACCGCGCCGCCAACGAGGCGGAGCAGCTGGTGGGAGACCTGGAGGCGGGCGACCTGGACATGGTCGCGCACGAGTTGGAGGAGCCGCAGGACCTCCTCGACTCCAACGACGAGGCGCCCATCATCCGGCTGGTCAACTCGCTTCTGTTCCGCGCCGCCAAGGAGCGCGCCAGCGACATCCACATCGAGCCGCAGGAGAAGGACATCGGCGTGCGCTTCCGGGTGGACGGCGTGCTCCAGGAGGTCATCCGGCCTCCCAAGCGGTTCCAGAACAGCATCGCCTCGCGCGTGAAGATCATGGGCGGGCTGAACATCGCCGAAAAGCGCCTCCCGCAGGACGGGCGCATCCGGGTGAAGCTCGCCGGGCGCGACATCGACATCCGCCTCTCCACCACGCCCACCGTGTTCGGCGAGCGCATCGTCATGCGCCTCTTGGACAAGAGCGCGGTGCTGCTCGATCTCGCGGAGATCGGGATGGACAAGGACCAGCTCGCCGCCATGGAGAGCCTGATCCACAAGGCCAACGGCATCGTGCTGGTGACGGGTCCCACCGGCAGCGGCAAGACGACGACCCTCTACGCCGCGCTCTCGAAGATCAACCGGCCGGACTTGAACATCATGACCATCGAGGACCCGGTCGAGTACCAGCTCAAGGGCATCTCGCAGACGCCGGTGAACCCCAAGATCGACCTCACCTTCGCCAGCGGGCTGCGCAGCTTCCTGCGCCAGGACCCCGACGTGATCATGGTGGGCGAGATCCGCGACCGGGAGACGGCGGAGATCGCCATCCAGGCCTCGCTCACCGGCCACCTCGTCTTCAGCACCGTCCACACCAACGACGCCGCCGGCGCCATCACCCGACTCATCGACATGGGCGTCGAGCCGTATCTGGTCGGATCGTCTTTGATCGGCGTCCTGGCGCAGCGCCTGGTGCGCGTCCTGTGCAAGGAGTGCCGGGAGGCCTACCTGCCGACGGCCGAGGAGCTGAAGGAGATCGGGCTGACCGTCGACAAGCAGAAGCCGCGCATGATCCACCGGCCCAAGGGATGCGACATGTGCAACGGCACCGGGTACCGGGGCCGCACCGGCATCTACGAGATCATGCTGGTCGACGACACCATCCGGGATTTGTCGGTGAAGAAGGTCGACAGCGGGAGCATCAAGCGCGCCGCCGTGCAGAGGGGGATGCGGACGCTGATGGAGGACGGCGGGAGCAAGGTCCTGCGCGGGATCACCAGCGTCGCCGAAGTCTTGAGCGTGACCCAGGAGGACAACCTCGGTTAACCGGGGAGCGCCATGCCGGTGTTCGAGTACAGCGGCCTGACGGAAGCCGGGCGGTCGGTCCGAGGCCTCAAGGACGCGGAGAACCGCAAGGCGCTCCGGGCGGTCCTGCGCAAGGACGGCATCTTCCTGACCGACGCGCGCAGCGCCGAGGGGGCGGCGGCTGTGGCCGCGGCAGGCAAGGTGGAGGCGTTTACCGGGCAGGGGCTGCACCGCGAGGTCGACCTGCGGGCGCTGTTCGGGTCGCGCGTCTCCTCCCAGGACCTGGCCATCGCCACCCGGCAGCTCGCGACGCTGATCGGCGCGGGGATCACCCTGCCCGAGTCGCTCACCGCGCTGGTCGAGCAGGTGGAGCACCCCCGCCTGAAGAAGGTGATGGGCGCGGTCAAGCAGCGCGTCAACGAGGGAGCCTCCCTCGCGGACGCGCTCGCCGACCATCCGCGCATCTTCTCCACCCTGTACGTGAACATGATCCGCGCGGGCGAGTCGTCCGGCGCGCTCGACGTGGTGCTCACCCGCCTGGCCGACTTCACCGAGGCGCAGGCGGCGCTGCGCAACAAGCTCCTCGGCGCCATGCTCTACCCGGCCATCATGGTGCTGGTGGGCCTCGTCATCGTCAGCATCCTGTTCGTGGTGGTGATCCCCAAGGTCACCAAGATCTTCGAGGACATGAACGTCGCCCTTCCCTGGACGACGCGGATCCTCATCGCCGTCTCCAGCTTCGCGCGGGACTACTGGTACGCGATCCTGCTGGCCATCCCGCTCGCCATCTGGGGCTTGCGCCGCTGGCTCAAGACCCCCAAGGGCCGCGACTGGTGGGACGCCAAGCAGCTCAGCCTGCCGGTCTTCGGAGAGCTCTTGCGCATGCTGGCGCTGGCGCGCTTCGCCAAGACGCTGGCCACCTTGCTCAGCTCCGGCGTGCCGCTCCTCACCGCCCTCGACATCGTGAAGAACATCGTCCACAACTCGCTGCTCGCCCGCGTGATCGAGGACGCGCGCGACGCGATTCGCGAGGGCGAGAGCATCGCCGCGCCGCTCAAGCGCAGCGGACAATTCCCGCCGCTCGTGCACCACATGATCGCCATCGGCGAGAAGAGCGGGCAGCTGGAGGAGATGCTGCAGAACGTGGCGCGCAGCTACGACGCGCAGGTCGAGGTGCGCATCGGCGCCCTGACCAGCCTGCTCGAACCGGTCATGATCGTCGCCATGGGTGGAGGAGTGGCGTTCATCGTCTTCTCCATCCTCATGCCCATCATGCAGCTCACCAGTTTCGTCCCCAAATGAGGACCTCCATGCAGAAGAAGATCGAACGGCTCCGAAGACTCCGCCGCGGCCGCGGCATGACGCTCATCGAGATCATGGTGGTGCTGGTGATCCTGGGGCTCATCGCCGGCGCGATCGGATTCAACGTCTTCCAGAACCTCAAGGAAGCGCAGATCAAGACCGCGAGGCTCGACCTCCACGCCATCTCGCAGGGCGTGGACCTCTACCACGTGGAGACGGGCAACTGGCCGGAGAACCTGACCGCGCTGACGCCCAAGTTCGTGCGCGAGCTGCGCAAGGACCCGTGGGGGAACGACTACCAGTACCTGAAGACGGGCGACGGGTACGACGTGTACTCGTACGGTCCCGACAAGGCGCAGGGCGGCGGCGACGACATCACCCTCCATGGGGGCGAGAGCGGGACGCCCACGACGGCGCAAGGAGCGAAGTGAGACGTGCGCGCCCGGGGCATGACGCTGCTCGAGATCGGCATCGCGCTCGCCATCGTGGCGGGCCTGGTGGCGCTCGTCGTGCCCTCGATCTCCAACGTGGCGCGCGTCCAGCTCCGGCAGAAGACCGGGCAGCTGGCGGGAGGGATCCGCTCGCTCTACGGCGCCTCGGCGGTTGCCGGCCACAGCTGCCGCCTGGTGCTGGATCTCGATGCCCAGGCCTACTGGTCGGAGTGCGCACAAGGCTCGGTGCGGCTCGCCGCGGAAGGCGAGCGCGCGCGGTCCGGCGCGCGCGAGGCGACCCGCGAGGAGGAGCTCCTCGCCACCATCGCCCAGCGCGGAGACAACGTCTCCGACGAGGATCGCACGCGCGCCGAGCTGGCCCACAAGAGCGCGTTCACCGGGACCAACGACATTCCCAAGACCCAGCTGGGCGGCTCGGTCCGGTTCGCGTCCGTCTGGGTCTCGCACCAGCCGGAGAAGTACGTCTCGGGAAAGGCGTTCCTCTACTTCTGGCCCACCGGTCTGACCGAGACGGCCTCGATCCAGCTCGCCCAGGGAGACGACGCGAACACCATCCTGGTCGAGCCCCTCACCGGCAAGGTCCGCATCGCCAGCGGCGCCGTGAACGCCGAGGGGCAGAAATGACCACGGGATGGTTGGCGGCTGGCGGCGGGCGGCGGGCGGATCGCTCCTGCCGAGGCTTCACGCTGCTCGAGGTGATGATCAGCCTCGCCATCCTGGCGGTGTCGCTGGTGGCGATCTCCGGCCTGAACGGCGGCGCGGTGGCGATGGAGGCGTACTCGCGCCGGGCCACCGAGGCGACCCTGCTCCTGCGGGCCAAGATGAACGACCTGGAGGACCAGCTGCACAAGGACGGGTTCTCCGACTTCGACGACGACAAGCGCGGCACCTTCGAGGAGGAGGGCGCTCCCGACTATGCCTGGCGCGCCGAGATCCTGAAGCCCGACGTGCAGATCGACCCGGCGCAGCTCCTGGCCATGCTCGGAGTCGGGCAGGCCAAGGCCCCAGGCGCGCAGGGCAGCTCGAGCGGCTCGGGGAGCTCGGGCGGCGGCCACCCGCTCACGCTGGGTCTCGACGCCGCCGCGAACATGATGGGCACGACCGCCGGGATATCGGGCCCCACCGCCGCCACGGGAGGGCCGCTCGCAGGTCTTCTGCAAGGACAGGCCCAGGGGTTCATCGAGACGCTCAAGAAGAGCGTGCGGGAAGTGCGCGTCACCGTGACCTGGAAGGACGGCAAGGAGGAGCGCAGCATCTCCGCGTCGCAGGAGATGGTGATCCTTCCCGAAATGGTGGGCAAGGCGGGCCAGGTGCAGGTGCAGCCGCCCCAGCCTGCCGCTGGCCAGACGGGCCTGACGCCCCCGCCGCAGTTCGGGCGCGGTGTCGGGCCCGACGGAAACACGCGATGAACGCCCGCGGCTTCACCCTGCTCGAGGTGCTCATCGCCGTGGCCATCTTGGGCCTCATCGGCGGGCTCACCTGGAAGACGTTCGACGGCGCCTACTCGATGAAGGCCCGGATCGAGCGGGCCGAAGAGCGCGACCAGATGGTCCGCGGGGCGATGAACCGCCTGGCGCGCGAAGTCTCGATGACCTTCCTCTCCGAGCACTACGACCGCAAGCGCTTCCGGGAGCGCCCCACCCTCTTCCGCCTGCGCGACGGCCGCCGCGACGCGGACCTGATCTTCACCTCTTTCGCGCACGAGCGGCTGCACGTGGACGCCAAGGAATCGGACCAGGCTCTCTTCGAGTACTCCGTCGGCCCCGATCCCAAGGATGGCTCCAAGCGAGATCTGTTCCGGCGGGTGAAGCCTTTGCTCGATGAGGATCCGGAGCGGGGCGGCGAGAAAGCCGTCCTCGCCGAAGGGGTCGTCGCTTTCTCCGTGGAGGCGTGGGAGCCCAAGGACCGCGAGTGGCGGGCCGAGTGGAACTCCAACGGCGCCGATCGCACGGGCGGAGTCCTGGTTCCGCCGCGGGTCAGGCTGATCCTCACCGTCCGCGACGAGGAGGGGAAGGAGAAGACGTACACCACGCAATCGAAGATCTTCCTCACCGGGCCCCTGGACTTCTGATGGAAAGGCTCCCTCTCCCAGAGCGCCGCGGGGCGCGGCGAGGGCGGGCGGCGGGCATCCGTTCGCGCCGCGGGGTGGCCCTCATCCTCGTGCTCACCACCGTCGCCATCCTCACCTCCATCGCGGTGGAGTTCGGGTACCAGTCGCGAGTCAACCTGCGTCTGGCGGAGAACGCGCGCGACGAGCTGCGCGCCTACTACCTGGCGCGCTCGGCGGTGAACCTGTCGCGCCTCTTGCTCCACTTCCAGAAGCAAATCGATCAGCTGGGTGGGCAGCTGGGTCCCCTCCTGACGAACCTGCTCTCCGGGCAGGCGCCCACCGCGCCCGCTCCGCAAACGCCCGGCGCGCCGGCTCCGACGAACAACCTCGGCATCCGGCTGTGGGAGATCCTCCCCATCGACTCCAACGCGATGACGGGACTCCTGGGCGGCGGCGACCTCTCCGCCCTGGTGCCGCCGAGCGACGCCTACGGGCAGTCCCTGCAGAGGGACGAGACCCGCCGCCCGCAGATCCAGGGGCCGCCGCTCCACTCCTTCGGCAGCTTCGAAGGCGCCTTCCGGGCGAAGATCGTGGACGAGAACAGCCGCATCAACGTCCGCTCCCTGGACGGCCTGGGCGCCGGGCCGATGGCGGCGCTCACCCAGCTCCGCGCGATGATGAGCGACCCCAAGTACGACTTCATCTTCGACGAGGAGGATGCGAACCACGACCGCGTCCGGCGGGAGGACGTCATCCTCGCCATGAAGGACTGGATCGACCTCGACGAGACGGGCACCGCCATCGACCCGACCAATCCCTCGAACCCGTTCGTCAACGGGTTCTCCGACGAGAACTCCGCCTACGACCGGTACGTGCCCCGCTACAAGGCGAAGAACGCGCCGCTCGACAGCCTGGAGGAGCTGTGCATGGTCCGCGGGGTGAGCGACCGCTTCATGGCCGCCTTCGGCGACCGGCTGACCGTCTGGCTGCCGGTGGACGGAAAGCTCAACATCAACACCAACGATCCGGCGCAGATGCTCACCAACATCCTGAGCGCGGCCGCCAATCCGAACGATCCCAAGCTGCGCGATCCGCGCCTTCTGGCCATCGTGCTCCAGGAGATCCAGATGCGGAAGATGTTCAGCTTCCTGGGGATGTCGGCGCAGGACTTCCTCGCCGTCCTCAAGGCGAACGGCATCCAGGTGAACCCGCTCCTGGACAATCCGCGCAGCCCCAGCAACTTCCTCGCCTCGACCAGCGACACCTTCCGCATCACCGCGACGGGCCGCGCGGGGCGGATCGAAAAGACCTTGACTGCCGTGGTGAGATACGACGACCTGCTCGGCAAGCTCCTGTACTGGAAGGAAGACTGATGCACCGGATCGTGGGCCTGGACGTGTCGGGCGACAAAGTGCGGCTGGTCGCTCTGGAGAGCGGCTTCCGCGGCTTCTCGGTGCTCGAGGCGCGCAGCGCGCTGCTGCCCGAAGGAGCGACGCCCGGCGAACGCCTCAAGGCCGCGCTCGCGCAGCTGCCGCGCGCGGAGGACGATACCTACGCGGTGGCGCTGCCCGGATCGCAGGTGGCGAGCCACCTCGTCACCCTGCCCTTCACCGACGCGCGGCGCATCGAGCAGGTCCTGCCGGGGGAAGTGGAAGGGGCCATCCCGTTCGATCTGGAGGAGGTGGTCTGGGACCACGCCGTCCTCTCCCAGGCGAACGGCAAGACCGAAGTGCTGGTCGGCGTGGTGAAGAAGTCCGCGCTCCAGCAGATCCTGGCCTCGCTCGCCGAGGCCGGCGTCGACCCGAGCCTGGTGACCTTCGCGCCGCTCGCCCTGGCGACCCCCTCCGAGCGGGGCATGGTCGCGCGGGACGGAGCTGGCGGCGACCAGGTCGCGGTCTCCGAGGCGGTGCTGGACGCCGGCCCGGACCGCGCCAACTTCTGCTTGCTCGATGCAGGGCGCCCGGTCCTGGCCCGCTCGCTCTCCAGCGCTGGTGCTGCGCTGTGGGAGTCCGCCCGGACCGATCCGCGCGCCGCCGACCGGCTGCTCTCGCCGCTCTCGCGCGACCTGAAGCTCTCGCTGCGCATGCGCGGCAAGGCGGGCGCCGTGTCGCGCCTCTTGGTGGCCGGAGACCTCGCCTCGTTTCCGGGAGCCGTCGAGCGGCTCGCTGCCGAGCTCGGCATTCCCGTCGAGCCGCTCGCGCTGGCCGGAGAAGCCGCGCAGGTCGCCGAGGGAAGCGGCGCCGACTACGCGCTCGCGCTGGGCCTCGCGCTGCGCGCGCAGCAGCCGCGCAGCCGCCTCAACTTCCGCAAGGGCGAGTTCGCCTTCACCCGCGATCTCTCGCAGGTGCGCGGGCACCTCGTCCAACTCGCCATCGCCGCGGTGGTGCTGCTGGCGCTCGCGATCGGCCTGGGCGCCGCGCGCGTCGCGTCTCTCTCGCGCCAGGCGCGCGACTACGACGATGCCCTGTGCGCCGCCACGCGCAAGGTCCTGGGCAATTGCATGACCGACTACCGGCAGGCGCTGGCGGCCCTCTCCGGCGACCGCTCCAAGGCGGCGGGCATTCCGCGGGTCTCGGCCGCGGACGTCCTCGCGGAGCTGATCGCGCATCTGCCCGACGACGCGATGCCCACCTTGGACGACCTCGAGCTGACCACCACGACGGTGCGGCTGCGCGGCGTCGCGGAGAGCTTCGGAAAGGTGGATCAGATCGTCACCGGCCTGAAGAGGGACCGCTGCTTCGGGCAATTCCAGCAGCCGCGCACGGAGAGGCTGCGCGGCACCGAGAAGGTGCAGTTCTCGATCGACTTCGCCTACACCTGTTCGGGCGAGCAGCCGGGAGGCGCATGATGGACCGCCTCCGCCAGGCGCTGGACCGGCTCCGCCGCTCGCTGGATCGCGTGCGCGGGTTGATCGCCGATGCGATCCAGTACGTGCAGAACGCCTCCCCGCGCGAGCGGCGCCTGATCCTCTTCGCCGGGTCCGGAGCGCTGGCGTTCCTCCTCTTGGTGCTGTGGGCCGGATTCGGCAGCTCCATCTCCCGTCACGAGGATGCCCTGGCCGAGAAGCGGTCCAGCTTCGACAAGGTGCAGCGGCTCGCGGCGGGGTTCGGACAACGGGAGCAGGAGCGGCAGCTGCTCGAGGCGCGCCTGCGGCAGAGCCCGCCGGCGCTGATGGGATTCGTCGACGGCCTCGCGCGGCAGGAGGGCCTCGAGATCGGCAGCATGGCCGACCGCGGCGTGGTCCAAGGCGGGCAGAACGGCCGCCCGCGCGAGAGCAGCGTCGAGGTGTCCCTCGGCAAGGTGCCCCTGGAGAAGCTGATGCGGCTTCTGCAGGACATCGAGCGCAGCCCCGGAGTGGTGCGCGTGCGCAGGCTGCGGCTGCGCAAGTCCCCCGACAACAAGGAAACCCTCGACGTCACCCTCACGGTGAGCGCATGGCAGGCGGCCTGACCGCCACTCTCGCGGAGCTCGCCACTCCCGAGCGAGTGCAGAGGCTCCGCCGCTTCGTCGTGCCTGCGGCCGCCGTGCTCGCATTCTTCGTCTTCCTGCTGGCCACGTTTCCCTACGACATGATCGCGCGCCGCATCGAGGCCGAGGCGGCGCGCGCGGGGATCGAGCTCACGATCGCGTCGATCGGAGGCCGCGGGATCTTCGGCGTTCGCGCGCGGGACGTGCGGGCGCGGATCCCCGGCGCGGCGGGCGAGGGCCCGATGGAGCTGCGCTTCGATCGCGTGGACGCGAGCCCCGACCTGTTCGCGCTCCTGCTCCGGCGGACCAGCTTCGGCTTCGCTCTGCAGGGCTACGGCAGCAGCGCCAAGGGCCACGCCGCGATCTCCGACGATCCGAAGGCGCCCGGGCTCTCGTCTCTGCGGCTCGAAGCGCAGGACCTGGACCTGAAGTCGTTGCCGCTCAAGGACCTGGCCGGCGTGGATGGAAGCGGCCGCGCCTCGCTCAAGCTGGACGTGTCCTCGCTCCAGCCCGCGGAAACCGCGAGCGGCACGGTGTCCCTCACCGGCCGCCAGCTCGGCGTGACCAGCGGCAACGTGCGCGGGTTCCCCCTGCCGCGCACCTCCCTCGGCGACGTGGACGCGTCGGTGACGATCGACAAGGGAGTGGCAAAGATCGACAAGGCGCAGGCGCGCGGCGGCGACCTGGAATCGGACGCGGACGGCACCGTCCGCCTGCGGCCTCTCCTGTCGCTCTCCCAGGCCGACCTGCACGTCCGCTTCCGTCCGGGCGACCGCTGGCTGAACGAGAACGGGCTCATCAAGAGCGCCCTGGGCCTGATTGCCGCCGCCCGCCAGCCCGACGGCAGCTACGCCTTCACCTTCACCGGCCCCCTCTCCCGCCTCAACTCCCGCCCCGGCCGCTAGGGACTCTAAGGATCAACGCAGAGAACGCGGAGAACGCTGAGGGGTTCGGCTCGATCGTGCGCGAGCCTCGATTCGAATCACCAAAAAACCTCTGCGATCTCTGTGTTCTCTGCGTTGATCTTCTTGCCTGCTCAGGGTCGGTCTAGGGACTCTAAGGATCAACGCGGAGAACGCTGAGGGGTTCGGCTCGATCGTGCGCGAGCCTCGATTCGAATCACCAAGAAACCTCTGCGATCTCTGTGTTCTCTGCGTTGATCTTCTTGCCTGCTCAGGGTCGGTCCAGGTCGGCGGCGATGGAGTCGGCGGCGGCAGCGGGGTCGGGGGAGTCGCGCAAGGGGCGGCCGATAACGAGGAGGGAGGCGCCGGCTTCGATGGCGGCGCGGGGGGTTCCGGTCCGGCGTTGATCGCCGGCCGCGGAGCCGGCCGGGCGGATGCCCGGGACGACCAGGAGAGGCGAGGGGCCGAGATCGCGGCGGAGCTGGGCCACCTCTTCCGGAGAGCAGACCAGACCGTCGGCGCCGGCTTCGAGCGCCAGGCGCGCGAGGCGCAGCGCGGTCGCGGCCGGCGTGCCGGCGAATCCGACCGAGCGCAGGTCCTCGGGGCCCAGGCTGGTCAGCACGGTCACTGCAAGCAACTTCGGCGCGGCGACTCCCGCCGCGGCCGCGCCGGCCAGGAGACCCCGGCGGGCCGCGGCGATCATCGCCGCCCCTCCGCTCGCGTGCACGGTGACCAGCGCCGCTCCCTGCGCGCCTGCGCCGCGCGCCGCGGCTTCCACCGTCTGCGGGATGTCGTGCAGCTTCAAGTCGAGGAAGATCGGCAAGCCGAAGGGCCGCACCGCGTCGACGGCCGCGCGGCCGTGGGCGACGAACAGCTCGAGCCCTACCTTGAACATCCCGACGTGCCCGGCGAGCTTCTCCGCCAGCGCCCGCGCGGCGGCGGGGTCCGGCACGTCCAGCGCCGCGGCGATGCGGTCGCGTCCCTTCACCGGGAGAGGCGCCCTCCGCCCGACTCCACGGCTGCTTTCGCGCGCGCCACGACGTCCCCGAGCGCGACCATCTCCACCTGGGCGGCGCCGCGCGGCTTCCATTCCACCTTGCCCTCTACCAGCCCCTTCTTGCCCACCGCAAGGCGCAGCGGCAGCCCGATCAGGTCCGCGTCCTTGAACTTCACCCCGGCGCGCTCGTCGCGATCGTCGAGCAGGACCTCGACGCCTTCGGCCATGAGCTCGCGATACAGCTTCTCTCCCGCCTCGCGGACCTGCGCGTCCTGCATCTGTAGCGGCAGGAGCGCGACGTGCAGCGGGGCGATGCTCATCGGCCAGCGGATCCCGTCCGCGTCGTGGTGCAGCTCGACGGCCGCGGCCAGGATGCGCTCCACGCCGATCCCGTAGCTGCCCATCACGATCGGGACTTCCTTGCCGGCCTCGTCCAGGATGCGGGCCTCCATCGACTCCGAGTAGCGCGTCCCCAGCTTGAAGATGTGTCCGACTTCCAGCGCCTTGCCCACCGCCAGCGGCTTGCCGCAGCGCGGGCACCCCTCGCCCGCGTTCACCGTGCGCAGATCGGCGGGGATGGCGTGGGACAAATCGCGGGCGACGCTCACGTTGCGCACGTGGAACCCGTCCTTGTTGGCTCCGGTCACCAGGCCCGAGAGCCCGGCCAGGCGGCGGTCCAGGTAGATCCGCGCGCGCGTCGCGCCCACCCCTCCCAGCGATCCGGGCCGGGCGCCCAGCCACTTCTGGATCTCCTCCGGATGCGCCGGCCGCAACACCTGGGCAGCCGTAACCGTCTGCAGCTTCGCCTCGTTGAGCTGGTCGTCCCCGCGCACGATGGCCACGACGGGCTTGTCGTCGGCGACGTACACCAGCGTCTTGAGCTGCTGGTCGGCGGCGACGCCGTAGGGCTTGCGCGACAGGTCCTCGATGGTGGCGACGCCCGGGGTGGCGAACTCCTCCAGCGGCGGCGTGGCTCCGGCGGCGGCGTATCTGTCCTTCGTCTCCACCCGCGATTCCGCCTTCTCGGTGTTCGCCGCGTAGCCGCACGACTCGCAGGACGCGATGAGGTCCTCGCCGGCGTCGGTCGGCACCATGAACTCGGTCGATCCCGAGCCGCCCATGGCGCCGGAGTGCGCCTCCACCTGGATCGTCTTGAGCCCGCAGCGGCCGAAGATCTTCACGTAGGCCTGCCGGTGCTCCTCGAAGGCCCGGTCGAGCCCTTTGGCGTCCACGTCGAAGGAGTACGAGTCCTTCATGGTGAACTGCCGCACCCGCAAGAGGCCGCTCTTGGGCCGCGGCTCGTCGCGGAACTTGGTCTGGATCTGGTACCAGATCTGCGGAAGCTGCCGGTAGCTGCGCACCTCGGCCCGCGCCAGAACGGTGAAGACCTCCTCGTGCGTCATGGCCAGGCAAAGGTCCGCGCCCTTGCGGTCCTTCAGCCGGAACATGTTCTCGCCCATCACCGTCCAGCGTCCGCTCTCCTCCCAGATCTCCCGCGGGTTCAGCGCCGGCAGGTAGAACTCCTGCCCGCCGATCCCGTCCATCTCCTCGCGGACGATCCGGGTGATCTTGAGGAGGCTCCGCTGGGCGAGCGGCAGGATGCTGTAGATCCCCGCCGCCAGCTGCCGGATGAACCCCGCGCGCACCAGGAGCTGGTGGCTCAAGACCTGCGCATCGGCCGGCGTCTCCTTGAGCGTGGGGACGAACGAGCGCGAAGTGCGCATGCTCCGGAATCTATCCCATGAATCCCGCGCCATGAAAAAGCAGTAGGGCCGCCCTATGGGCGGCCACTATCCCTTCCGCTTGAGCTCGCGCTCGATCGCGTCCTTGAACTGCTCGTAGGGGACCGCGCCGTTGACGAACACGCCGTTGACGAAGAACGCCGGAGTCCCCGAGACCCCGGCCTCCTGGCCGGCCTTCTCGTCGGCATCGACCAGCGCCTTCTTCTCGCCCCCGTCCAGGCACTTGTCGAAGCGCGCGGCGTCGAGCCCGACCTCCTTGGCGTATCCCTTCAGGTCCTCGACCGCGAGCTTCTGCTGGTTGGTGAACATGCGGTCGTGCAGCTTCCAGAACTTGTCGCCGCCCTGGTCTGCCGCGCAGGCGCCCGCCTCGGCCGCCTTCTGGGCGTGAGGGTGGAAATCGAGCGGGAAGTGGCGGAAGACGAGGCGAACCTTGCCGTCGTACTCCTTCATCAGCCGCTCCACGACCGGGTACTCGCGTCCGCAGTAGGGGCACTGGAAATCGGAGAACTCGACGATGGTCACCGGCGCGTTCTCCGGCCCGCGCGCTGGGCCGGTGGCGGCCACTTCAACCCGGGGCAGGTTCGGCGCCGCGAAGGTGAACTGGTAGCCATGCTTCGCCTTCAGCTCGTCGACGACCCGGGTGAGCTCCTCGCGGCCCTTCTGCTGCCGGAGGTGCTGCGCGATGCGGTCCTTGATCTGCTCGTAGCTCTGCCCGCCCATCTGCTGCTTGTTCTGCTCGTAGAACTGCTTCATCTCCGCTTCGCTGGGGCCGGCGACCTTGCCCAGGAGGTCCTTCTCGTACCACTGTTCCAGCGTCTCGCCCTTGGACTTGGCCTCCTCCTCGAGGAGGCGCTTGGTGACGTACTGCTCCACCGCGCTGCGACGGACGTCGTGCAGCTCGGTCAACGCCTTGATCTCGGCCTGGATGAGCCTGCCGCCCTGCTCCTTCTCCACCTCGCCGTAGGTGATCGGCTTGCCATCCATCACCGCGACCTGCTCGGAGGCGGGCACGGCCAGCGGGCTCTGCTGCGCTTGCGAGCTCGTCTTGCACGCGGCAACTGCCAGGACCAGCGCCAGGCTCGCGGCTTTCCCCTTGCTCTCCATGTCACGCTCCAGAAAGGAACGCGCACCCTAGGGCGCGCCTCCTCACACGTCAACCATCGGCGATGTAGGAGACTTCCGCCTTACTGTACGAGCGCCGCTGCGCGGATCCCGGACGCGTCGCCGGAGACCAGGGCGGCGGCAGCCTCGATGTCCAGCGGATGCGAGAAGAGGAATCCCTGGACCAGCCCGCAGCCCAGCCGGTGCAGGGCGCTCGCCTGGGCGGCGGTCTCCACTCCCTCGGCCACCACCTCCACGCCCAGGTTGCGCCCGAGCAGCAGGATGGTTTCCACGATCCGGCGGTTCTTCTCGTCCGAGCCCATCGTCCGCACGAAGCTCGAGTCGATCTTGAGCAGGTCGATGGGCAGCCGGTGCAGGTAGCTGAGCGAGCTGTACCCGGTACCGAAGTCGTCGATGCACAGCTGCAGCCCGAGCTGCCGCAGCCGCATCAGGCAGCGCGTCGCGGCGGCGGCGTTCTCGACCAGCACGCTCTCGGTGATCTCCAGCCGCAGCGCGCGCGCGTCGAGGCCCGTCGCCCGCAGGGTGTCGTCGATCTGCTCCACCAGGTCGGGCTGCAGCACCTGCCGGCCGGAGATGTTCACCGACAGCGTCAGCGCCTTCTCGCGCGGGAGGTTCGCCTGCAGGCGCGTCATCTGCGTGCACGCTTCTTGGAGCACCCACCGCCCCAAGGAGCCGATCACCCCGGTTTCCTCCGCCAGCGGGATGAACTCGCTTGGGGCCACGGTGCCGCGCTGCCGGTGCTGCCAGCGGGCCAGGGCCTCGAAGCCGACGATGCGCCCGCTCCCCAGCGCCACGATCGGCTGGTACTGCACGCGCAGCTCGCCGCGCTCGATCGCTCGCCGCAGATCGTTCTCCAGCTGCAGCACCGCCACGGCGCGGTCGTGCATGGTCACGTCGAACACCGCGTGCTTGGCGATGCCCATGCCCTTGGCCCGGTACATCGCGGTGTCGGCGTCGCGCAGCATGTCCTCGGGCCGCAGCGAGTGGGGCGCGCCTCCCAGCGCGATGCCGATCGAGGCGGAGGTGAAGACCTCCTGCCCTTCGATGTCGAACGGCATCGACAGCTCGCGCTGCACCCGATCGGCCACCCGCGCCGCGTCGGAGGCGTTCTCCACGCCCTCCACCAGGACGGCGAACTCGTCGCCGCCCAGCCGCGCCACCGTATCGCCCGCGCGCCGGGTCCGCTCCAGGCGCCGCGAGATCTGGATGAGCAGCTGGTCGCCGGCCCGATGCCCGAGCGAGTCGTTCACCACCTTGAACCGATCCAGGTCGAGGAAAAGCACGGCGAAGCCGCCGCGGCCGCGCCCCTTGGCCCGCTCCAGCGCCATCCCCAGCCGCTCCATGAAGAGCGCGCGGTTGGGCAGCCCCGTGAGCGCGTCGTAGAACGCGGCGTGCCACAGCTTCTCCTCGGCCCGCAGGCGCTCGGTGACGTCGATGGAGACCACCAGGCGCGCCCGGCGGCCGGACAGCTCGATGGCGTGCGAGGTGATTTCCACGTCCATCAGCTCGCCGTTGGCCTTCCGGTGCCGCCAGATGTTGGCGGACGCGGCGCCGCCATCCCCCAGGCGCTCCAGCCGTTCGTGCAGCGCGGGCACGTCGTCCGCCGGCCGGATGTCGAGGATGGTCATGCGCAGGAACTCGTCGCGCGAGTACCCGTAGCGCTTCACCGCCGCGTCGTTGACCGCCAGGAAGCGCAGCGTCTCCGCGTCGAACACCCACATCGCCTGGGGGCTCGCGTCGAAGAGCAGGCGGTAGCGCTCTTCGCTGGTGCGCAGCGCGTCCAGCACGCGGATGCGATCGGACACGTCGCGGATGGAGGTCCAGAGCGCGCGCCGTCCCCGGTACTCCACCGGGCCGGGCATCACGTCGACCACGATCTCGGAGCCGTCCTTGCGCGAGTGGCGCGATTCGTACTCCCCGCCCGCGCCCTGCTCCGCCTCGCGCAGCCGCGCGCGGTCCAGGGCCGGCTGGCGCCAGAGGCGCTCCGCCGAAGCCCCGGCCAGCTCGGCGCGCGGGAACCCGTACAGCTCGCAGGCGTGGCGGTTCGCGTCGACCACCACCTCGTCCCTGGGGTCGATGATGAGGATCGCGTCGCGGGCGTTCTCGAACAGGGCGCGGTACTCGCGCTCGCTGCGGCGCAGCTCTTCGTCGGCGGGCTTGCGATGCAGGATGCGCCCCAGCTCGGCGCAGGCCAGCGAGACCGCGTCGAGCGTGGCCTGGTCGGGACGCCCCTCGAGATCGGAGAAGAATTCCAGCATCGCGAGGAGGCTCGTTCCCACGAAGACGGGGAACGCCACCGTCGCCGCGTGCCCGTTCTCCATGCCCGGCGGAACGGGCGTCCAGAGCGGGCTACCGTGCGCCAGCACCCGCGGCATCAAGGAGAGATCGGGGGACTCGCGGCGGGCCTGCGCGAGCGCGCGGTAGCTCGCCAGCCGCTCGGGATCCATCAGGTGCCAGAACGTGCGATGGGCGAGATCGCCGGCGTCGGGGCAGAACTGGAGGCGGCCGGCTTGCCACCCGGTGTGCGCGCAGATGCGGGAGAGCGCCGCGCGCAGCGCGTCCTCCACCGTCGGCGCCTCGTCAGCCGCCTCGGTGATGGACTGCAACAGCTCTACCCGGGAGGCAGGCGCCTGCTCCGCTGCCGGCTCTGGCAGCCGCTCGGTCGATGGCTCGCCCACGAGACAGGAAGTAGCGGATGCGCGGTCTGCCCGTAAAGGAGCCGCGATCCCCACCCTGTGCGCGATCAGGCGACCTGCTCCTCCAATGTGAGCACCGGCAGGAGCGAGTTCTGCAGCGCGTGCAGCTCGTCAGCCGCGCGAGGCTTGACGATTTCGCACGCGCCCGGCTCGGCGAGGGCCTTGCGGACCAGCTGATGGTTCAACGCATGGCCGGACTTCACCGCCACGAAATGTCCGATGACCGGCATTCCAAGGAGCGCCAGGTCGCCGACGGCGTCGAGGATCTTGTGCCGCACGAACTCGTCCGGAAAGCGCAGCCCCTCGGGGTTCAGGATGTGGAAGTCGTCCACCACCACCGCGTTGTCCAGCGAACCGCCGCGCGCCAGCCCCGCGCGATGCAAGCCCTCCACGTCGCGCTTGAAGCCGAAGGTGCGGGCCCGCGCGATCTCCTTCTGGAACGAGCGGCCGTCGAGCTCCAGCGCGCACTTCTGATCGCTGATGAGCGGATGCTGGAAGTCGATGGTGTACGTCATCCGCAGGCGCCGCGCGGGGAGGAGCTTCGCCACCTTCCCCCCGTCGGAGACGATCACCGGCTTGCGCACCTGCAGGAAGCGGCGCGGCGCGCGCAGCTCGTGGATGCCCGCGCGCTGGATGAGCTGGACGAACGGAGCGCTCGATCCGTCCCCGATGGGAACCTCGGGGCCTTCCACCTCCACGCGGGCGGCGTCGA
>Ga0126375_10000103_pt1 | contig 17586 bp, 31 predicted proteins | sample PanSoiMetPlot_14_FD_109577 | JGI IMG/M metagenome (GOLD analysis project Ga0126375, IMG submission 109577) | Tropical forest soil microbial communities from Panama - MetaG Plot_14 | ecosystem: Environmental > Terrestrial > Soil > Tropical forest | place: Panama | collected 2016-02-17 | reverse complement strand
CGTTACTGAGTGCCATCAGAGTCCGTTACCAGGAACTGACTCGGATGCAAGGACTGAGCGACCACCGAGAGGTGACAACGAGCCTCGGCGGTGAGTCCACTCCAAGCCCGTCCGTTACGTAACGCAGGGATTCGACTCCGGTAGGGGCGGGGTGGAGTCAGGTACTCCGGACGCAGCGCAGGGGAGTTGAGCACCGAGAGTAACGACACCAAGTCAGGCGCCGGGGCGGCGAGCAGACGGCCGAGCGCCCGGAGCAGAGGGAGCAGCAGGGGGTGGTACCGCGTCACGGGCAGCAGCTGCGCCTGGGCGTTCGCAAACGCCGCCAGGCCCAGGAGCGGCGGCAGATAGCGAGGACGGCAGCGCCGGCAGTACGCGGGCTCACGGTAACGCCGCACCACCAGGAACGCCGCCGGCCGGCGACAGGACGGGCACGCCGTTACGTAACGCCAGGTGCCTTGCATCCGGATCCGCTGGATGCCAGCCAGCACGAGGAAGGGACGCCAGTCGGCGGCCCGGCCATACGCCAGGTGATCCAGCTTCCGAGCCGCCAACCCCGCTGACCAGTACGGAGGTAACGTTACGTCCGGCCGGGGCCGGTAGAAGTGCAACGCTGGATCGAACGCTTGACGCCAGTCCGCTGGCACCCACGCCGGGAACTGGAACTCAGACGGTGCCACGCGCGGAGAACGGGAACTTGACGCCCGCGAGGTTCGAGCCCGACTGCTCCCCCCCGGACGAGATCAGCATCAGCTTGGTCCCCTTCACGACCGGCCAGAGCGGCACGTCGCCCGGCACCAAGCCAATCTGGACGGTGAACACGTCCATGGTGCTGAACCCGAAGTCCTTGGGCGTGAACGCCACACCCCCCACCGGATAGGCCCCGGTGAACTCGATGGTCCCGCGTCGCTCGATCCGGTCTCCGATCGAGCCATGCCCCGTGATCGCAATCAGCAGCGGCATCGTCCGGCCCTCCTGGGCGGCGGCTCTACCACGACGGGAGCCCGCCTGCCATCCCACCCACCTGTCAAAGACCCACCCGACTCGCCACGGTGAGAACGGGATCCCCGCAACCGGCAAGGGGTTAGCTCCAACCCGGCTGCGTTTCACCCGTCCTACCGTGGCGCCACGAAGAAGGAACGCAAGGAGCATGGGGTCACCTTGCGCCCTGTACCGGCGACGGTAGCACACGCGCCCGGCCCCGTCAACGAGACCGTGGAGGTACCAATCACGTCAGGCATGTCCAGCATGCGGAGGTCTCGGGCGGCGGCCCCACGAACGCCTGGCACACCTGGCAGACGACGTGCCGGCACGAGTAGAGGGTCGCCCCCATGGTGAGCGGGATGCTCAGCCCACAGCGCTGGCAGCGCCACGGAGTAGAAGCCCCACCCGCCACGATCCGGCGGGTAGCAGCCCGACCAGCCCGAGCAACCACAGGATGACGGCGATCACGATGACGATCCGGATCACCAGCTTGATCGTCGGGTCGAGCGGCAACACGCGCTCCACGAGGTAGAGCAGCAGCCCGAGCACGATCAGGATGACGATCAGCTGCACCAGCGGTACCATCTGGCGTCCCTTCTCGCCGCCGACGGCGGACCCTCCGCCCCTGGCCTACCAGATTCGACACCCTCCGCCTACCCCGGTTTGCTTGGATCCGGGAACCACCATGCCAGCCACGCCGGACCCCACCATGCCGAGCCATCCAGGCCCGGCCCAGCCATGCCGCGCCATCACCCTCGCGGCGTCACGTCGAGCGGCTGCCCACGCTGTGCCAATCCCATCAGCAGATCACTCAGGTCAAACGTCTGCGCCCCCACCGCTTGATCGGGCTGCTGCGGCATCACCTTGGCTAACTCCTGCGCGAGCGCCGCCCGCACTTCAACCGCCAGCTTCGGCGCCATTTGCAGAGCAATGTGTCTCCGGATTTCTACCGGACACTGCGGGTTCGTCAGTTCCGTCAGGAGTACCTTGGCACTCACCAATCCGAGATCCTTCAACGCCGTGGCGAGTGAGACGCGATCCAGTACCCCGTCCAGCCCCGACTCCTGCCACCACTGGCGGATCGGGCCGGTGACGCGCCGCCCAGACGCCACCACGTCCTGCTTGTGGACGCCCAGCTGCTGGTGGAGCGGGAGGTCTTCGCGCTCGGGCCGCGCCTTCGGCGGCGGCCTGCGACGGCGGAGCCGCTTCGGGTGGTCGGTCTTCTTCACGCCGTCCCCGGCTCACCCTTGCGGACCATCTCCAGCTTCAAGACCTTCTGCATCCCGAAGTCCATGGAGACGAGCGCCCAGCCCTCCAGCCGATCCAGTTCCTCGGGCTCGATCTCGACCTTGCCCCCGAGCCGCAGCACCAGGATGCCAACGATCCGCATCGCGGCGGCCACGTCCACCGTGTCGAAGGCATCCACCAGCTTGGGGTCTAGGTCAGCCATCGTCCCCTCGGGCTATCGCGGAGAGCACCGCGAACGCACGCTTCCAGCCCGCGCCGTCCATACCCTTATGGCAGTACAGGCACAAGGACACCAAATTCTCCAGCGTGTCAGCCCCGAGCGCGCTTCTCGGCCGGATGTGATGCGGCGTCAGATGCTTCCGGCTCTTGCAGAGCACGCAGCGCCAGCCGTCGCGCTCGAACACCGCGACGACCAGCGCCTTGTACCGAGCCCGGTTTCGCTCCGCGCCCTTCCTCGCCATGCCGTGCCTCGCCTAGCCCTGCCTTGCCGGGCCGCACCGCGCCAAGCCGCGCCATGCCCCGCCTGGCCCGACCGCACCATTCCCCTCTAGCCGTTTGGCATCGCACTCGCCATCGCCATCCGAGCCGCCCGCCAGCAACTACCACAGACCCAGAGCGTCAGCCCCCCAATCCGGAGCCCAGCCACCGCCGCCCCCAAGCAGCCGCTGCACGAGACGTCAACGTCCGGAGGCACCTTCCGAGCCTCCACGTCTGACGCCTGGAGCCCGCCAGGACGGCGCCAGCGCGGCGGCGGGACCGGAGGGACCCCGGGAGCCCCTACGGGGCTCTCCGGGGCTCTCTGTGCGTTGGGTCGTTTTGCCACACCTGCCATGCCTGACCCAGCTTACCTGACCACCCTAACCCGGCCGAGCCGGCCAAGCCTGGCCGCGCCTAACCACCCTAGCCGCACCTGACCACCCCTCACCATGCCTTGCCCTGCCTTGCCCGGCCTAGCCACACCGTGCCTGCCATGCCTACCGAACCGCACCCGACCCTACCGCGCCCTACCGGACCCGGCCCTCCTGGCCCAGCCGGCCACGCCGGCCCATGCCCCGCCTCGCGCACCGCCCCGAGCCTGTCCGCGCCTCACCCCACCTAGCCCAGCCGGCCACACCACACCCTCCCAACCCCACCGACCGCGCCTAACCCTGCCGCTCCCGGCCTTGCCGTACCCCGCCTGGCCTGCCGCGCCCTTCCAAACCACACAGCACCCAGCCCCGCCTTGCCTTCCACCCGAGCCGTGCCTATCCGGCCACGCCCGGCCAAGCCCTGCCGCTCCCAACCAGATCCAGCCTTGCCAACCCGCGCCTGCCATACCGTGCCACTCCCCACCAACGACGCCTTGCCCGGCCTCGCCAACCAACCCGCGCCTGGCCTGCCCGTCCCCGCCTTGCCATGTCTCACCACGTCAAGCCTAGCCTTGCCGGCCCAGCCGAACCATGCCGTCCCACGCGGCACCATCCACGCCTTGCCCTGCCGGCCCAGCCACGCCTTGCCCGCACGCACCACGCCGGACCATCCACGCCGGCCAGACCACGCCGCACCCTGCGTGCCACGGCGCTCCGTCCACGCCTAGCCTCACCGCGCCGGCCACGCCAACCTCACCGGACCCGGCCACACAGCCCACACCAGTCCGCCCTTACCCAGCCAAGCCTGCCCAGCCATCCCCGACCGTGCCACACGGCACCGTCCGAGCCTAGCCGATCCTGCCAACCACGCCATGCCTTACCACCCCTCCCAAGCCTACCATGCCGGCCACACCGGGCCTTGCCTTGCCGCACCCACCACACCCCGCCCCGCCTCGCCGGCCGAGCCCTGCCATCCTTCCGCTACCAAGCCCTGCCGAGCCACGCCGGCCCTACCGGACCATTGCGCGCCCAGCCCGACCTTGCCCCGCCAAGCCTTCCCTCGCCTGCCATGCCAGTCCCCATCACGCCTTACCACACCCCACCAACCCCACCTGGCCCTGCCGCACCGGCCCAGCCAGACCTTGCCACCCGTGCCGCGCCCAACCGACCATCCCGCGCCCAGCCTTGCCGGCCAAGCCTCCCTCACCAAACGTAGCCCTGCCCAGCCTTGCCGGCCACACCAGAGCACGCCGCACCCACCTAGCCATGCCGACCTCACCACTCAGCTGGCCGCCTTGTGGTTCCCCTCCGTGACAAACTGCTCGATCGCCTCCACGATCGGCGTGAAGACCTCCAGGCGCCCGAACCGCGTCCGGAACGAGCGCGCGAACGCCGCTAGCTCGCGGTACCCTTGCCGCTCCAGCTGCCCCCGGAGCGTCTGGTCCCCGAGCACCGCTTCGGTCGAGCGGTACCCGTTCCCCTCCTGGCGGTCTTCCGTCAGCGAGACAAAGCCTCGCATCTCCTGCCGCGTCCCCGGCGCGTACAGCACGAATGCCTGGAGCAGCTTCCGCGCCTGGGACAGTCGATACTCCGTGGCCGCCTTGCCGTCGTTCCACTCGAACAGATCGTGGAGCGGCGAGCCCGGCGGCCGGGCCGCCTTCACCACGTCCGCAGGACGCACCGTCTCGTGCGCCTGCTCCAACCGGCGAAGGGCGGCCCACACCGCGTGTGTCATCACCCCTGATCCCCCAGCACCAGCTGGAAGGTGCCCCAGCCGCAGCCACTCGACATCTTGCTGGAAGGGCGGCCCTCCCCGATGCCGATCCCGATGCCGGCGTGCGCGAGCAGGTTCGCCACGTCGTCGGGCTGGAACAGTTCCGCGTTGAACTTGATCCGGAGCGCGGCGCCCCAGCGGTCCCACATCGGCCGCGCCCGCACGTCCCACGTCCCCGTGGCGTTGCGGACCGGCGCGTCGTGGCGGCGCGGCTCGCCGTCGATCCGGACGAGCCCAATGCCGTCTTCATCCCAGCCGTCCGCCTCCACGAACAGCGCAGTCTTCGCCTGCGTCATCACGAACCCGACCATGCGGCAGGCTTCCACCATGGCGTTGCGGAACGAACTCGCCGGGATGCCGTACCAGCCCTCGGTGGAGCGGTACGTCGCCTGCTCGTACACGGCGTCGAAATCCTTGGGCTCCTTCACCTTGCGCTTGCGCCCCTGCTGGCTCCCCTCCGCCTGCACCGCCATCATCGCCTCGCGGGCCTTGGTGGAGAACCGATGCTGGACATACGGTCCCGTCCCCGCGACCGCCACCGTCAGCGTGTCATAGTGCGGCGGCTTGATCACGATCGCCCGCCGTGCGGGCTGCCCCGGTTCCACCGGAGCGAGTGCTGCTGCTGCCTTTGCCATTGCTAACCCCTTTTCTGTCTTGGTTGCGTCAGTCGTCCCCACCGGGATCGAGGTCAATCACGATGTGCGTCTGATCCGGTTGCCGTTCCCCCGAGGCGTCCGGCGCAATCCCATGCACCCGGATATCCGCCTCGTGGTCGTCATGGAACCGCTCGCGCTGCTCACGGTCCAACTCCTGCTGCTGCTGCGCGTTCGCTGCTGCCGTCCCCGGTTGCGGGTCGGCGTGCGCGCCAGTCGCCCAGACCAGCAGCCAGGCAAGTGCTAACCCAGCTGCCAGCCCCCAGACGAACCCCGCGCGCCAGAGATGCCGGCGGTTCGGTCGGTACGGAACCGACTGCCCACGTAGCGTCTCGATCGTCTTCATCGCCGGTACCCCCGATCTTCCCAATCTTCCCGAGCGCACGCCGCCCGGTCCGCCAGGTGTTCATCGAAGTCCCGGATCTCCTGCTCGGTCATCGGCGGGTCCAGCGGCGGGTAGTGAACCTCCCGCCCTCCCCGCTCGATCGAAGCCGGCGCGTTCTCGTGGAACTGATCGTCCCCGTGCAGATCGTTGCGCCACGTCGCCAGGACCTCGGCGCTCGTGATCTCGACGGCCGGCGCCCCCTGGGGCATCACCGGGCAGCCCTCGTCATCGGGCGGGTAGTAGGCCCACTCGTATTCGATCGTCAGCTGGTAGACCGTGTTCCCCCGGGTCAACTCGTACTCGTCTTCCACCTGGATCATCGCCAGTCCCTCGCGGCCTCGATCGCGTCCGCGCGCCGTCGCTCCAGTTCCTGCTCCAGCGACCACTCGTGCATCACCCGCTCGTGCATCCGGCCCGCCCGATCTTCCCGGCGCCACAGGATCTCCCCGGTCACCAGATCGAAGTAGAGCAGCCCGCCCTTCCAGTCCCGCAGGTAGAGCACGATCCCCGACAGCGGGTCCCGCCAGGCGTCCTGCTGCTTCGCCTCCCCGTAGATGCCCTCGGCTGCGTGCTCGTACCCCTCCCACTCCTGCACCAGCACGCGACCCGCCTGACGCGGCGAGACCATCGCTCCGCTTCCCGGTGTGTATCGAGGCTTCACGTCGTAATAACCCATGAGCGTCACTATACCAATTCTAGGGGGTCTTGTCAAGTCCCCGGTTTGCGCGGCCACTCGCCCCGCTCGGAGAGTGCCGCCACGACCTCGCCCGGATCCCCGTCGTAGGCCCGGTCATACTCGGCTTGCAGGTAGGGGTCCTGGAACTTGTACCGGGACCGCCCCGCGATCCGGTCCTGCGCGCCCAGGATGTAGTGGTCGCTTGGTGTCCGCATCACAGCCTCCGCGATCCAGGACGCTAGCAGCCGGATCCCCTCGGGATCAAACTCGGGCTCGCTCATTCCTCCCCCGTCTCCCAGCCCACGTCATCCAGCAGCTTCTGCGCCCGGTCGATCGACGGCTGGAACGTCCGGCGATAGGTCGCCTTCCGGAGCACGCCCAGCACGTCCGCCAGCGCCTGGTAGGCTGCCATCTCGCGCGCCGTCCACGCCTTCGCCACCTGGCTCAGTTCCAGGAACAGCTTGTCGATGACCTCAGTTTCCACCGTGTCCCCCGTTCGGCTTGGCCGGCGCGAGCCCAGCGCGCTGCGCCTGGTACAGCGGCGACTCCATGCTCAGCGCCAGCCAGCTAGCAGCCGGCGCCGACTCGGCGGCAGACATATGCGTATCGAAGACCGCGCAGCCGAACGGCGCGACCTCGTGGATCAGGCACCGCTCGGTCGCGTCGTCCAGGAAGACACACGTCCCGTTCGCCTTCCGCGCAGGCGTGATGCTGCCAATCCACCGCCGCGCGCCCGTGCGTCGGTCCTGCACCAACGTCCCCCGAGACGCCACGAACAGCGCGCGCACGTCATCACGCGGCAAGTTCAGGAACCGCTCGATCTCCGCCAGATCCCCAGGAGCCAGCGGCCCTGGCTGCCGCTTGCAGCACGCCACGCACTCGGCGCACGCGCACTCCGTCCGCTCGAACTCCATCACGCTCCCTTCCGCAATGCTTCAATCACCGCCCGCTCCGCCTCCACCCGCGCCTGGCGGCGAGCCCGCACCCGCGCCACCCGCTCCAGCACGACGGCCGTGACGTGCGCCCGCAGCTTGTCGGTGTACCCCGTCGCCACCCGCACCGAGACCGCAATCCCCTCCCGCTGGTAACGGTTCTGCCGGCCGCCGTGGTGGTAGCCGTGGTACGTCAGCCAGGAGAACCCAGCCCGCTTCAACCGCCGGCTGTCCTGCCGGTCGTTGCTCGCTGCCAGGATCGGCACCCGGATCGGTTCCTCCGGGCCTACGTCACCCGGCGGCAGCGCGATCCGCATCTCCCGGACCCAGCGGGTCATCCGACCAGCCTCCGGTGCCCCTCGTTCAGCGCCGCCTTGTAGCCCTCAAGCCAAGTCTTCGCGCCGCTCCGCGTCCAGGCAGACCCGACCACTCGGTCCCGCACCCAGAAGCGGTAACACGGCAGGCGCTTCCCCTGCACCACATCCACGGTCAGCCCAACCTGCCGGGCCTCCGTGACAACCTGATCTTCCTTCATGTGCTATCCCCTTTCTGACTGCCCCATGCAGTCACCGCATGAGTACCAAACGCCGGGGGGCGAAGTCAAGCCCCCCGGCGTCCCCCTCACCGATTCGCCAGCGCGAGCAGCAGCAAGAACTGCCAGATGCGATCCGTGGTCGTCGGCTGCTCCTGCCGCGTCTCCACCGTCTGACAGTTCTGCCCCGCCTCGTCACACACCAGATGCCGCTCCACCCGCACCTGCCCCGTCGGCCCACACCCGACCAGCCACCCCGCTAGTCCAATTGCTACCAGTCGCTTCATCTCGTTCCTCTCTGCCGCGAACTCACTTCTTCGACTGCCGCCGCAGCCACTCCTGATACGCCCCCTCCAGCAACTCGTGCTCCCGCTGGAGCACGAACCCTGCCACCGGCTCCAGCTGCCACAGTCTCGCAAACCGCTCCGAGCGCACCTGGCAGCGACGTAGGATCTCCTCGTCCGTGAACTGGTGATAGTAGTCCGGCCCCAACTCCTGGAGCCCCAGATCATCCTTGTCGGTCATCGGTTCGCCTCCCGTTCCAGGTGGAGGTCGATCATGGCATAGGTCCGCCGCTCCGCCGCTCGAACCAGGGGATCCTTCCGCCACAGCCAGGCATCCCGCGCATCCATCGCCCGCGCGAAGATCGCCTCGTTCGCCCGGCCCCCCTGCTGCCCGTCGCTCCGCACAAAGCGGTACGCCAGCCGGAACTGCTCCCGTGCGCTCACTTCCACGTAGCGGCTGCTCCCCGCCGCGTCGTACACCACCGCTTCCTCCAGGTACTCGTCCGCCGGCCGCTGCCGGCGGTGCGTCGGGTCAGCCCGGAAGAACTTGAAGGCAGCCGCGTGCGCGTGCTGCGGGGTCGGCCCGTAGCCCTCCACGTAGTCGTTGGCGCACTTGCAGATCAGCGTCACCCGATAGCGGGTCTCGTCCTGGCTCATGCTGCTGCTCCCTTCTCGCCGTGGTGGCGCTCCAGCGCCCGCAGCCGGCGGGTCCACTTCCGGAGGTAGGTGGTCGCGTACTTGTGCCGCCGCGTCCACGTCTTCACCATCAGCTGCGCCTTGGCGAGCCGCTGCATGGCCCGCCCCTGCGCCTGCTGCGCCTTCTCGGCCGGCGACGCGGACTCGCGCTCGACGCGCTTCGGCGGGTCCCAATGCATCGGCATCGGCGCCAGGATATCGTGCCAGTAGGAGCCCGACTTGCTCCGGTAGCCGTAGCGCGCCCGCCCGTGCATGTCGGCGTGCTTCTTCCCCCGGCACTCTGCCATCTCGTGCGCCAGGATCACGCCCCGGTAATCTGCCCGGGTCCGCCAGAGCGCCGCCAGGAACTGCTCCCGCTTCTCCGGGGTCAGCTTCATCACCGACGGCCGGACTGCCGGCATCGTCAGCGTGAAGTAGTTGTAGGTCAGCCCGACCTCGTGCCGGGAGACCGGCGCCTTCGCGGTCCGCGTCCAGCGGTCCCGCCGCGCCCCCTTCGCGTTCTTGGTGAAGACCTCGATCACGATGGCTCGCGTCTGGCGCGGGTCCAGTTCCTCCTGCGCCACGCGCATCGCCACGGCGCGAATATCCGCCGTGCGCCACCGCGTGTGATTCACGATTTTCATGCTAGCCCCTTTCTGAGTCCCCATGACTCAGCCGAGAGACTAGCATAGGTCGAAGTACCAAGTCAAGCCGGTCGTAACTAGCTGATCTGCCAGCGCGCGCTCCGCCGATCTCCCGACCGCCGCACCAGTTTCTTGATCCGGAGCCGCGAGAGCGCGTTGCTAGCCGTGTCGCCGTCTAGCTTGGTGGCTTTCGCCACATCCAGCCGCGAGCGCCAACCCTTCTGCGTCTTGAGCCAGGCCAGCACCACTCGCTGGGTCAGGCCCCGTTGCTTCCCCTTCGGGAGCGGCGCTCTGGGCTTGGGCTTCGCGGTCCCTTCCACACGCCCCCGCACCCGGAACAGCCGCAGCAGTTCCCGCTCGTGCAGCCCGCACAGTTCAAGCCCGGCGACGGGCTTGGGTCCCCGCCCGTTTGTGAGCGCGTACAGCCCCACCACGTCTTTTCTTACCCCCTTGCACCAGTCGCAAACCTTGCGCGTTTGATTCATCACCCTGTCCCTTCGCGGCCGGGGCATGCACCTTCTCCGCTCCGCTCACCCATGCAGCGCGCGCCCCGAGTCGATCGTATTCCTCCAGGATCCCCTTGTAGGTCTTGTCGTGGAAGTAGCGCCGGCCCCCCGCGTACCGGCCCCGCGTGTCCCAGCGCTCCCGCCGGATGGTGTGGCACCGCATGCAGACGAACCGCACCTGGAGCCCGCCCGGGATCACCACGAGCGGCCCGTCTGGCTTCAAGGCATGCGGCCCGAGCGCCCGGCAGAGCAGCCCGGTCACAACTTCATCTCCACCTGGGAGCGCTTCTTCGCCGCGCCACTCAGCGGCTCGATCCGCACCCGGACTAGTTCTTCTTCCTCCAACGCCTGCAACTCGGCCATTGCTGGCCCGTTCGGCGCCTTACCCTCCAGACTCAGTTTCAGGACCAGCATCACGTCGCCCTCTTGCCCCCGCTTCTGCGCGCAGTTGAACGACTTGATCGAAGTCACCAGTTCCATCGTCAAACCCCTCCAGTTGCCCCGCGTGCCCTGCGTCAGCCGCCAGGGCAGACCACTCCCCGACGCACTCCATGCAGATGGCAGCGACGTTTGCGCCCAGCTTGTCATTCCCCGTCAGTCTCGCCGCCAGTTCCAGCGTCTGGCTCAGGAGGTCCACCACCGGCTGCGGCAGCGCCACCGACAAGACGAAGGTGGGTTCCTGTCCCGGTAATTCGTTCACCACGCGGACGATCTGAATCCCCCTCGGCAAAGGGCAGCTGAGCCTGGTCATCACGTCCCCCCTCCAGCAACACGGGGAGCGCCGGCTGCTCCGACTCGGCCGGCGGGTCCGCGAGCACCGGCCAGCCCATGAGGTCCGCGACGAACCGCGACGGCTCGTCACTCCCACAGACCAGCAGCCGGTCCCCAGCCCGCGTCACCGCCACGTAGAACAGCCGGCGTTCCTCGTCTTCCATCCCCAGGATGTGGGGCAGCTTCCCGTCGATCACGCCCGCCACCACCACGAACGGCCATTCGAGCCCCTTCGCCCGGTGGATAGTCGAGAGCACGATGCGCGTCGTGGTGGCGACCGTGCGCCGGCCCCCGCGCGCCTTGCAGAGATCCACGAACTCCAGATAGTCAGCCGGCTTCGGGAACCGCGTCGCCCCCTGGAGAATGGCGTCCAGGTTCTCCGAGACGTAGCTGTCCTGCTCCGACGTGGGCTCGTTTTCCTTCTCGCTCACCGCCCAGCGCCGGTACCCGAGGTCCCCGTCAATGATGTGCCGCGCCACGTCGCACGCCGAGCCCTCGCGCGCGACCCGCCGGACCACGGTGATCGCCTCGTAGAGCGCGTCCACGTTCCGCTTCTGGTAGCCCAGCTTCCAGGTGAGCGGCCCGCCCCGCAGGAACTGGTCCCAGCCCCCCTGCTGCTCCAATTCCTCGCGCCAGACCTTCCCGAGGTAGCGCGACGGCCGGTTGTAGATCCGCTCCAATGCCGTCAGGAACACGCCCCGGTTCTCTGGCTTCTCACTGGTCAGCGTCGCCACCTGCATCCAGGCGATCACGTCCGCGACCTCGCTCCGCTGGTAGAACGAGAAGCCCCCCGCCACCACGTAGGGCAGCCGGGCGGCGACGCATGCCGCCTCCCACGGCTCGATCTGCGCGTTCGTCCGGCAGAGCACGGCGATCTCGCCTAGCTCCAGCCCCTCCCAGGCAGCCAACGTCCGCTGGATCACCCCCACGCCTGCCGTGGCTTCCTGATCGGCACTCCCGTACCACCCCATCTCCAGGGCCGGCTCCCCTGCCGGCCGGCGGGTAGAGCCCCGCGTCGGCGTGATCTCTACCATGCCCCGCCGGCCGGCAGAGATCGCATTGGCAAGCCCGATCACGTCGGGCACCGAGCGGTAGTTGCGTGTGAGCGGATAGGTCGTCCAGGGACCCAGCGTCCGGTCCAGATCGTCCAGCAGGTGCTCCGGCCGCGCCCCTCGGAAGGCATAGATCGACTGCCCGAGATCGCCCACCGCGAACAGGCTGGTGGTCGGCCGGAGCAGGTTCCGGATCAGACGCCACTGCACCGGGCTCGTGTCCTGCGCCTCGTCTACCAAGATGTGCTGGTACTTCCCCTGCCACGACGCCCGTACCTCGTCTCGGTCTTCCAGGAGCCGCACCGACTCCGAGAGCAGATCGGTGAAGTCGAACATCCGGAACTCGCGCAGGAACGACTGGTACTTTTCGCAGAACGCCGCAATGTCCGGCGGCCACGGCGCGAACGATGACTTCGCCGCCGCCAGCCGCTTGAGCACATCCCCGGCCTTGTGATCCTTGCCGGCTTTCAGTTCCTTCAACGCCCGCTGCATCAGCCGCAGCGACATGGGACCGTCGGCCACCGTGCGCCCTCGGAACACCGAGCCCAGGATCTTCAACCCGAGCGCGTGGATGGTCCCGAGGTACATCCCGCCCGGCCCCACCTTCTCGTCAGGGAAAAAGCCGCTGTCCCCCACCAGCCGGTACGCCATTTCCTCAGCGGCAGACTTGGAGAACGTGAGGCAGGCGATGCGCGCCCCCGGCACGTTGCAGTCGTCCCGGAGCCAGCACACCCTCGCCGTCAACAATCTAGTCTTGCCGCTGCCAGCACCAGAGAGCACGAGCACCCGGCCCTCGGGTGCCCGTGCTGCTCGATCCTGCTCAGGGTCGAGGTCGATTCTCACGCGCTAACCCCTTCATCTTTTCACCATGCCTGCCAAGCCCCACCTGGCCTACCTTGCCTCGCCCAGCCTAAGCGAACGGATCCATGTTCTGCTGGTCGATCAGCCGCGCGAACGCGATCCGGAACGAGGCAAGGTCCGCCGTCGCCCGCGTCCGGAACTCGTCGGCCTCGGCTTGCAGCTGCTCCGGCAGCAGATCCCGAACCGTCGCCACACCATGCTTCTGGATGATGTAGGCGACCACCTGATCCAGCGGTAGCTCGATCTCCGCCATCACCTGCGTCAGGTTCTCGTAGGCCCGCTCGAACGTGAGCGGGGGCGGCGCGGTCGGCTTCTCCCCGTTTGCCAGGGAAGTCAGGAACGCCACCAGTTCGGCGCCCTCCGCCTCGTTGCACCAGGAGAGTTTCTGGAGTCCCCGCTGCACGAGCCACTTCTGGGCCGCTGCCTGGTAGCGCTCCCCGGCGATCCCGTAGATCGTACTCACCTGATCGGCGGAGATCCCGGCTGTCCAGACCGGCCGGGGCGTCTGCTCCCCCGGCGGCGTCACCTGCACCATCCGGTTGAGCGTCCGGCCCGGCATGACTTCCTCGTTACCGCTCCCGACCACAGGCGCCGCCTGAGGCTCGGGCGGAGCCGGGGTCGGCTCCGGGGCCGGGGCCGGCGGCTCCGGGGCTGGGACGGGCTCTGCGGGCGGCGCAGGAGGCTGTTCAGGCACCGGCACGGGCTCCGGCGTAGGCGCCGGGGGCTCCGGCTGCGGCTCCGGCGCCACCGCCGCCTGAGATGGCGAAGACGGCGGCGGCAGCGGCGGAGCGCTCACCCCCCCGTGAGGGGGCAAGTCGAAGTCTTCCGGCGTGTAGCCGCCGGCTATGTCCGCGAACAGCGTCCGGCAGACCTCCGAGGTACAGCGCGCGTCCAGCGTGTGACGCGGCAGCCCCTTCATCGGCCCGCCCGAGAGATCGGTCACGTTCCACGTCACCGTGACCTCGGTGTCCGGGTCCCCGAGCCGGCGCGCGAACCGCACCCCTCGGTAGGTGACCCGCTGGTCCGTCCGCTCCAGCGGCTGGAGGTACCCCGCCCCCGAGCGCAGCACCAGCGCCCGCATCAGTTCAGCCTTGAGCAGCGGCTGGCAGTCGTCTCCGAGGTAGACATTCCAGATCGCCTGGATCGGCCCGATCCGTAGCTCGTAGCCCTTGAGCAGCAGAACCAGGATGACCTCGGGCTTGTGCGCCTTCTCCGGCCGCACCCCGGAGTTGAAGATATCCACCGCCATGTTCTGGAGTTGGGAGTAGACCTCCGGGCTCGGGAACGGCGAGCGCGGCTCCGGTGGCGGCGTCTGGGGAATGAAGACCGACGGCACCGACACGGGCGGCGGCGTCTGGGGAATGAAGACCGACGGCACCGATGCGGGCGCCTCAGCAGCAACCGGCGGCGGCGTCTGGATGGGGACCGGGGGCTTACGCTTGAACCCGGGCTTGGGTCCCGGTTTCTTCCGCGCCGGAGCCGCCACCACCGTCATCGGCGGCTGCTTCGGCTTGGGACCGGGCTTCTTCCGCCCCGCCTGCAATTCGGCCTGCCGGGCCGCCGAGATCAGCCGCCCCTTCTCGTCCCGTAGGCGCGGCGTCCCCGGGGCTAGCTTCGGCACGTACTTCCTTGGCATCGTGAGGTTCCTTTCGGCTCAGCCGTCGATCGCGTCGAGCGCGAGCCAGTCAAGAGATTGCGGGTTCCGAGGCGTCTCCGGCTTCACCAGTTCTTCCTCGATCAGGTGCCGCTGCGACTCGTAACAGAGAGGCACCATTTCACAACGTCCCCGAAAAAAACAGGCGTTCGGGTTCCGGGGGAACTCGCCCCGCCGGATGCGCTGGTCGTCCACGATCGCAGACGCCACGAACTGCTCCACGACCTCCCGGGGGCGCGCTGGACGCAGGATCCACTGCACCTTGGGCAGCGCCTGATAGACGAACACGCACAGCCCCACCTGCGCGACCGGCTCCTGGAGCATGTGCTGGACGCCCACCTGATAGGTGGTCAGCTGCTCGTCCAGTTCCACGCCCACGACCCCGTACTCCCGGTCCGAGGTCTTCCAGTCCACGACCGTCAGCTTCTGGTTCGGGAGCCAGGACCCGTCCATGCAGCGCCCGAGCGCCGGCCCCACGTAGTCCGGGATCACCGTCTCCCGCACCCCAGGCGCCAGCGGGTACGTGAACCGCTCGTCATACACGGCGTCTGACGGCAGCCCGATCACCCGGCGCAGTTCCGCGAACGAGACCTCGGCCAGCTTCCGCGAGCGTTCGAGGAAGAACCGCCACCCCGTTTTCGAGCCCCACTCGATCGCCGGGTCGCTCTCGAACTTCACCCAATCGGCCGCGAACGCCTCGTACATCTCCTGCGGCGAGATCAGCCGCCCCTGGAGCACGCCCTGCACGACGCCCTGCCAGGTGTCCCCGAAGGCGTAGGTCCCCTTCCGCTTCTTGCCCGTCCAGCCCGGCCCGTAGCGGAGGTAGTAGAGCATGCCACACTGACGGTACGCCCGCCGCTGGGAGACCGAACGCGGGAAGTCGAACGCCCCGCCGTTCCCGGCGACCCGGTTCTGATGGGCTGCCAGATTGTCAGATGTTGAGGACACCTTGATTCCCTTCCTGGGGCGGCGGCTCGAACCGCTGGGTCGCTCCCATCCACCCCTGATGCACCGCCACGTACAGCGCGATCAGTAACGCCTCGCAGGCTCCCTCGTCCGCCCGCCGTGTCGCGGCGTAGTGCGGGAACAGCCGGCCCACCAGCACCTGGCTCTGGGCTTTCGGCTGCTTCAAGAGCCCGTGGTGCCGCTTCCAGACGATCGGCACGACGCGCTGGTAGGGGATCTCCATCCCCGCCAGCAGCCCCTCCCAGAACCCGACACCCAGCCCGAGCCGCATGGCACTCACCACGCCCTCGTCGGGATGCGGGTTCTGGGCTTCGATCCCCACCACCATCTGGCGGGTTCGGTCCGCGAGGTCGGCCAGCAGCGCGCGCATCCGGGGTAGATCGTACTCCCGCCGCTTGCGCCCACCTTTCTTGTATTCAAACACCGGGACCCGGTGGAGGCGCGCATCCAGCGTCCCCTCCACGTTCAGATCGAGCACGCCAATCCCGCCGCTCAATCCCGGGTCGATCCCGATCACCCGCTTCATGCTAGCTTCCTACTCCAGCAGAATCCACCCGCGACCAAAACCGCGCGACAACTCCAATCCAACGCTCCAGCGTCATCAGGCTAGACTTGGTACACCTAAGACCCTCCCCTCGTCAAGGGTGGTTTGCGAGCGAATTGCTCCGCGTTCTTACACGTCGCGTGGTGCGGCGTACTGTCCGCGTTCAGCGGGATGCGCTTCCCCTTCGGCGTGTGCCACCAGTAGATGACCTCCCGGCACTCCTGGCCTTTACAGACCCCGGTCCGATCAAAGGAGAAGCCCGCCGCCTCCAACTCGGCGGTGTTCTTCGGAAACGTCATGCGCGACCCCCCGCACCGGCAGCACCGTGACCTTCGATGCCCCGGCCTTCTTCCGACCCGTTGCAGCGACCCTCGGCCATGCCCAGAACGGGCTCGTACAGTTGGCGTTGCCACAGTATTTCGGGAACAGCGGGACCCGCTTCTTCCAGAACCACTCGTGCCCGCAGCGGTAGCACTTGCAGAGCATCAGCGCGCGCGGGTCGGCGGGAAGGCCCCGCCCGCTCACCCGCCGCTTGGTTCGGGGACTGAGGTCCCGATCGCACCGGGGACACTCGGTCGGTTTCTTCTCCGTCAGCGGGAACCAGTGGAACCCGCACGCCCGGCAGCCGAACCAGACCCGATGGTAGGGACCCGGATGCGGCCAGGCGCGCTCCGCCGGCAACCGCCCCGGGCGCGACTCGCCCAGCGGCAGCGGTCGGGGCACAGACTTCTTGTACTTCATCGCTTTCCTTTCACACCAATCTCGGACGGACCGCGCTCCCCCGCTCCGGCCAGCGGCCCCCCTGACAGGGACAGCCCCGCGCGTCGGTAGCCAGGACCTCGGCCGCCTCCGGATCGCGGAGCGCCAGCCCCGCGTCGTAGGCGATTGCGCCATAGAGCGTATGTGCTAGATCCCGCCATCGCTGGGCTTCACCCCACCACGCCGCTGCGTGGTCAAATGCCCGGTCACGTCCATCCGGGTCATTTTGGTAGTCCAGCGCCGCTCGGTCAAGATACCGGGGAATCTCCGACCCTTGCACCCGCTCACACGCCACATGCACGCGATCAGCGGCGGCAGCAATCACCGCGCGCTCGTCCGCCAGGCGACGCACCAGCCGCAGCGTCACCGGCTCCACGACGTGCTCCCGGTCGCGCTCGAACACGACCCGGAGGTCCGGCATGCCCTCGATCTCGGGCCGAGGCAGCTTCCGCGCCAGGACACCCAGCCGTTCCCCGAGCCCGACCACACCCCCAGACTCCCCGCACACAAAGCAATGCCAGAGGTCGGAAGTGTAGGAGAACCCCTCCTGGTTGTCGCCCCGGTGGATGGGACACGTCGTCCGCCAGCGGTTCACCCGCTGGCTCACGCACCGGCCGATCGGATGCCCTGCCCGGCGCAGGACCTCCCCGACCGTCATCACTCCGAGTAGCCCGGCGCGTGCGTGCTCCGTTCACTCACCGACTCCACGGGATCCGCCAGCGCCGCCGGGGTCACCCCATCACACCCGAGGGACACGTCGAGCGGGCAGAGCAACCGCCCGCACGTCGTACAGTTCCCCCAGCCGACTTCCATCAGCGAGCCCGAGCGCCCGCACCGATCG
>Ga0126375_10000102_pt1 | contig 17759 bp, 14 predicted proteins | sample PanSoiMetPlot_14_FD_109577 | JGI IMG/M metagenome (GOLD analysis project Ga0126375, IMG submission 109577) | Tropical forest soil microbial communities from Panama - MetaG Plot_14 | ecosystem: Environmental > Terrestrial > Soil > Tropical forest | place: Panama | collected 2016-02-17 | reverse complement strand
CGGTGCCGGGCAGAACCCACGCAAGGCGCCTGTTCCCATTATTTCAGATCTTGCGGACATTCCACCGGGCAACCCCATGGTCAGCTTTTTGTTCCGGCTGCAGTACGCCGACCCGCAGGAACTTCAGCAGGTTTTGATGGCGTACTTCCAAGGGAGCTCGGGCACGATCAATATTTTGGCCCTGCCGAAGTCATCTAGTCTCTTGGTAACACAGAACGCCGACATTATCAGGCAACTGGCCGGTGTAATCGAACAAGTGGACGTGGCGCCGGCGGAAGTGGTGAGTGAATTCATCAAACTCGAGCGCGCCGATGCCAGCAAAGTCGTCGACATGCTCAAGGAAATTTTCGAGAAGGGCGCTGAGACACCGGGCCAGCCGGGTATTCGTGGCGTGAAGGTGCCGGGGGGAGTGCCGCAGCCAGTCCCGGTCGAGGGAGGAGGCGGCGGTATTCTTTCGGAAGAAGCAGTCATCGTCGGGAAAATCAAGGTTACTCCCGATATCCGTACGAACCGCATTCATGTCGTGACGCGGCCGATCAACATGCCGTTCATCCGGCAACTGATTCACGAGTTTGATGCCAACGTGGAGTTTGGAAAGCCTGTCACTCGGTATTTGAAATACGTTTCCGCCGGCGACATTTTGCCGGTCCTTGTTCAGTCACTGACCGAACCGGGAACAGAACAAGGCGCCGGCGCTGGAGGACAGGGAGGACTTCCGGGCCTTGGCCCATCGCCTTCCCAAGGTGGAGCGCAACAGCGGCAGGGGACGAGTACTTCGCCGCTGACGAGCCAATACGGCACCGGAACGGCCGGCACAGGCAGCACGCTTAATATTTCCGAAGAACTTTCGACTCAGCCTGTGGACACCGTGCCCAAGGCAGTCACCATCGGCAACTCGAAGCTTATCGCGGATCAACGCGCAAACTCAATCATTGTCCTTGGCAATCGCGAAGTAGTGATGAAAGTCGAGAAGATCCTCGACGAAATGGACGTCAAAGCTCCGCAGGTGTCCTTGAGCACAGTGATTGGGCAATTGACTCTTAACAACAACGAGGAATTCGGTGTTGATTGGTTCGCAAAGTACAACAGAAGGTTCGTAGGCACTTCGCGTAACAATACCGTCTTTAACACTAATGACCCGAACGTTCCCATCCCCGGTTCCTCCGTAGCCCCTGGCAGCAGCGTGCCACCAGTTGTCGGAAATATTCTCGATCCGGCCAATCTGATTAACTTCAGCCAAATCATCCAAAACGTAGGCAACGGAACCAATATCTACGTGGCAGCCGGCAACGCCTTCGCGGCTATTGTGCATTTGCTGGAGTCCACGAATCGATTCAGAGTTATTTCTCGGCCGACGGTTTTTACCAGCAACAACAAAAAAGCTATCATCGCTTCCGGGCAGGAGGTTCCAGTTCCGGTAAGTACCCTTTCAAATACGAACGTTGGAGGGGTTATAAATAACACAGCTGCTGTTTCGGCGAGCATCGAGTACAAGAAGGTGGTGTTGCAGCTTGAGGTTGTCCCGCTCATTAATTCCGAGAAGGAAGTGTCGCTCGATATTTTACAAAAGATCGACAGTATCGTCCCTGGGGGCAATGTAAACATCAGCGGCAACTCGGTCCCCACAATCGATACGCGTTATATACGTACGAATGTCTCCGCAGGAAACGGATCGACGATCGTCCTCGGTGGACTAATTGAAGACCAAAAGCAGAAGAACTATCAAGGGTTTCCTTATCTCTCGCGCATTCCCCTCATTGGCGCAGCGTTCCGTTCCACAGCGAGTGGCAAGCAGCGTCGCGAACTGATCATTCTGATGTGTCCAGAAGTGACCTTGACGAAGCTGGATCTTTATCGGCTACGCCAGAAATGGGAGAACACCCATACACATTTTGGTCCGGAACTCGACCAGGCGGAATGTCCAGACTGCCCTAAAGTGGAAACGGACAAACAGATAAACCTGCCGCCGCCGGATCTTCCCGCGGACAAAGACATGAATTAAAATCCTCGCAGTTATGAAACGAATAGCACTTGCTTTAATTTTCGCGTTGAGCGCTGCGGTCGCGGAGGCGGACGAGTTTGACGTTGTCGATTACGGTATTTTTCGCTCTATCGATCCATTAGCCCAACGGGATGAGTGGGGAACCACCCATCAGACGCCTCACGTAAACGCTACTGATTTTGCGCCGAGATATCACTGGCGGTGGTGTTACTATTTAAAGGGAGGCGATCAACTCATTTTGGATCCGGGTTATGTCGGATCACTGCAGACGGCGTTGCGCAGGTTGGGCTATTACTGCGGCCCCATAGACGGCTTTTTCTCCCCAGAAGTGAGCTACGCCATCGCGCGGCTCCAAAAGAATTACTCCATGCGCGTCACCGGTACGCTTACCACTCCCGTGCGGCGGGCGCTATACATGCCGTGAGTTTTGCTGAATGAACGCAGCTCCGAGTCAATCGCTGATTAATCTGCTGCTGGAAAGCGGTGTGCCTTCAACCGAAGAGGCGGCGCAGTTGGCGACGAATCTCAACGGCGGTTCGTGGGTGAGCCAGGTGCTGGATTCTGGCAAGGTGGACGAACAACGCTTCCTCGGCGCAATCGGGAATTTCTTCCGTGTGCCCATCGTGTCGATCGATGCGAAAAAGATTGATCGCGCCACTTTATCCATCTTGCCGAGCCGTTTTGTGTTTCAACATCACATTCTGCCGATCGAGGCAAAGGAGAATTCGATCGTGCTCGCGACGTACGATCTTTTCAATTCCATCGGCCGCCAGCTTGCTGGGCAGCTCTTGAAGAAACCCGCCGAATGGGTGCTGGTGCCACGCGCGCAACTTCTGCGCGCGATGAAAGCTCTCTACGGCATCGGCGCGGAAACTTTCGACGAGATTCTGAAGACCAGGGGTTCCATGGATTTGCTTGAGGATGTCGACACGGCCATCGAGCTGAATGCCGACGACCCCGAGGCGTCCGTGGTGAAGTTCGTCAACCAGATCATTCGGGAAGCGATCGCGGAGCGCGCGACTGATATTCACGTCGAACCGCTGGAAAACGATCTGCGCATCCGATATCGAATTGACGGAATCTTGCATGAAGTCGCTGTGCCACCGCAACTGCGCGTATTGCAATCGGCGATCATTTCACGTTTAAAGGTGATGTCACACATGGATATCGCCGAGCGCCGGCTTCCTCAGGATGGGCGGATGAATCTGCTCGCCGGCAACGTGGAGATAGACGTACGCGTTTCGACCATTCCAACCGTCTGCGGCGAGTCGATCAGTCTGCGTTTGCTGAGTCGGGGTGAGCAGCAATTCAATTTCGAGCGACTCGATTTAAGCGATCAACAGGAGAAAATTATTCGGAACCTCCTCGCGCAACCAAACGGAATCATCCTCCTCACAGGTCCTACTGGCTGCGGGAAATCGACCTCGCTTTATTGTTTTCTCAGCAGCATCAATTCGGTACAGCGCCGCATCATTACAATTGAGGAACCGGTGGAATATCGAATCCCTGGTGTCTCGCAAATCGACGTGAAGCCGGAGATTGATCTGACCTTCGCCAAAGGCCTCCGCCATATTTTGCGACAAGACCCGAATGTAGTGATGGTCGGTGAGATTCGTGACATCGAGACTGCGGACATCGCGATTCGCGCGGCCATGACCGGTCACCTTGTTTTCAGCACACTGCACACGAATGACGCCGTAGGCGGCATCACGCGTTTGCTCGACATGGACGTGGAACCGTTTCTACTCGCCTCTGTGGTGAAATCGTTTATCGCGCAACGGCTCGTGCGCACGATTTGCCCGGATTGCGTCGAAGTGGTCGCTTATCCCCACGATTACCTCGCAGAGATTGGTTTTCCGGTGAAAGAACTCGGCACCAGCTTCCGGCGCGGCGCCGGTTGCGATCAATGCCGCCAGACCGGTTATCAGGGTCGCGCAGCGATTTACGAGATTTGCGTCATCACGGAGCCGCTGCGAAAGCTCATCATGCGACGGCGTGACGGCAGCGAGCTAAAGCAGTGCGCTATAGCCGAAGGCATGGAGACTTTGCGGCAGGACGGCTGGCGCCGCGTAGCCCAAGGTAGAACAACGATCGAAGAAGTGGTACGCGTCACGCAGACTGATGAAGTGATGGCTGAGACGACCGTAGAAGCCGAGCCGATGGTGGCGGTCGAAGCGGCCGAAATACACTAACGCCGACGAGCGCTCTTCATCTCATTCACCGCGCAATTCACGAATCTCGTTGGCGTAATCTTCGGAGTGAAAAATGGACGTGCCGGCTACGAGGACGTTCGCGCCGTTTTCCACTGAGATTCGGGCGGTTTCCGGATTAATGCCGCCATCAACTTCGATATCGATCTTGTGGCCCCTCGACCGGTTCCATGCTGCTGCGCGCCTGACTTTTTCCATTTGATCATCGCGGAACGCTTGTCCGCCAAACCCAGGATGGACAGTCATGACGAGCAGGATATCGAACTTACCGAGGAACAGTTCGATCGTCTCGAATGGGGTTTCGGGATTTAGCGTAAGGCCCGCGCGACAACCGGTGTCCCGAATGAGCTGCAATGTTTTCACCACATCGTGTTTGGCTTCCGGCTCCACGTGAACGGTAATTGAGTTTGCGCCGGCTTTAACGAATCGCGGCACATAATGATCGGCCTGCTCGATCATGAGATGCACATCCAGCGGCAGATTTGTTTCTTTGCGCACGAATCGGACAACATCGGGTCCGAAGGAAATGTTATCGACGAAATGGCCGTCCATGATGTCGCAATGAATCCAATCGGCGCCTGCGGCCTCGACACGGTGGATCTCCTCAGCGAGCCGCGAAAAATCTGCGGCCAGAATGGATGGAGCGACGATCACTTTTCGCATTAAGTGATGGAGTAATGGAGTAATTGAGTGATAGCAAGCGCCGTCCCAATACTCGAGCACTGCAATACTCTGTCATTCCAAGAGAAATGCGCTTGACGGCGGGCTGCCTCTTCTCATGTTACCCCGTTTTCAGCCGGCCGAATCGCGCCGCGTGAACGCGTTTCCTTCGAGCTGGAAAGTGCTGCTACTAAATAATTCATGTTCAACGGATTTTTTGGCTGGCTATCCAGCGACATCGGGATTGATCTTGGCACAGCGAACACTCTTGTTTACGTAAAAGATCAGGGGATCGTTTTACGTGAGCCATCGGTTGTAGCGGTGCAGGCCGGCACCAACCGCGTCCTCGCGGTGGGTGACGAAGCAAAGCGCATGCTCGGCCGCACGCCGGCGAACATTGTTGCGGTGCGTCCGTTGAAGGACGGGGTGATTGCCGATTTCGAGGTTACCGAGGCGATGTTGCGCCATTTCATCAGCAAGGTGCACAACCGTCGGGTGCGGGTCCGACCGCGGGTAGTTATCGCGGTGCCGTCCGGTATTACTGAAGTGGAAAAGCGTGCGGTGCGTGAATCAGCTACGCATGCCGGTGCGCGTGAAGTCTATTTAATCGAGGAACCGATGGCGGCAGCGATCGGTGTAGGACTGCCAGTGCAGGATCCCGCCGGCAATATGATTATCGATATTGGCGGCGGAACGACGGAGGTGGCGATCATTTCGCTTTCAGGAATCGTGTTTAGCCGGAGCGTGCGTGTTGCAGGTGATGAATTGGACGAAGCGATCGTCCAATACATGAAGCGCGCCTACAATTTGATGGTCGGTGAACGCACCGCCGAGGAAATCAAAATTAAAATCGGCTCGGCTTATCCGAGCGAGAAGGAAACGAGTGTCGAAGTTAAAGGGCGCGACCTGGTGGCGGGTCTGCCGAAAACGCTCATGATCACTTCTCAGGAAGTGCGCGAAGCATTACTCGAACCGATCTCGACGATTGTCGATTCGGTGCGCATCACCTTGGAACGTTGTCCACCGGAGCTTTCGGCGGACTTGGTTGATCGCGGCTTGGTGCTGGCGGGCGGTGGTGCGTTGTTGCGCGGCTTTGACAAGCTTTTGAGCGAGGAAACCGGGTTGCCTGTCCACGTAGCGGAAGATCCACTCAGCGCAGTGGCGGAGGGGACAGGCAAATGCCTCAATGAACTCAAGTTTTTGCGTCAGGTGGCCTCAGCCGATCGCCAGTGGCGGTAAACAAAGAGCGGCGGTTTTTCAACCGTCGTTGGTGCGCTTTGCCAGGCGCCGAACCTTGAAATGAGCCGCACCAACATCATTGCGCTGCTAATTTTCGGTGCCATCCTGGGATATTTTCTTAGCTTCGGTCCGGAAACGACGCAGAAGTTTAAGACTGGCATTTATCGGCTACTGGCGCCATTTTTGACCGGTGGCTCGGGAATCAAAAAGCAGATCACCTCGGTGCGCTCAGGCTTAAAGTCGCTTGACGAATTGGAGCACGAAAACGCTACGCTCCAGGTTGAGAATCGAGAACTGCGCGCCACCAATCAGGGCTTGCGCGATGTTGAGCACGAAGTGAATCGCCTGCGGCACGCCCTCAACTATCGTGAGCGTTCGGTGTTCAAATTAGTCGCAGCGGAAGTGATCGCGCGCGATTCATCGAGTTGGTGGCGAACACTCACAATCAATCGAGGGAAGAGAGACGCCGTTGACACCGACATGCCCGTGGTAACCGATGTAGGTCTGGTGGGAAAAACAACCACCGTTAGCGATGCAATCTCAGTCGTGTTGTTGATTTCGGATGAAAACTGCCGGGTCGCAGCGTCAGTGGAAGGCAGCCGCGAACAGGGCATTGTTGCCGGCGAGCGCGTAACCGGCGGACTCACGCCGCTTTTGGACCTGAATTTCTTATCGAAACAGGCTGACCTGAAACCGGGGCAGAAAGTTTATACTTCAGGCGTAGGCGGTGTTTTTCCATCGGGCTTGCTCATCGGAGCTGTAAAAACGTTTCGGGTGCGCGAACTGGACGGACAAGCGCAGCTCACACCGGTGGTCGATCTTTCTCATCTGGAGGATGTATTCGTGGTGACGGGGCGAAGATGATTTTTTTTGGTTGTCTCCTGGTACTGGTTCTGGTGGCGCAGATTGCCGAACTGTTGATTCCCGCGCTGCCGTGGCTCTACAATGCGCACGTTTACATCGTGCCGGTAATTGTTTTCTACGGTGCAATGGCATTGCCTTTTCCACTCATGCTGGCGTTGGCGTTCTTCGCCGGGGTTTTGCTCGATGCGCTTACCGTTCAAGTCATTGGAGGCAAGGTTGAAATCTCAGCCGGATCGTCCATACTGCTTTACGGTGTGCTGGCAGGAATAATGCATGGCCTGCGACCGCTCTTTGCCCGCGGCCGCTGGGAAGTGCATTGTATCCTGAGCGGCGTTTTCACCTCGCTAATAGTTCTGGCGCAATACCTCATGATTACTTTTCGGCGCGGCTCGCTTGTTTTCACTCCTGAAATTTGGTGGCAAATCGGCGGACCCGGCCTCATCGCGATGGCGATTGCGCCGATCTTCTTCTGGGGGTTGCAATGGCTCGGGCAGATTACGGCTTATTCGTACGGCCCGGCAAGGGGGCAGGTCGAATGAGTAAGCGCCGCCTGAGTTCCCGGCTCCGGATCCAATTTCTCGGGCTCTTCATGCTGTTGGGCATCGGTTCACTCGGTCTTCGACTTTGGTGGATACAAGTGGCACACGGCGCCGAATGGACCGCCCAGATTCGCGGCAGCTCTCAAGCCACTGTTCGCATTCCATCGGTGCGCGGCGAAATGAAAGATCGTAACGGCGTTACGCTTGTCCAAAACCGCGCCAGTTACGAGGTGGATTTTTATCTGCCGGAAATGGTCAAAGGCTACCGCGAACGAGTCGGTTCACCGCCCACCAGTGAATATCGGGCAATCATCAGCGGCATGCCAAAAGACATGAAAGAGCCGGACATCATCAAAATCGTGAATGATGAGATTGTCCCGCGCCTTAACGAGCTTGATCTGGCCCGCGATTACAATGCCGGCAAGCTGCAGCGACATTTTCGCAATGATACAGAGGTCCCATTTTCATACATCAAGGACATCGATTTTCCCACGATGGCGAAGTTTGCTGAGCACGATGTTGGATTGCCGGGTGTTGATCTCGCCATTAAACCAGTGCGCTCTTACGTTTACGGCGCACTCGGAGCCCATATTCTTGGTTACGTCGGTGCCCCCGATGACATCGACAAGGAAGAAGCGAAGAAATTCACCTTCTATCAGGCGGACGTGGAAGGAAAGTCGAACATCGAGAAATCGATGGACGAATATTTGCGCGGGAAACCCGGCGTGCGGTACCTGCGGCGTAATGCCAAGGGCACCATCGACGGGATCTTGCGTGAAGATCCGCCGCAGCAGGGCGCGAATGTTTATTTGACGATCGATGCCCGGATACAGGCGATTACAGAAGAAGCATTGCGATCGGTCGGACGCGGCGCGGCGGTGGTAGTCGATCCGAACAATGGCGAAATCCTGGCAATGGCTTCCGTGCCTTCCTTCGATCCAAATACTTTTATTCCCAGTATTAGGGCCAAAGATTGGGCGGCGCTCCAGAAGGACGAAGCCAATCCCCTGATCAATCGCGCTGTGAGCGGGTTCCCACCTGGATCGACATTTAAGCTAATCACCTCGCTCGCAGGACTGCGTCGTGGCCTGGCGAAGCAGAAATTCACCTGCAGCGGCGGCGTTCAGTACGGCGATCATTATTTCCAATGCTGGGCGGCTGAGAAACATTACACACATGGCACACTTGCATTACCTGACGCGATCAAAGTATCGTGTAACGCCTTCTTCTATCAGTATGGCAACGCCGCGGGCATCGATTCAATCGACCGGGTAGGAGAGTTGCTTGGCTTGGGGAAGCCATCTGGACTGAATTTAACCGGGGAACAGCCCGGAGTTCTGCCAGGGCCGGACTGGCTGCGGATTTACTATCCTCAGGAACGATGGTCACAAGCCTACACGGCAAATGTTTCTATCGGTCAGGGCTACGATTTGTGCACGCCTTTGCAGATGGCCATGGCCTATTCGGCCATCGCTAATCGTGGCATTTCTTATTACCCGCGCCTGGTGAAAAAAGTATTGAATCAGGACGGCACGCCAGCCTTGGACGAAGATGGAAAAATCGCAGTGCCCGATCAGCCCAAAGTGCATGCCGATTTTCGCACTGAGGTTTCGCCTGCGGACATCGAATTGGAACGGCGCGGATTTTGGAATGTGGTTAACGCAGACGGCGGAACAGGCGGACGGGCGCGCCTCGGCAATGTGCAGGTCGCGGGAAAAACCGGCACGGCTCAGGCGAAATACAAGGGCAGAGAAGACACGATTTCCTGGTTTATTTGCTGGGCCCCCTTCGACAACCCGAAATATACGGTCGCCGTGATGGTGCAGGGCGGGGAGCACGGCGGTAGCGTCGCGTGCCCAATCGCCGCGCGGATCATGGAGCGCTCGCTGGCGATGGACGAGGGGAAGTTTGAAACCCAAGTCGCGTGGCTTCCTCCCGCACGAAAGGCTAATCCTTTTCAAATGATCAAGGAAGTGAGTTTTCGCGATTCAGGAATAAACGGTGGGAACGATGACGAAGAGAACGCCAACGCCTCGCAAGGCGCAGATGTGCAAATGGCGGGCGCAGGCGGCGACCCCGACGTTGAACCCGAAGCAGACTCACAGGGCAGGGTAGCGCGCCGGGCTGCAGCTCCGGCAGCTCGCGCCGTCCCGGTTGCGGCGCCTCAGCCTCGACGCAACTTTTTTGAGCGCCTCTTTGGTATAAAGCGCCAGCCGGCACCGACGCCACCTCCTCCTCCCAGCCGCAAGCGCACAACTACAAGATGAATCTTCGGTCAGAATCGCTACTGCAGTTCGCGTCGGCAGCTTGGCTGATGACCGGGCAACCCCTCCATTTTTATGATAGACAAGGTAAGAAAGATTTTGGGTCTTCCTTCACGCAAGACCGGCAACAAGCTCATATTGAGCGTGGAGAAACTCGAGACCCGTGTGGCTTTGCTCGAGGGTGGCCGGCTCGAGGAATACAGCGTCGAGCGTAAGAGTTCGCGAAACATCGTAGGCAGCGTTTACAAGGGTAAAGTCAAAAACATTGAGATGGGTTTGAAGGCGATGTTTGTTGACATCGGCTTCGAGAAAAACGCCTTCCTTCATTTCTGGGACGCGATCCCCGCGGCACTTGACAGCGGTGTCGAAGAAATCGACAGACGGTCCAACAAGCGCCCTCGAAAGCGGATCACGGTTAAGGATATCCCGAGCATTTATCCGGTTGGCTCGGACGTGATTGTGCAGGTTACCAAAGGCCCAATCGGCACGAAGGGGCCGCGCGTCACGACGAATCTCAGTTTCGCCGGCCGCTATTTGGTTCTAATGCCGTTCGGCGATCGCAGCGGTATCTCGCGAAAAATTGAAGAGCCCAAAGAACGCGAACGGCTACGCAAGATTTTGCGCCAATTGGATATTCCCGACGGAGTCGGCGTGATCATCCGCACCGTTGGAGAAGGTCAGCGCGCCAGGTATTTCGTGCGCGATCTGCGAGTCCTTCTCGATCAGTGGACCAAAGTCGAGCAAGCCATTCGGGACAATCCGGCGCCGCGTCGGCTATTTGAGGAACCGGACTTGGTGGAACGCACCGTACGCGATTTTCTCACCGAAGAGATCAACGAAATCGTCTGCGACGAGCGCGCGTCAACAGATCGGATGATCGACATGGTGGGCCAAATCTCCCGGCGCGCACGGAACCGGGTTCGCAACTATGATGGCGCGACGCCGATTTTTGAGACGTACGGCGTGCAGAAACAGATCGATGACGCATTTCATCGTCAAGTCTGGCTCAAGTGCGGTGGCTACATTGTGATCGACGAGACTGAGGCGCTGGTGGCTATTGACGTGAACACCGGTCGGAACAAGGGGGGGCGCGATGTTGAGAAGACGATTTTGCAAACCAACTTGGAAGCGGCGGACGAGATCGCGCGCCAGCTGCGGTTACGGAACATCGGCGGATTGATCATTGCCGATTTCATCGATATGAAGAGCCGCAGGGATCAGCAAGCCGTTTACAATTTGATGAAGGAACGCCTCAGGCGTGATAAGGCCCGAACGCATGTGCTTCCCATTTCGCAGCTTGGACTCATGGAGATGACCCGGCAACGGGCACAGGAGAGCCTTAGCGACACGATTTATGAAAATTGTCCCTACTGTGGCGGGCGCGGCGTTGTGAAGACGACAATGACCACGAGCGTGGAATTGCATAGGACGCTCAACATTGTAATGCGCAAATACCAGGACTCCATTCATGACATTCGAGTGATCCTTAACCCTGATGTTTTGAAGCGACTAAAAGAGGAAGACGAAGAACTGCTGGTGGAACTCGAGCGCCGTTACGCGGGTCGCCTGATGTTTCGGGGCGACCCCACGTTTCATCACGAGAAGTTTGTCATTACAGACGCGAACACCGGAGTGGAACTGAGCCCTTGAGCCGAACGGCAGCAGTTAAAAAAGCTTGCAATTTCGGGCGCCGCGCCTCACACTCATGGCATCGAAACGTGGCGCGGAAGTCGCTTACCGACTGGGCTGTGTGACGTTTGGACGGGACTTAACCAAAAGGAGAAATAAGTGAAAAAGCTGCTGTTGTGCTTGTTAGGGGTGTGTCTAATCGCCTCGGCCGCTTTCGCCGGCGTGGGCTATTCAGGGAAGGAGATGAAGCAGGTTGCTCCACCGCCTTGCCCGGAATGGTACGCGGATAGAGAGTTTAACGTCAGCCTTTGGGGCACTTACATTTTCACGGGAACCAACTGGGGAGATGATCGCTACATCGAGGCCGACCACGCCTGGGGCGGTGGCGCAGATATCAAATACTTCTTCATGCGTTACTTCGGGATCGGAATCGAAGGCTGGGCGGCGAGTGCCAGGCAAGCGCGCCAAAGTACCTTCATTGATTTCAGCGACGATATTTTTGAAAGCCGTACCGGCCGAGTGGACAACACGATCGGAGCTGTGTTGGGGACTTTGACGCTGCGTTATCCTATTCCTTGCACCCGTTTTGCTCCATACATTTTCGGAGGCGGCGGGGCGATCTTTGGTGGTGGCCAGCGTCCAAAAAACGTGCGCGTTGTTGAACAGGAGGAAGGTTTCGACATCATCGAGACACAAGGTTTTACAGGAAGCCAAACCGAAGCACTTGGCCAGGTCGGCGGCGGCATGGAAATTCGGCTAACGCCGCACATCGGCTGGGTCAGCGATTTCAGCTGGAATTTCGTCGATGGGCCGAACAACAACTTCGGCATGGTCCGTACCGGCGTGAATTTCGCCTTCTAAAGGATCCACGCTAAGATTTTGTAAAGTGGCGTCCGGGACACCGGACGCCGCTTTTTTTGTGTGGGCGCGATTGCCGTTTGCGCACACTGGATGCGGCACGAAATTATCGCGATGTCGTTCGTCGAGACCTTGGATAACATGACTCTGAGGAAATCGGAGCTGGTGCAGCGCTTCGGGCAATTAATCGCCCCAAAATCCGATCAAGAGCTTGAAGCGATGGCGCGCACGTCTCGCGCGCTCACCCTGCAAAATTTTGGCCGCACGATGCGCTTGTTCGCGCCGCTATATCTTTCAAACGAGTGCATCAACAATTGCCAGTATTGCGGTTTCTCGCGCGATAATCCCATCCTGCGTGTCACACTCGATGTCGATGAGGTCGTTACCGAAGCGCAGCATTTGGCGCGGCAAGGATTTCGCCAAATCCTGCTCGTTGCGGGCGAGCATCCCAAATTTGTGAGTGGCGATTATCTCGGCGAATGCGCGCGGGTGCTTGCGCCCGATTTTTCGTCGATCTCGATCGAGGTCGGCCCGATGGACACTGAGGATTACGTGTCGATTGTCGAGGCCGGCGCCGAAGGCCTCGTCGTTTATCAGGAAACTTACAATCGCGGTGTATATGCGGAAATGCATACCGCCGGGCCGAAACGCGATTTCAATTATCGGCTCGATTGCGCTGAACGCGGATACGCAGCCGGTTTTCGCAGGCTTGGCATCGGTGCTTTGATTGGTTTGTCGCGATGGCAGGATGAAGCGATCGCGCTGGCCGCGCATTTGGAACATCTCTTCAAACATTGTTGGCAGGCGCAAATCACCGTGAGCGTCCCCCGGTTACGTCCGGCTGCTGGCGGGTTTCGTCCGCTCTTCTCGATGAGCGACCGCGAACTTGTGCAACTCGTGTGCGCATTGCGGATCACGTTCCCACAGGTTGGGATCGTGCTTAGCACGCGCGAGCGCGCACGGCTGCGCGACGCACTTGCCTCGATCGGAGTAACGATGATGAGCGCCGGCAGCCACACCGAGCCGGGAGGCTACACCCGGCAAGGCCGCGAACATCTGCATCGCACAGTCCGTGGCCGCATCGTCGCTCCGGAATATCAGGACGGCGAGGACCAGCTTGCGACCGGCCAATTCGAGATCAGCGACGAACGTTCGCCAGCCGAAATCGCCGCAGTCCTTCGGCATCGCGGGCTTGAACCGGTTTGGAAGGATTGGGACCAGGCGTTGTGCGGAGCATGACAATTTCATCTGTAGCGGCGGTCTATGACCGCCGGATTCTGCAGAAATGAAAATTTCACTCAACGGCGAAAGAGTGGATGCGCGTGACGCCAAAACGATCGCAGAGCTCATCGAGCGCTACGAACTGCCGCCACAAACCATTTTGGTCGAGCACAACGGTCACGCTGTGAATAGACACCAATGGGCAGAGCGCTCCCTCGCCGAAGGCGACCGCATTGAATTCATTCGCGTCGTCGCTGGTGGATGAAATATTGTTAGACGAAAATTTTCGTCTACTGCTATGGCAGAACTACTCCGAGGCAGGCTCCAGTCCGGCAAAGGCAATGCGTCTCATTGGCTGCGACTGTTCAATGCCGCGTACAGTCGCAAGCTGGAGATGCCGGTCTATCCGGGTTCGCTTAACCTCGCGCTGGAGCACACATTTGATTGGTTCGCTTCCCGCTACCAACCCCACATTATCTGGTTCGGTCGCGAAGAGTACGGGGGCGAGCGCGATGTTCTACTCCTGCCATGCCAGCTGGTGGACTTTGAGCGACGTCAGGCTTTTCTATGGACGCCCACCACGGCGGCTCGAAACCGACCCGATCCATGGGTTATTGAACTTGTTTGCGATATTGAGCTTCGGGAGACTTACCGCTTGCAGGACGGGGACCTCCTCGCCGTTGAGCTCCCTGTGCAACATTGCCTTGGGCAACGTAAAGCGTTCTACCCGACAACGCCGTGAAAGTATAACCAAATCCTCCGGGCGGACTCGGCTTAACCAGACAATCCAGCCAACGGCTACCGCGCCATCCAGAAATAAGTTCAGCGTCTTTGCCACGAAGCCCCGCCGTGGCTTATCTCTTTCTCGTTAGGCCAGCGCTGCGCTTTTGACCACGACGCGCATTCCGTCGGTTTGGATGACCGTGATCGGCGTTTGCGGGGAGATGAATTCGCCTTCAGTCACCACGTCGACGACGTGATCGGCGAAACGCGCTTTGCCGCTGGGTCGCAACACGGTGATCGCGGTGCCTTGCATTCCGGGTGCGAGCGGGAGTGCGGTGGCGAATTGTCGCGGCGCGCCGACAAGGGATGGGCCAGGTGGATTTGAATCGATCAAGGCAAATCGGCGGTAAAAACTAGTCCGGGGCAGATAACGCGCGAGTAGCGCGATGACGATGAATGCGCCCACGAGTGCGATGAACATGTTGAGCAGTGGGATCGCGAGCATTTTGCCGGTCGGTAGAAACGGTTGCTGCGGGTAACGGTCGATCATTGTCCAGAGGAGCGAGGCGATCATGAGAAAAACCCCAAGCACTCCGAAAACAATCGTGCTGTGCGCGAAGAAAAGTATCTCAATCAACACCAGAACGATTCCGAGAATGAAAAGCGCGACGACTTCCCAGCCGGCGAGCCCGGCTAGGTAATGGCCCAGGAAAAAGAGCGCGAAACAAATCGCAGAGATCACTCCCGGCCACGTTGCGCCGGGAATCTTAAATTCCAAATACGCGCCGAGAATTCCGCCAAGCAGAAGCAACGGCGCAAGCGCCGTTATCCCAAACGCGATCTGCTCGAAACCAGTGGGCTCGATCCTGGCGATGTTGCCCTTGAGACCGGCTTTTTTGGCCACATCGGCAATGGAATCGACAATGGCTTCTGCCAGTAACGGTTTGCCATTGATCTTTTCGGTCGCTTCCTGCGCATTGAGGGTGAGGACTGCGCCTTTCGGATGGACGACGCGGTCGCCGATTTTTACTTCCTTATCTTTATTCATGAACGCCTCGGCGAGGTCGGGATTGTGACCGTTCTTGCTGGCGGAACCACGAATGAGCGCAGACCAATACGAAATCGTCTTTTCCCTCGCCGTAGCGGGAAGATCTTCGCCCGTGGCAAGGATCGGAGCAGCCGCACCAATTGCGCTCACCGGCGCCATGTAAATGTGTTGCGTGGCGATGGCAATGATTGCGCCTGCTGACCCGGCGTTTGTGTTGATGAACATGTAGGTGGGGATTTTGATTTGATTGAGCGCATTTACGATCTCCGTCGCTGTGTCGAGTCGGCCGCCATAGGTGTTCATGTCGAAAATGATCGCGGACGCGTCATTGCTCTCCGCTGTTTTCGCTGCGCGCCGCAGGAACGCGAGGAGCGAAGGTGCGACCTCGCCGTGCAACGGCACCGCGACGACGTCGCCTTTATGAATAGCCTCCCCTGCGCGAGCCGGCGTAGCGACACCAAGGACACATGCAACGCAAATGCTGATCGCGAACATCTTCATGTTTCAAATTGATCCGGCGTGGATAAGCTTGCCAGTTTTCCTGTGGCAATTCCATCAGAAACGATCGAGCAAATCGCCGCCGCGAACGATATCGTCGAAGTCATTGGTTCGTATTTCTCGCTGAAACGCGCGGGAGCGAATTTCAAGGCGCTCTGTCCATTTCACCAGGAGAAAACGCCATCGTTCATCGTGAGCCCGAGCCGGCAGACCTTCCATTGTTTCGGCTGTGGCGCGGGCGGTAGCGTGTTCCGGTTTGTCATGGAATATGAGCACGTCGATTTTCCATCAGCGGCGCGCAAGCTCGCAACGCGCGTCGGCATCACGACAGTCGAAAAGCGTGGCGCCGCAGACGAAGATCGACAATACGAGACACGCCGGAAGTTGCTAAAATTACATGCCGAAGCCGCGCAGTGGTTTCATGAAAACTTGATCAAAAGGGAAATTGGTGAATCAGCGCGGAGATACTTGAAACGCCGCGGAATCACTGCGGACATCGCAAGACATTGGCAGCTTGGGTACGCGCCAGATGAATGGGATGCGTTTGGGAGTTGGGCGAGAGCGCAAAGCTACGACGCACGCGAACTCGTCGTGAGCGGCCTTGTCAAAACAAAGGACGAAAGCGACTCGCCCCAAAATCAAACATCGAACGCCAAACCTCAGGCTTCGTACGATCGTTTTCGCGACCGGATCATGTTTCCCATCTGCAACGATGTCGGAGAAGTGATCGGCTTCAGCGGCCGCCTCCTGAAAGACGAGGAAGGCGTGGCGAAATACTTGAACTCACCTGAGACGCCGCTTTTCCGAAAGGGCAACGTCCTTTTTGGATTGCACAAATCCAAGCGGGCCTTGATCGAGGCAAACTGCGCGATCGTGTGCGAAGGCCAGCTTGATTTAATCAGCTTGTTCCAGGCGGGAATCATGAATGTCGTCGCGCCACAGGGCACTGCCTTCACAGAAAGTCAGGCGAGGATTCTTAAACGTTTTGTTGATGAAGTTATTTTGTGCTTTGATTCGGACGCGGCCGGGGCAAAAGCCGCCGAGCGTTCGCTCGATGCGCTGCTGGAAAACGATTTCATCGTCCGAGTCGTCGAGCTGCCACAGGGCGAAGACCCGGATTCCCTCGTTCGCCGTGAGGGAAAGGAGCAATTCGAAAAACGCGTGGCAAAGGCGCGCGATTTCTTTGATTACTGGATCGACCAAGAGATCGCGAGCACTGACTTGAACTCTATGGGCGCAAAGATTCAAGCGGCGCGAAAGTTGGCCGGGACGGTTTCGCGCGTGCACGATCCAGTGTTGCGCGGAGAGGTGATCAACAAGACATCGGCACGGCTCGGCGTTGCCCCGGCGGATTTCAAATCACTTCTGGCAAAACACTCCCGTGCGTCCAGTTCCTCCGTAAGTTCGGACTCACCGGAGACTCATGTCAGTCCGAGCCCACGCCATGATATCGCCATACTATGCCTCCTGGCGCTGCGCGATGAACCCGCGCGCAATTTTCTTCGCGCGCAAAAGTGGCGGGAGATTCTCGACCAAGTGCCGGATGCGAACATTCTGGTTCGGATTTTGGAGAGCGAGCTGCAACCGGATGACGCCGCCTCGCTCAACGCTTTCATGGCCACACTTTCTCCAGAGGAGGAACGGCTGGTTTCATCGTGGCTGATGCAAAAGATGCCCTCAGCGACAGAAACAGTAGTCGAGAAATGGTGGGAGGGAATTAGCCAGGGCGTCGTGCGTCGCCGTCTCGAGACAGCAAAAAACCGGATCAAACTTCCGGGACTCAGCCCAGGTGAGGTCGTAAATTTGCAAAAACAAATTCTTGACCTGCAGGAACAGCTCCACGACTTTTCCCGGCCCATCGGCGGGGCCGACACCAAGTCGTGAACTGCCGTGCGGCAGGCCGAAGGCCTTAGTCAAAATCTTAACCGAACAAACTTGGCCAGGCATTCGAAACGAAGGGTGGGCAGCCGGCAGTCGTCGGCGCGACGGCTTAAACGTAGCCAT
>Ga0126375_10000101_pt1 | contig 17811 bp, 16 predicted proteins | sample PanSoiMetPlot_14_FD_109577 | JGI IMG/M metagenome (GOLD analysis project Ga0126375, IMG submission 109577) | Tropical forest soil microbial communities from Panama - MetaG Plot_14 | ecosystem: Environmental > Terrestrial > Soil > Tropical forest | place: Panama | collected 2016-02-17 | reverse complement strand
CATTCCCCCGCTCAAACTCTCCGGCATTTTTTCTTCCTGCCCTTCCATCTCCATCACCTCGAGCATTTGCGCGACTTTCGAGCTCAAAACCTTCGGATCGCGTTCGCCGGCTTCGCGCAACGGAAACGCAATATTTTCCGCCACGGTCATCGAATCAAAAAGCGCGCCGCTTTGGAAAAGTATGCCGACTTTTTCGCGGATCGCGCCGAGCTGGCGTTCGTTCATTCCGATGATGTTTTGACTCTGGATCCAAATTTCGCCGGAGTCCGGCTCCATCAAGCCAATCAAATGTTTTAACAAGACGGTTTTGCCGCCGCCGCTGCGTCCGATGAGGACAAGCGTTTCACCAGTGCGAACCTCAAGATCGACGCCGCGCAAAATTTCTTGTTGTCCGATCTTCTTCTTCAACGAATGCACCGTGATCATCGGTGACGAATTGTCGGGAACCAAGTGCGGTTCCGTGGACGGCTTTGGAAGTGGTGGCGCTTCAATCATCGCAACGCTCAAACTTTCAACCCCGAACGCCTGCGGGGTCAACTGCCAGCCTGAAGCTTCAGTAGTTGGCAAAAATCGCGTATTACTTAGAACATTTTCCGCACTGCTTACCAGGATCGATAGCCTACCCTCATGGCGTTGGGCGAGGCGCAGGCGTCGGACGAGATCTCGGGGGCGGAGTGGGTCTCGGCGTGGGAGGAGGAGGTTCGGGCGACTGTGCGCAGTATCTTCCGCCCGTGTTCGAATAGCTGCCGTTGTATCCGGCCCACACGATCATTTCGCTGTCTGTCAAAGTCGCTGTGTGATAGGCGCGAGCCGAGGGCGCGTTGGTAGCGCTGGTAGCTATCCAACTATCCGCGGCCAGATTGTATCTTCCTCCGATATTGAAATACGTGGAATTGTCAGTCCCACCCCAAATGATCATCTCATTCCCAGCCAGAACTGCCGTGTGAGCATATCGCTCAACGGGAGCGTTGATCGCGGTCGTAGCTGTCCAGCTGTTAGTACTCGGATCGTATCTTCCGCCGGTATTCAAAGAGCTATTGCCATCGTTTCCACCCCAGATCGTCATTTCAATTCCGTCCCAAACTGCGGTGTGAAAATATCGCGGGGCCGGTGCGTTGGTAAGCGTGGTCGCGGCCCAACTGTCGCTGCCGGGGTTGTATCTACTACCGGTGTTCAACCATTGGAATTTAGTGAATCCGCCCCAGACGATCATTTCGCTGCCCGTCCAGACTGCCGTGTGCTCAAATCGGCCAGTCGGCGCATTGGTCGTGTTGGTACCTGCCCAAACGTCGGTGCTGGGATTGTATCTCCCGCCAGTGCTCAAAAAGAAGAAGCCGTTGTCTCCGCCCCAGATAATCATTTCGCTTCCGGTCCAAACGGCGGTGTGAGAGGACCGCGCGTCCGGCGCGTTGACGGTGTTGGTGGCGCTCCAACTGTCGTTGCCGGGATTGTATCTCCCACCGGTGTTCAAACGATTAACGTTACCTCCGCCCCATACGATCATTTCGCTGCCAGTCCAGACTGCGGAGTGCCCGCTTCGGCCAGTGGGCGCATCGGCGGTGTTAGTCGCTGCCCAGCTATCTGTGCTTGGATTGTATTTGCCGCCAGTGTTCCAATAATTGGTGCCATCGTATCCGCCCCATACGATCATTTCACTGCCGGTCCAGACTGCTGTGTGACTGGCTCGGGCCGAGGGCGCGTTCGTCATAGTAATGCCCGTCCACGTATCGTCCGTGCACAAACCTCCGAAAATTCGCGGAAGCGTATAGGCCGCGTTGCCTGACGTGATTGCCATCGAGATACTCCGCAGCGCTTTGCTCCGAACAGACTCAAGGCGCTCCGTTTTGCGTTGCGTCGACAATTCGCCGGCCACCCGCCCTGCTAACACCGGTCTAGCCAGACACTCCGCAATCACAAAGGGATCGTTCCCCAGCGCGCCAAAGAGTTCGCGCAACACTTCGGGCTGTTTCGTGTGCTGCGCCATGCGATCCATTTCTGCTTGCAACTGCGCAGCAGTAAGTGGCCGCTGCCAGCGATCATCCAGTGCCTGTGCCTCGCACAGATAATCTTCGACTTTTTTTTCCAACTGCGCCTGAGACATCACCCAATCGAGCGATGGCTTGGGGTCAGGCCTCTCCTTGGGCCAGATGCGATGCCGCCAATAGACTTCTTCAATTGCTTGCTGATAAGCGACGCGCTCTCGGAACGTCAGCGTTTTTTGGGAAACCTTCGCCCGCACTTCGGAACGGAAGACGGGTAGCAACGTGCCGCTGGTTATCGAACATGCGGTTCCACAAAGAAGGGGAGTGATCAATGCACGCGGACTCAGGAAACCAGATCGACGGGTGCAACTTTTCTGCATGCGATGTCGCGAATTCGAGCCGCCATCGTAACCGGCACGCTGAATAAGTGTCAACGTTTTTCACTCTTCATCGGATTTTCCATAACAGCTGAACACAAACGCGAATGGAAACAGACCAGAGATGTTTTCACTTTTTCGCGTTGTGAGAAGAATCATGATGTTAAGCGCGCTGCATTTACTGATGGCCCGCGGGGAAAATGATGTTCAACCCCATCGTGAGGAAAAAATTTATAATCAAGACCGCAAGCGACGCGTTCACGACCGCTTCAGTGGTCGCCCGTCCGACGCCCACCGCGCCCTCGCGTGCAGTGAGACCTTTGTGGCAACTGATGAAGACAATCAATAGGGCGAAAACAAATGCCTTGGTCATGCCCATTATGATGTCCCTGGGACGAGTCCAGCGGACCATATTTGCGACATAATACGGGCCGTTCACATCAAGCAGATATACCGCGACCAGGTATCCGGCCACGATGCCGAAAGCGATACACTCCGCGACCAATAACGGCATCGACACAATCATCGCCAGTGTTCGCGGCACGACCAAATAATCAATTGGATAAACTGCCAGTGCGCGGAGCGCATCGATCTGCTCAGTGACCTTCATCGTGCCGATCTCGGCCGACATCGCCGCACCAACGCGACCGGCGACCATCAATGCTGTCAAAACGGGCGCCAATTCGCGGCACAGCGACACGGAAACGACGGCGCCCACAGCTGAGCCCATTCCGAGTTTGTTGAATTGAAAGAATGCCTGGGCTGAAAAGACCGCGCCGGTAAATCCTCCGGTGATAATGACCAACACCTGAGAAAGCAAACCGATCTCGACGATTTGATTGAGGAACAATTTCCACCGAAGTCGATGCGTGAAAATGGAACGAAACGTGTCGCCAGCGAGCAGGACAAGTTCGCCTAAATATTGAAAAAACGAGAGCAGCGGCGTGCCCAGAGCGCTAAAGAAGCGGACCATTGTCGGAGAAGTGATCAGTGATCGGCAAACCGCGAACGGTTAGTGAGCATGTCCGCAATCTGTTGTTCTGATTTCTGGTCACTGATCACCGATCACTGATCCCTACATGCTGAGCCGTTCCGTCTTCGTTCTCGACTGAAGCTCTGGCGGGATGGTGCCGATAAAAAGCGGTTCAAGGGCGAGCTTGAGGAAAATTGCGCGAATTTCGCGGATGCTCAACGTCGGTTCGTCGAACTCGAGGTAAACGATATCGTGATTTGTATCTACCTTGTAACGCAGGCCGGTGATCTCCACGAGCTGCCGATCCAGCTCCAGGATTTTGCCCATTTCGCGCAGACCACGCGCATAAATTTCAATTTCGAACATGATGCGCCGGATTTTAACGACTCTGCAGTGGCGATGCAATTATTCTCCACGAGAAACTGATTGCCAAGCTTCGTTCCCGCGAGGTTACAATTGCGCCTAGCGCAAAGCTGCGTAAAAGATGGCCGTTGAACGGATGAGACGCGCTGCTCAATATCTACTCGCCACAAATCTGGCGCTCGGCGTACTGTTCTTCGCCGGTTGCGAAACTGTTCCACAAGGGATTCAGCAGGCGCGAATCGAGATGGCGCAACAGATCGCCGCCGAACCGACGACCGGGGATTATTATATCGGGCGGCGTTACTACAAACCCGATTACAAGTTCTGGGGTTACATCCGTCGCCCGGGTCAGCCATGGAGCACGGCAGAATTGGTGATGCTGAACGAGAAACAAAAACTCGCGCCGGACCGTGAACGCGTCGATATCGGAAGCGATAACAATTACGAATACAAGCTCTATGGTTACTTCAGCGGCGACAAAGTCTATGAGCCTGCCAGCAACGGAATTTATCCAGAGTTCGTTTTGAAAGGCTATGAACTCATTTCCGCAAACCCGCCGCCGATCTTCAGAAGCCAAATGTCCGGTCACTCGAGTCCAACCGATCTGCGATACGTTGTGGAAAAACCGGAATGATGCGAATGACGAATTTCGAATGTCGAATGACGAATTAAAAACGACGCACGAAACGCCGAATCCAAACGCGTGCTCACGTTCACCGGAGTATTTCGTCATTTGGAATTCGGATTTCCTTCGGCTTTGGTCATTCGTCATTCGTCATTTTAGATGACACAGGCTACTGGCGCTCGGGTGGAACGCGACCCTCTCGCGGAGGAGTTCCTGTTCTATCTCGCGAACGAGCGAAATGCTTCACCGCGTACGCTGAAGGCGTATCGCCGGGCGCTAACTGGTTTCCGCGCGGAAAACAAAACGTCCTGGAAAAAGTGTACAGGCGACGATTTCCGCGACTATCTTTTCGCGCTGATGAAACGAGCGCAGGCGCGCTCGTACGTGCGATTGCAATTCTCCGCGTTGCGCACGTTTTATCAGTTTCTCGCCGCTCGGAAACGTTTCCGGCGTAATCCTGTGCGGGAAGTGCAACTGCCAAAGATGGAGAAGAAGCTGCCGCTCGTGCTCACCCGCCAACAAGTGGAAGAACTCCTCACGGCGCCCACACGCGAACCGAAGAGCCGATCTGCGCCGTCGTGGATGCCCCTGCGCGATGTGGCAATCATGGAATTATTCTACAGCAGCGGCTTGCGACTAAGCGAGCTGGCTGCGCTCGATGTGGCCGATGTCGATCCTTACACGGAATCGGTGCGCGTGTTCGGCAAGGGCCGCAAGGAACGCGTGTGCCCCGTGGGCTTGCCTGCGCTGGAAGCGCTCCAAAAGTATCGCGCCGCGGCCAACGTCCACACAGGACCGCTCTTCATAAATAAAGCGAGAAAGCGAATGTCCGCGCGCTCAATCTGGCTGGTGTTGAAGCGATACGTGCGGCACACGTCCATCCCGATTTCAATCAGCCCACACAAATTGCGGCACAGTTTCGCGACGCACATGCTCGATCGCGGCGCTGACCTGCGCAGCGTGCAGGCGCTACTTGGCCACGCAAGTCTTTCCACAACGCAAATCTACACGCACGTCACCGTCGCACGCCTGAAAAAGGCCTACGCAGACGCGCATCCGCGGGCGTGATTGACAAGCGCGACTTAGCTCGGCGCCGGGGCAGGTGCGCTGCTCTGTGCTTGTGATTCGGGAACCTGGAACGACAGCTTTCCTTCGACAGCGATGACGTCCACGTGGTCGCCGGGTTTGACGTTGCCGCGGAGCAGTTCTTCCGCCAATGGATCTTCCAGAAAACGTTCGACCGCGCGGCGCATCGGACGCGCGCCATACTGTGGATCGTATCCCTTGTCGATTAGAAATTCCTTCGCGCTCTGCTTCAGCTCGATGTGGACTTCCTTGGCTTTGATCCGCGTGAGCACTTTATCGACTTCCAGATCAACGATGCGCAACAGCTCCGGCTTGCCGAGCGAATGAAACACGATTATCTCATCCAGCCGGTTCAGGAACTCGGGTTTAAAGACACGCTTGGTTTCATCGAGAATCTTATCGCGCATCGAATCGTAATCGTGTCCCTCACTGGGCGCGCCGAAGCCCATCACCGTCTGCTTCCTCAGCAAATCAGCGCCGACGTTCGAGGTCATAATGATGATCGTATTCCGGAAATCGATCTTCCGGCCTAACGAGTCGGTAATCTTGCCGTCTTCGAGGATTTGCAAAAGCAAATGCATGACATCGGGGTGTGCTTTCTCAACCTCGTCAAAAAGCACGACCGAATACGGCCGGCGCCGCACGGCTTCGGAGAGTTGTCCGCCTTCCTCGTAACCGACGTAGCCCGGCGGCGACCCGATCAAACGGGACGCGGTGAATTTTTCCATGTACTCCGACATGTCGATTTGGATCAATGCGTCGGGATCGCCGAACATGAACTCGGCGAGCGTGCGGGCGAGATACGTTTTGCCGACGCCGGTCGGACCGAGAAACACAAACGAACCGATCGGGCGTCTGGGATCTTTCAAATCCGCGCGGGAACGCCGCAATGCCTTGCTGATCGCTGTCACTGCTTCGTCCTGGCCGATGACGCGGTCTTTCAGCTCCGCCTCCATCCTGAGCAGTTTTTGCGTCTCCTGCTCTTCCATGCGTTGAAGTGGAACGCCCGTGACTTTCGAGATGATATGCATCATGTCGTCGCCAGTCACGATGACTTCCTTCTCTTCGCGTTCTTCGCGCCATTTGTTCAAAATCGTGTCGAGCTTTTCCTTGGTTTGCTTCTCCTTGTCGCGAAGCGAAGCGGCTTTTTCAAAATCCTGGGCCTTGATTGCTCCTTCTTTTTCAAGGCGGATCTCCTCGATTTCCTTCTCGATGTCCTTCACGTCAGGCGGCCGCGTCATTGAATTGATGCGAGCACGCGCTCCGGCCTCGTCCATGACATCGATTGCCTTATCGGGAAGAAAGCGCCCTGTGATGTAACGATCCGAAAATCTGACAGCGGTCTCCAGCGCTTCGTCGGTGAGCTTGGCTTTATGGTGCGCCTCGTACTTCGGGCGCAACCCTTTCAAGATTTGAATAGCTTCATCAACGGTCGGCGCATCGACCTTTATAGTCTGAAAACGACGTTCCAGCGCGGCATCTTTCTCGATGTACTTACGGTATTCGTTCATCGTGGTCGCGCCCACGCATTGCAATTCGCCGCGACTCAATGCCGGTTTGATTATGTTCGATGCGTCCATCGCCCCCTCGGCTGAACCTGCGCCAACGATCGTGTGCAGCTCGTCGATAAAAAGAATCACATTCTTGGAACGCCGGATTTCGTCCATGACGGCTTTGATGCGTTCTTCGAACTGGCCGCGGTATTTCGTTCCAGCGACCATCAACGCCAAATCAAGCGTGATCACGCGTTTGTCGCGCAACAGTTCAGGAACGTTGCCGTTTGCAATCTCCTGCGCGAGCCCCTCGGCGATGGCTGTTTTGCCCACGCCCGCTTCGCCGATCAACACCGGATTGTTCTTCGTGCGTCGGCAAAGCACTTGAATCACGCGCTCGATCTCGTTTCGCCGGCCAATCACCGGATCGAGTTCGCCCTTTCGCGCCAATTCAGTCAGGTCGCGACCGAATGCACGGAGTGCTGGTGTCTTGACATCTTTCTTCGCTGGCTCGCCCTCCTGGTCCGATTCGGACGGCGTGAAGTTCGGATCGAGCTCTCTTAGAATTTCGTTTCGCGTGCGTTCGATGTCGAGTTCGAGATTTTTCAGAACTCGGGCAGCGACGCCTTCGCCCTCGCGCAACAGGCCAAGTAAAATGTGTTCGGTCCCGACGTAGGAATGATTGAGCGCCTTGGCTTCCTTCCCCGCCAACGCGAGCACTTTTTTGACGCGAGGCGTGTATGGGACGTTGCCGACCATCTTCGTCTCCGGGCCGGAACCGACCTGTTTCTCCACTTCCATCCGCACAGTCTCAAGATCGAGTCCCATCTTTTGCAAGACGTTCACGGCCACGCCCTGACCAAGCTTTATCAGTCCGAGAAGCAAATGCTCGGTGCCGACGTAGTTGTGGTTAAATCGGTCGGCTTCCTTGCGAGCAAGCGCCAAAACCTGTTGAGCTCGCGGTGTGAAATTATTCATTACTCAATGGTGCGTTCGTCAAGCCATTGCCTGAGTCTCTCACCATCTTACTAATATCAGGTTTGGGGAAAATTTTCAAACGGTCGCGTATGATCTGTGCGCGCAAATAGTCGCGCTCTTCGGCGTTTAATTTTTGTTGCGAGTTTTTTTGCAAGTGCGCAGGCTGCGTTTCGATGAACAACTCATCGATTTGCAGGCGCTGATCTTCTGGGAATGCACCCAAGTCCATTCCGAGTTTGATAACCGAGAGCAAGTTAAGCGCTTCTTTGGAGGGCATGGCATGCGCGTAGGTCAGCACGCCATAAGCGCGACCAACCTGATCGCAAAGCGTGCTCGGCTTTCTTTGTAATAAAGTCTGCCGCGCGTCGTGCTCCTTGTCGATGATCGTCTCAATCACTTTGCTCAGACGATTGATGATCTCCTCCTCCTTTTCACCAAGCGTCGTCTGATTCGAAATCTGGAAGAGATTTCCCATCGCTTCGGTCCCTTCGCCGTAAAGGCCGCGGACTGCGAGACCAATTTTGCTGACTGCTTGAATGACTTGATTGATCAGCTCGCTGAGGACGAGCCCAGGCAAGTGCAGCATCGCCGAGGCGCGCATCCCGGTGCCGACGTTCGTAGGGCAAGCGGTCAAATATCCCAGCCGCGGATCAAAAGCGAAGTCTAGTTTGCTCTCCAGCGCGGTGTCAATTTTGTCCACCAGCTTGAACGCCTGTTTCAACTGCAGTCCGGAACGAATCGATTGCATCCGCAGATGATCTTCTTCGTTGATCATGATGCTGAGCGTTTGCCGTCGATTCACTACCACCGCGCTGCCCGCGCCCTTGGCGGCATGCTCGCGGCTGATCAGGTGACGCTCCACCAGCACCTGCTTGTCCAATGCCGCAAGGTCCTGCAAACCTTCTGAAAACGCGTCCTGCATTTCCGGAAGCGCTTCCACTTGCGATCGGATCTGTTCGAGGATTGACGTGCGTTCCGCTTTTTTCGCCCAACCCGGAAAGGCACGATCACGCAAATTCCGCGCGAAGCGCACTCGACTGCTGATTACAACCTGGTGGTGCGGACCTTCGCCGCGCAGCCATTCTCCAGCAGTGGACAGCATGCTTGAAAATTTCACGGTGAATTGGAAAGCTCGCTTTCGAGTCGTTTAATTTGATCGCGTAACGAGGCAGCTGTCTCGTAATTCTCGTCTGCCACGGCTTTCTGCAGATTTTCGGTCAGCGCGCGCATCTGCTGATTCAGCGCCATGGTGCGCTGCGCGCGCTCCGGCAATTTTCCAACGTGTTGAGTGCCCTTGTGCATTGCTTTTAGCAACGAGCCCAAACCCTCGGCGAAAGTCACATAACATTGGCTGCAACCCAGGCGCCCCGTTTTTTTGAAGTCCGCCTGACTAAAACCACATACCGGGCATTTCTTAGCCGGCGCCCCTTTTTCAATTTCTTCGGCTGCTCCGATGCCCAACAGCAAATCTGCGAGCGCGAAGCTGGTGGGATCCTGGACACCTTTTTCCTTCGAGCAAGCTTCGCACAAATTCACCTTGTGCATCTTGCCCTCAAGAATCTGTGTCAGGAAGACCGTCGCGTCATTACACTTGCAAACGTCGCACAACATCTTTCTCAGTTAGACCGTGATGGTTTGCAAACATTCAACCCCGATTCCCTGACATGTTCCTCCTGGGAATCGGGCTTTGCTCAACCTTAATCGAAAATCAGGGTGCCGGTCTTGCGTGTCATCTCGCGGAAGCGCGCAATAATGCGCGAGGTGATTGGGCCGAGTTTTCCGTTTCCGATCAAGCGCCCATCGGCTTTGACCACTGGAACAATCTCGGCAGCAGTTCCGGTCAGGAAACATTCGTCGGCCACGAAAATATCGTGTCGGGTGAAATCCGCCTCTACGACGTTGATGTCGAATTCAGCACCGATATCAAACACGACTGATCGCGTGATGCCGCGTAACGCTCCGGCCGTGATCGGCGGCGTGAAGATCTGTCCGCGCTTGATGATGAAGACGTTATCGGCAGTGCATTCGGCGATATTTCCCGCGTCGTTCAACATCAGCGCTTCATCGGCGCCGGCCAGGTTCGCTTCGACCCGAGCCATGACGTTGTTCAAATAGTTTAACGATTTCACCGCCGGATTGAGCGATGCCGGATTGCTGCGGCGCGTCGCGACGGTGACGATGCTTAATCCTTTCCGATAAAAATCCTCGTGATAAAGGGCGATGGTCGCCGCGATGATGATCACGCTCGGATTTTTACACTGCTCCGGATTCAAACCCAGATTGCCAACCCCTCGTGTGACCAGCAGCCGGATGTAACCGTCACGCAAATGATTTTGCCGAATCGTCTCGAGCAACGCCTCGGTCATTTCCTGCCGCGTCATCGGAATCGTGAGACAAATCGAACGCGCTGAGTCCCAAAGCCGTTCCAAGTGTTCTTCGAGCCGAAAAACCCGGCCGTTGTAAAACCGTATGCCCTCGAAAATTCCGTCTCCGTACAGCAACCCATGATCGAAGACGGAAACTTTCGCGTCCGCTTCCGAATAGAACTTTCCGTCGATGTAAATCTTCGCTTCCCTGACGCCAGTGGTTGGGCGCGGCCGGCTTTCTATTGCAGGTTCGATCGCTTCCTCGGTTTCGCGCTTGTGAGTCTCTGGTTCATCCAACACCGTCGCATCAGTGGTTTTCATGTTAGCAACAAAACCTCAAATGTTTAGACGCGCAATTGAAACCGCAAAATCAACGGCGCAAACGGCGTCACTGCAAGACTCCATCCTTGATATGCAATTGCCGGTCGCCGCGAGTTGCCAGATGCGCGTCGTGCGTCACGACAAGAAGCGTCTTATCGCGGTTGCGTGCGAGATTTAACAGCAGATCCATAATCGCGTCGCCGGTTTTTGAATCGAGATTGCCAGTTGGCTCATCAGCGAAAATAATGTCTGGATTATTCGTCAAGGCACGCGCAATGGCGACGCGTTGCTGCTCTCCGCCCGAGAGTTCTGCGGGCAAATGATGCATGCGATCGGCGAGACCGACTGCCGCCAAACTCTCCTCGGCTTCACCTTTGATCATGCGACGGCGAATCATCGCTGGCAACAGCACATTTTCGAGTGCCGTAAGTTCCGGCAACAAAAAATAACCTTGAAACACAAAACCCATTTTTTCATTTCGCAGACGGGCCTCCGCCGAAGAACTGCCGCTATAAAGCTCGCGTCCTTCGAATTTCACCGTTCCTGATTCGGGACGTTCCAGCCCCGCCAAGGTGTAGAGCAGCGTCGTCTTCCCCGCGCCAGATGCACCGGAAAGAAAAACCGTTTCGTTGTGCGCAATGTCCATCGAGATCCCGCGCAGGACTTCAATCCGGCGCCCGCCCATTCGAAAGGACTTGTAAATGTCACGGGCAATCAGTTGGGGTTGCTGCACCAGCAACTATCTGCCGTTAATACTGCCAACGTGCAAGACCGCCATGCAAAAAGTCGCCGTTATTCCGCGGCGGCTCTTGTGAAAACTCAGCGCGTTCTTTCTCTATGCCATACCCAACGATTCCAGCGTTGGCCGATCAACTGCTGCCGTTTCATAAAGTCCGTGGTCACGCTGGTAATCGGTGAGTGCGTCGCGCGTAAGCGGTCCTAGCAGGCCGTCAACTTCACCTTGATAATAGCCCTGCTCTTGCAAAGCAGCCTGCACATTAGCGATCACCTGATCGGGGGGTAAATCGTTGTAGGCGTAGATCGGGCCGTCGTACGCGTAATACGCATTGGGAGCGTAGCCCCAAGCCGGATACCACCAGCCAGAGTTCCAGTAATACCATCCTCCGTATACAAAAACGATACGGTTGTAATGATTCGTCCACCAAACTCTGTCGTGCCACACAGGCGTGTAGGTCCGAAAGACTGTATAACTCGGACCGTGCCAGTATTGACTGCCCACGATTCGTCGGTTTTGCTGAAACGTGACGCCCGCGATCGTTGTCGGGTGTGTCCTGGTCTGGAGAGTAAAATGTTTGGCCTTATATGTTTTGGTGCTCGATCGAAATCCGGCGGCAGAGGTTGCGCTCCCTTTGGACTTCTTTGTCTTCTGCACACCATAATAAGCGCTTTGGTGCGTCGCGATCTGTTGTGATTGTCTCGCCTTGCCCTTCGTTCCCTGCGCTTCCGACCCCGTCGCAGTCATGTGCTGTGAGTCTTTCGTCTTCTGATAGCCGGATCTACCACTCTCTGGCCTCCCGCCGTTTGTCGCCATCTGCTGTGATGCCTTCGTCTTCACTTTTGTTTTGCTCTGTCCACTGCCCTGAGCAGTCGCATGCTGCGCTCTCATCCTTTTGTTCATTACCTCCCGCTCTGAGTTCCTGGAACGTCCACCAGCGGTAGTTACCTGCTGCGAGCCTTTTGCTTTCTTCTGATAATCCGCAGTATTGCCTACTCCTGCAGAATACGACCTAGCCGCTGGGCGGGCAGTTGCCTGCTGTGGCCCTTTTGTCTTCTGCGGTCCACCACGTTGGGCATCGGCGCGCTGAGTTGATTGGACTTGGTTTTTCTTCGGTCCCTGCTTCTTTGATTTGTTTTCATCTTGCGCACCGCCTGCGGCACAGGCCAGCGCAAGACTGCAAATAAAAACGAGAAATGTTCTCATACGCTTTTTCCTTTTTGAGTTGTTAGATGTCTCGTTCCCTCCGTTTATTCAACGTCAAAGCAAGACGTCTAGTTGCGTAATGTGACGCAAAACCCAAGTTACCGATACAAATCTAGCGCGGCGACATTTCTTCAGTACACGAAGAGCCGCCGTCAAAATTATCCTGCGGCGGCCCTTGTTGATTGGAGTCTCGTTATGCCATTCCCAGCGATTGAAGCGTTGGTTGATCGATCGCTTCTGTCTCGTAAAGGCCGTGATCGCGCTGGTAAGCTGCGAGTGCCCCGCGCGTTTCAGGCCCAACCAGACCGTCTATTTCGCCGTGATAATAACCTTGCTGTTGCAGCGTCGACTGCACATTAGCAATTACCTGATCGGGCGGCAGGTTATTGGAGGCATAGATCGGTCCATCGTAAGCATAATAGGCATTGGTAGAGTAGCCCCACGCAGGGAACCAGTACCCGGCGTTCCAGTAATATGGGGCCCCGAACACGAACACGATGTTGTTGTAATGGCTATGCCACCAACCCTGGTCGTGCCATTCTGGTGTGTAGTTCCGGAAAACCGTATAACTTTGGCCTTGCCAGTTTTGGCTTCCTTCGATGTGTTTGCCTTGCTGGAACGTCACCGGCGGGGCCTTTGCGGTGTTTGGTTGTTTAGGAAGATTGAAGTTTTTCGGCTGAACTGGCTTGCCCGTTGCCGCTGTCCTTCCAGCTGTCGTAGCAGCGCTCTCTCCCGGCTTGCCCGGTCCTGTTGGCTTCGCGACTTCCGCTGGCTTGCCGGTTGCCTTCGTTTTGCCTGCTTCTGCCGCTTCCGCTGGTTTACCAACCTCCGCTGCCTTGCCCCGCGGTTTCACCTTGCCTGCTTCCGTCGCCTTACCGACTTCTGCTGGCTTACCAACTTCCGCTGGCTTCCCTGTTGCCTTCGCTTTGCCTGCCCCCGTTGGTTTGCCAACTTCCATCGGCTTGCCGGTGGTCGTTGGTTTCCCTGTGGTCATCGGCTTGCCAGCTCCAGTTGGCTTGCCGGCTTCAGCAGGTTTGCCGAGTGCCTTTCCGGGCGGTTGCGAAACTTGCCCGGCAGGAGCACCCTTTTTCTTGGGTTGTTCTTTCTTCTCTGGAGGATTTTGCGCGCCTGCGACCAACGCAAGCGCAAGACTGCAAATTAAAACAACAAGTATTCTCATAAGATTCTTTCCGTTGCGTTCTTAGACCTTTTGCGGTCTGTATTTATTTCGTTGGAGCGATGTTTTTCGGATGCCTCGCTTTGCCGCATATGCGCTGGCTCTTCCGTTCAGCCCACGACTCACAGGCACTGTTGGCGCACGGCCTCAAACAACACAATTGCGACCGCTGTAGCGAGGTTCAGACTTCGCGTCCCATGCATTGGGATCGTCATGCAGCTATCAATATTGGCGGCGAGTAAATCTTCCGGAAGCCCCTTCGTTTCGCGGCCAAAGACGAGGAAATCATCTTTCTGAAACTTTACCGCGTAGTAGGGTCGTTTGCTTTTTGTGGTCAGAAAGAAATAACGAGTTCCCGCGGGTTGCGTCCGCTGTAGCGCGTCGAACGAGTCCCACAACTGCAGGGACACTTCTTCCCAGTAATCGAGCCCGGCACGGCGCAATTGCCGGTCGTCGAGCGTAAACCCGAACGGTTTAACCAGGTGCAGAGTTGATCGCGTTGCGAGACAAAGCCGGCCAATGTTGCCCGTGTTCGGCGGAATCTCCGGCTCGACCAGAGCAACGTTGAACACGATTTTCAACCACGGATTACACAGATATCACAGATTGAAAAATAATCGCTCATCCGACGCCAGAGCTGTCATTCTGAGCAAAGCGAAGAATCTGTGATCGTTTGCTTCGACATCACCGACGTAATAGCCAGAGATGTTTCGCTTCGCTCAACATGACAGTCAGAAATGCTTAGAACCCATCCGTTTTATCCGCGTTATTCCGCGGTTCAGATTTTCGAGGCCACGAACTTCTCTAGCTTCACCACGTCGGCGGCGAACTTGCGGATTCCCTCGCCCGTCTTTTCGTAAGCCATTGCGTTATCGTTCAGCATCCAGCGGAACTTCTTTTCATCCAGCTGCAACTTGTCGATCTTTGCCGACTTGGCTTTCTCCGGAGTCAGTTTCCGCTCAACGCGATCGTTCGATTTGGCGAGCTCCTCCATCAATTCGGGACTAATTGTCAGGCAATCGCAACCCGCCAACTCTAGGATCTGGCCGGTGTTCCGAAAACTGGCCCCCATCACTTCAGTCGGAATATAGAATTTCTTGTAATACGTATAAATCTCGTTGACCGACTGCACGCCCGGGTCTTCCGCGCCAGTGTAATCGCGTTTCATTTCCTTTTTGTACCAATCGTAAATCCGGCCCACGAACGGCGAGATGAGCTGCACCTTTGCTTCGGCCGCGCGCACCGCTTGCGGCAGCGAAAACATCAATGTCAGATTGCAGAAGATTCCTTCCTTTTGTAGGTGCTCGGCGGCAAGCAATCCTTCCCACGTCGATGCGATTTTGATCAACACCCGTTCGCGCGGAATCTTGCGTTCCTCGTAAAGTTTAATTAATCGCTGCGCTTTGTTGATTGAGCCTTCGACATCGTACGACAGCCGCGCATCGGTCTCGGTCGAAACACGTCCCGGAACAATTTCCAAAATGTCGGTGCCGAACTGCACGAGCAAATGATCGCAAATGTCTTCGATCTGCTCGTGACCGCTTAAGCCTGATTTCTTGCGATCCGCCAAGACTTCTTCCAGCAAATGCGCGTACTGCTCCTTTTGCGTAGCCGCATACACGAGGCTCGGGTTCGTCGTGGCGTCCTGCGGCTTGAATTGCTGGACGGATTCAAAATCTGCCGTGTCTGCAACGATCTTGGTGAACTTCTTCAGCTGCTCCAGCTGATTCAATTTCGTTTGAGTTTCCTTCTCTTCAGCAACTGCGGTGCTCATAGTTAAATCCTCCGTTTTTGTTCGCGCCCGAAACCATGTTTCGCGCGCATTTAAACCGTATGCCTCGCACGGACATCGCACAAACTCAATTTCCCTGACCGATTATCTTCGCGGGTTTGTCGAGAAAGCGAAGAAATCTACGTTCTGTAGTGATCCATCTCTCTGACCCCTCGAAGAGACATTAAGATGGATACTACTGGAAAAAGCCTAGTAGAGCACTGGGACTGGGCTGCAAGCAAAGGCGTGATGAATAAGAACAGCGCAGGAGCGCTGCGCGCCGCATGCACGCAGGTTCTCGGTGTGCTCGACGATTGGCAGAATGTCGATGTAACTACGATCGACGCAGATGATGTGGTACAGCGGTTCAAAAACCTTCGCGCCAAAGACTTCAAGCCTGAGAGCTTGGCAACGTACGGCAACCGTTTCAAGAAGGCGCTGTCGTCCTATCTCGAGTACACGCGCGATCCCGGTGCCTGGAAGGCGACGCGGCAACGGCGCACTCGGGCTGCGCGGGCCAATGGTGACGGTGCAGCCGCGTCACTGCCAGAGTCCGAAGCCACGCCGCCACGTACCGCCGAGTCGCCGCGTGCTGGGTTGGTGGATTATCCCTTCCCGCTCCGCGACGGTTTGACAGCACGCCTGATGCTGCCACGCGACCTCAAAACTTCGGAAGTGAAGCGGCTAAGCGCGTTCATGTCGACGCTAACGGTCGATTTTGAGAGCGCTGATAGTCATTGCGCTGAGCCGCGACGCGAGCAAAGCACGAGTCGCGGCGGCCATGTTCACGCGGAAACTGGCCGCGGCTCGGCTGATTTGCGTGAACCGAGCGCGGCGCGGACGAAATTGTTTCCAAGTTCCCACATTGGACCGGGAAATTTGCGACATTCACTCAACACGTCGTCAAGAGCGTTGGCGAACATATCGACTTCTTTCTCGCTGATGATCAACGGCGGCAGGATTCTCATAACGTCCATGTTGTGACCGGCCACCTGCGTAAGGATGCGATGTTTGCTCAGCATTTGGCTCACAACCATTTGAGTGAACAGCGCCTTGTCCATTTTGTGCAGAAGTTTCCACGCCATCTTGAGTTTGAGTTCCTGAGGCTCCTGAAACTCAATTCCGATCATGAGCCCTCGCCCACGGACTCCCTTGAGGAAGGAATGCTTTGCGCGCAACGCGTCGATTCTCTCCATCAGTAGCGCGCCCATTTTCGCAGCGTTCTCGACTAAATTTTCCTGATCGATAATTTCCAGCGCAGCCAATCCACAGGCCATTGCCAGATTATTGCGCCCGAAAGTGCTGGAATGCACCACGCATCGATCCATGCGCGAAAAAGTTTTCTGGTAAATCTCGCGCCTAGTGATGATGGCACCGCAGGGGACGTAGCCGCCGCTTAGACTCTTTGCGATCGTGATAATGTCCGGCTCCAAATTCCAATGCTGAAACCCAAACATGTTCCCGGTGCGCCCGAGGCCGGTCTGGACTTCATCCGAAATCAGCAGCGTTCCGTATTTGCGGCAAAGTTCCTGTGCGCGGACAAAGAAATCTGACTTCGGTGTTTGACAGCCTTTCCCCTGGACCGTCTCGATCACAAAAGCCGCCACATCGCGCCCGCGTAATTGCCGATCTAATTCATCGATGTTCTCGAGCGGCACGCGCGCGTCGAATCCTTCCATCAATGGGCCGAAACCCTCGGTAAAACTTTCGCAGCCCATCAGGGACAACGCGCCGAGACTCAGGCCATGAAATGCGCTTGCGAGCGAGACCGCGCGGTTTCGTCCCGTCGCCGCCCGAGCGAATTTCAGCGCGCCCTCCATCGCTTCGGTGCCAGAATTACAAAAGAAGACGGCATCCAGATGCTGCGGCGTGCGTTGCACCAGCGCTTCCGCCAACAATCCGCTCAGAAGCGAGCAATCCAACTGCACCATGTTTGGCAGGTCGAGATCGAGCACGTCCCGAATCACCTTCTTCACAACCGGGTGGTTCCGCCCGAAATTGAAAACACTGTAGCCGCTCAAAAAATCGAGATACGGCTGGTTATCCATGTCATAGAGATACGCGCCCTCGGCACGCGCATAGACTTTGTCGAAACCGATGACGCGCTGCGCTGCTACCAGCGTGCGATTGATGTGCCGATCGTGCAGTTCGTAATTCTCGCCCAACCGCGACGCGACAATCTCCTTCAAATCGAAAGCCATCAGGAGCAAAACGTCAGCGATTCGGACTCGAAACGCAAATTCTGTAGCGGCTTCACTGTACGAAGCACTCGTCGCTCGCAAAGCGACGGCTACAGCAAAAAAGCTGCAGGATTCAGAGCGAATCCTGCAGCTCAATTTGCGAATTCAGCTTCGCTT